>Ga0183095_10642_pt2 | contig 59967 bp, 63 predicted proteins | sample BioMet4_FD_130346 | JGI IMG/M metagenome (GOLD analysis project Ga0183095, IMG submission 130346) | Microbial communities from bioreactor (seeded with sewage sludge) at LBNL, California, USA - Biofuel metagenome 4 (v2) (version 3) | ecosystem: Engineered > Bioreactor > Anaerobic > Unclassified ... | reverse complement strand
CGCTTCTTTTCCACAATGGCCCCTCCTTTCGTACTGGAATCCCTCACATATGAAGCCACAAGAAGCTTGAGTTGTATCGAACAAGGTAACAAGCTTCTTGGTTTTCCACCGCACTATCTTGTAGTAGCCTGCCGATAGGCATACCATATCTTGTTACTTAACAGCACCATGGGGTTTCTGGAGCGTTATCAGTGGGGAGGCTTTGGCATATGGCTGCAAGAGTAACCGACGAGGATTCGCTGCCCCTCGACGAATTTGTCAAACTGCCCACCACGGTGGATTTTCAGGTCATCAATACCGACCGCTTCAAGGTCTTTGTCAAGGATAAGCCCTATATTCATCTGGGTACGGAGCTTGCCAACAACTACATTGTGGGCTACACCAATGAAAAAAACGTTCAGGGCCTTCTGACGGAGCTGGGCAGCAATTTTCTCTCCTTCTATCCCAAAATTCTCTCGCCGCTGAGCAGCAAGAGCAATGACGACAGCGGCATTACGCAGGTACTGAACCAGCCATTTCTGAATCTCACCGGGCAGGGCGTCATACTGGGATTTGTGGATACGGGCATCGACTATAACAAGGACGCCTTTCGTTTTGAAGACGGTTCCACCAAAATCCTCAACCTTTGGGATCAGACGCTCGACGGCGACCGGCCCGACTATCTCTACTACGGCGCCGCCTTTGACAGCGACAAGATCAACGAGGCTCTGCGCTCCCCCAATCCCCGCGCGGTGGTACCCAGCATCGACGAGGATGGACACGGCACTTTTCTGGCCTCCGCCGCCGCGGCCAACGTCAAGGGCGAGTATGCCGGTGCGGCGCCTCGGGCCAATCTGATGGTGGTAAAGGTGCGCCGCGCCCGGTCATACTATATCAACCGCTACCTGCTGCCGCCCGACAATCCCAATCTTTACGAGTCCTCGGATTACCTCCTGGGCATCAAATACATTCTGGATCGGTCAGAGGCGTTGAATCTGCCGGTGGTGATCTGCATCGGCATGGGCTCTAATTCCAGCGCCCACGACGGAAACACGCTTTTTGAGGACTATCTGTCCTTTGTATCGCAGCGGACGGGATACGCTTTTATCACCGCCGCCGGCAACGAATCCAATGCCCGCCATCACACACAGGGAAAGCTTGTCAAAACCAGCGGCACCGATACCATCAGCATCAAGGTGGGGCAGCAGGGCGTTGATTTCTCCGTGATCATTTTCGGACCGGCCTTCGATAAGCTGTCTGTGGGTGTTTCTTCCCCCACGGGGGAAACGCTGCCGAGGGTCCCTTTCAAGTCAGGTCTGGAGTATGCGGAAAAGCTGGTGCTGGAGGACACCGTTGTGTACGTCAAGTATTTCAAGGATGTGAGCAACAATCTGATCGTAGGCTTTCGCAATACCACGGAGGGTATATGGGACATCACTCTTTTCGGCGATTCCGTCGTCAGCGGCGAATATTGGGCGTGGCTCCCCATTACGGGACAGGTAAGCCCGCTGGTGGAGTTTTTGAAACCCGTACCGGAATACACCATCGTCTACCCGGCCACCGCCATGCGGACGATTACCTGTGGGGCTTACAACAGCAGTGACAACAGTCTGTATGTTTCCTCCTCCTGGGGTCCCACACGTCTGCCCCGGATGGCGCCGGATTTTGTAGCGCCGGGGGTCGGCATCAGAGGGCTTTATCCCACAGGCCCCGGTACCATGACCGGCACCAGCGCGGCGGCCGCCGTTACCGCCGGGGCGGCGGCTCTGATGATGGAATGGGGCATCGTGCGGGGCAATATGCCCGCCATGAACGGCGACCTGGTGCGCAGTCTGCTGATTGCGGGCTGCACCCGGGATGAGAATCAGCAGTACCCCAACATCAAGTGGGGCTATGGAAAGCTGAACCTTTACGGCACCTTTCAAACGATCAAGGAGAGCATCATCAATTACAACGTCAATATGCCCCAGAGAGGAGAGCTGTAACCGTTGCGCCCCAACGGTTACACGTTCCATAGCCCCGGCCCGCAGGCCGGGGCCGTCCCTCCGTTCCCCGTCAGCGCCGCAGCGCTGTTCTCCGCCTCTCGTCGCCGGGCGCTCGCGCCCGGGCGGCGGCACCGCCGCCGCTGCCCGGCGACGGGAGGAAAAGCGGGGCGGCCGGCCGCGCCGGGGGTGCCGCCGGTGGCAAGGGTGAAGCAAAAGGGGGCGAGCCGCAGCGGCAGGCGGGCGGCCCTCCCCCGCAGGGCCACCCGCCCGGAGCGCAGGCCCGCCCCCGGCACCGCAGCCGCGGCGGGGGTGGCGCGGCCCCCGCTTTTCCGGGCGCGCAGCAAACCAAAAAAGCGCAGCGCGGACAAGGGGCGAGCGGGGCCGCCCGCCCACACCGGCCGCCGCAAGACACCGCCACCGAAGGCGGGCGTGAACCGCCGCCCCGCAGGCCGCCAAGCTTTTTTGATTTGCGATTATGCGCGCATACCTTTTTTCGTTCTTGACGGCGCGGCCCCGCGACGGCAAGAACACGGGCGGCGGGGGCTCGATACCCCCGCCACCCGTGGAGTGCAGGCCACCCCTCCCGCTGAAGGGGCTCTTGTCGGAGGGCGTCGGCGCAGGCCATCGTGGGGCGCTGGGCAGGCTCTTGTCGGAGCGAACAAAAGAAAGGGCCGCAGCCCTTTCTTTTCAGCCGTCCCACGGATACCAGACCTCCCCGCGCTCGGCGTAGTAGTCTGACACGTATTCCACGCAGGCAAGCTCCAGGTCCTCTTGTACCTGTTCCGGTGTTCCGCCGGGATAGTCCGTCACCATCTGTCCCCCGTGGGCTGCGTTGTGGCAGCGCCAACAAAGGGTGATCAGGTTCATGGGGTGGTCACAGCCGCCCTTCCCCCGTGGCTTGACATGATGGATTTGTAGTCCATCCGTCGAATCACAGAGCGCACACCGCCACCCGTCCCGGGCGTATACCGACCTTCTTACACTGCTGCTGATTCCCGCTGTCATCTCTCCACCGCCTTTCCGTATACCCCGTAAATATCATCCACGTAAAGCAGTCCTGTAAATGGATTGTCGATTGCAGAGCAGATCATTCCTTGTTTCGTTTTTACCATGATTTCGTTTTGGTTTTTGTAGAGTAGCACTATTACTTCTTGCGCGCCCTCTTTTTCTTTGCTATGTACCATTGCCAATCTTTTCATTTCTGGCACTTCCTTTCTGCTCTCTTGAGCGACTTCATTGAAGCACCCGCAGTCAAGGGCGGCGTGTCCCGCCGCCGCCGCAGCGGGCGAAGCCCCTTGACCGGGTGGTACAATGAAAAGTCGTGAGAGAGCAAAACGCTGAAAGTCCGTTGTAGGAGATTTCTTCTCCGTCGCTGTAATCTCTTTAAGCCGTGGGGCGGCGTGTCCCGCCGCAGCGCTGCGACCTGCAGGAGCAGCCCACGGCGCGCGCCCGGTGTGCGGGCGTATGCTTCATCTCGCGGCGGTCTTTTCACCGTTGGCGACGGGGGCGCACAGCCCCTGCCGCCAAGGTCGTCCCCCGCTGCCTTCATACGGCGCTGCTCTCTATGGCAAGGATGAACTCTTTCATGAGGCGGTACGGCGTGGTGTTGTGCTGCTGGCAATATCGCGAGAATTTCCGGAAATTTTCCACAGAGAGCTTCGTTGAAACCGTCCGCAGGTGCTTCTTGTCCCACTGGCGCTGTCGCTTCTTTTCCACAATGGCCCCTCCTTTCGTACTGGAATCCCTCACATATGAAGCCACAAGAAGCTTGAGTTGTATCGAACAAGGTAACAAGCTTCTTGGTTTTCCACCGCACTATCTTGTAGTAGTCTGCCGATAGGCATACCATATCTTGTTGCGTCAATATGCCCCAGAGAGGAGAATTGTTCAATGGATAATCAAAATACCGCGCCGGTGCAAAACATCCCAGGCGGCTTTGGAGCACTGCAAGTCAACGCCTTCCTGAACAGCGTCGGCACCCCGGCGCCCCTTGCTTCCGTCCGTATCACCGACCCGGATACCGGTCGTGTGCTGGAAGAGGCCAAAACGGATGCTCAGGGAAAGCTGCCGCCGCTGACGCTGCCCACGCCGCCCCTGGACTACTCTTTGCAATACGGCCAGCCCCGGCCCTTCAACCAATACAATCTGACGGTAACCTTTCCCGATTTCCAGGAGGCCGCTGTGCAGAACATGCAGCTGTTTCCCTCCTGCACGGCGATACAGAACGTGATCTTAAAACCGGCCTTTGAAGAGGTTCTCATTCCCTATCCTGTGCTGTGGGGCGACTATCCGTCCAAAATCCCCGAGTCGGAAATAAAGAAACTGCCCTTTCCCGGCGACACGGTGGTTTTGCCGGAGCCGGTGGTCCCCAGTCTTATAGTGGTGCACGCCGGCGTGCCCGACGACAAAACCGCCGCCAACTACACGGTGAGCTTTAAAGATTATATCAAAAACGTGGCCAGCAGCGAGATCTACTCCACCTGGCCCAAGGAAACACTGAAAGCCAATATCCTTGCCATTTTGTCTTTTACCCTCAACCGGGTCTATACCGAGTGGTACCGGGGCAAGGGATATGACTTTACCATTACCAGTTCCACCGCCTACGATCAGGCTTTCACCTATGGGCGCAACATTTTTCAGGAGATCTCCGACGTGGTGGACGAGATTTTTACCACTTACATCTCCAAAGGCGATATGATTCAACCGCTTTTTACTCAGTACTGCGACGGCAAGGACGTGAAGCGCGACGGCTGGCTGAGCCAATGGGGCTCTAAGGATCTGGGCGAGCAGGGACTGACCGCGCTGCAGATCCTCAAAAATTACTACGGCTATGAGATTCTTCTCAAAGAGGCTCAAAAAGTGGAAGGCATTCCCGTTTCCTTTCCGGGGCTGCTCAAGCTGGGTTCTACCGGCGACGGTGTGAAAACCGTTCAGCAGCAGCTCAACGTCATCTCCAATAACTATCCGCTTATTCCCAAGCTGTCGGAGGACGGCGCCTACGGGAAAAATACAGAGGAAGCCGTGAAAGTATTTCAGCAGGTTTTTAACCTGCCGGTGACCGGCGAGGTGAATTTCCCCACCTGGTACGCTATTTCCGACATTTATGTGGCCGTAAGCAAGCTGGCCCAGGCATAAAAAACGGTCCCTGTTCCTTTGCGGAACAGGGGCCGTTTAACTGCGTTTTACATTTTTTCCCAATCGGGAGCAAAAAGCCCGCCGGCACCGCCGGTGTGAATGAAAAGCACGTTGTCCTCGGGACGGAATTTGCCCTCCCGGGCCATCTTCACCAAAGCGGCGAAGGTCTTGCCGGTATAGCAGGTATCCAGAATAATGCCTTCATTGCGGGCCATCAGGGCAATGGCCTCGTTGCCCTCCTCGGAAGGAATGGAATAGCCGGGGCCGCACATATCAATAAGATCCACCGGCGGCAGCTCAATATCGGTGCCCAGCAGTTCAGCCGAGCCGCGCATCAGTTCGGGCACGATCTTATCAAAGGGATCGCTGTCCACCATGGCCGCTGTGACGTGGGTCTTGGGCATATACAGCGCGCCGCCCAGAAAGACGCCCGCCGCCGTGCCGCCGGAGCCGCAGGCGCAGATCACGTGGTCAAAGGCATAGCCCTGATCGGCGATCTCCTTCATGCAGTCCACATAGCCGAGCGCGCCAAGGGGATTGGAGCCGCCGCAGGGGATCTTGTAAACGGGTTTGCCCTTCTCCGCGGCGATTTTGTCCATCTCGGCATAGATGTCGTCATAGCTGTCGGTATCCACAAAGCGCACTTCCACGCCCATGAGATAGTTCAGGATCTGATTGCCGCGGCGGGTGCAGATGCCCCGCTTTTTCAGCACCAGCACCGGCTCCATCCCAAGGCGCAGGGCGCAGGCCGCCGTCAGCATGGCGTGGTTGGACTGGGCCTGCCCGGTGGTCATCACCAGCTCATAACCCTGCTCCTTCGCCTCCGCCAGCAAATATTCCAGCTTGCGGACCTTGTTGCCGCCAAGACCCACGCCGGTCATGTCGTCGCGCTTGATCCAGACGTTGGTGCCCAGAATCCTGCTGATGTTGGGCAGTCTGTGGATGGGGGTGGGAAAGATTCCCAGAGGGATCTTCGGATATTCTTTCATGACAGTTCCTCCTTTTCCGTATCACAATACGCTGTACTGATTTCAATATAGAGGACCGTGTTACAGATGTCAACTCCGGCTTTCGGGAATTTTCCATTCGGAAATCGGGACAGAAAAAAGGCGGTTTTTTCTCGCAGCGCAAGAGCTTCGACAGGCAAAGCGCCGGGAGAAAATCCCGGATAAAGCCGGTGCGGCCCTTGACAGGCAGGACTTTATGGTATAGCATAAGAAAAAAAGCGGGGAGTTCGCGCACGCGGACTGAGAGTAAGCATGGTGCTTAGACCCGGATACCTGATTTGGGTAATGCCAACGTAGGGACGCATAGTGCTTTTGTACCGGCAGTGTCTCTTTGGGGATGCTGCCGGTTTTTTGCAGCGCGGCTCTTCCCGCCGGAAGAAAGGAGTTCTTTTATGGATGGAATCACCAGAGATCTGCCGGACATCGTCCGGCAGAAAGGCCCGCTTATCCACAACATCACCAATTATGTGACGGTGAACGACGTGGCCAATATCCTGCTGGCCTGCGGCGCCTCGCCCATCATGGCCGACGACGAGGCGGAGGTGGAGGACATCACCGCCCTGTGCGGCGGGCTGACCATCAACATCGGCACGCTGAACAGCCGCACCATCCCCGCCATGTTCAAGGCTGGCAGGCGCGCCAACGAACTGGGCCACATTGTCCTGCTGGATCCGGTGGGCGCGGGGGCCAGTGCTCTGCGCACCCGCACGGCCGCGGAGCTGATGACCCGGCTGCGCTTTGACGCGGTGCGGGGCAACATCTCCGAGATCAGGACGCTCTTTGCCGGCAGCGGCAGCACCCGGGGCGTGGACGCGGACGCGATGGACGCCGTCACGGAGGCGACGCTGCCCGCGGCGGTAGCCTTTGTCAAGGATTTTGCCGCCCGCACCGGCGCCATCATCGCCGTCACCGGTGCCATCGACCTGGTGGCCGACGGCAAACGCTGCTATGTCATCCGCAACGGCCGCCCGGAGATGAGCCGCATCACCGGCACAGGCTGTCAGCTCTCGGCCCTGATGACCGCCTATCTCACCGCGAACCCCCAGCGGAAGCTGGACGCGGCGGCGGCCGCCGTGTGCGCCATGGGCCTTGCCGGGGAGATCGGATTTTCCCGGATGCAGCCCGGGGACGGCAACGCCGCCTACCGCAGCCGCATCATCGACGCCATCTGCTGCATGACGGGCGAGGCGCTGGAAAACGGCGCCAGATACGAGCTCATGTAACGCAGCAAGGTCTGCCGCTCAATCGCGCGGAGGGGGAGCGCCCTGCCGCGCGGGCAGACATGTGCAAAACAGCGATGGGAGGCCGTATGCCGGTCTGAGAGGGAGCCGTCAGCTCCGACCGTCCGCGGTTACCGCCGCGGAAAAATGAATCGCTGGAGGTAAATCATTATGTCACATACCACCATTAAAAAGCTGGCCGTCTGCGCCCTGCTGGCCGCCATCGGCGTTGTCGCCGCGCCCTTTTCCGTTCCGGTGGGCATTTCCCGCTGCTATCCCATGCAGAGCTTTCTGAACATTCTCACCGCCGTTTTATTCGGCCCCGGCTGGGCGGTGCTCACCGCCTTCGTGGTCAGCCTTTTGCGGAACCTGCTGGGGCTGGGGACGCTTTTCGCCTTTCCGGGAAGTATGTTCGGCGCTCTTTTGGCAGGGCTCCTGTACAAGGCAAAGCCCAAAACGCTGATGGCGTGTCTGGGCGAGATCATCGGCACGGGCCTTGTGGGCAGCATCGCCGTATATCCCATCGCCAAATTCATCATGGGCAAGGACGTGGCCGCCTTTGCGTATGTGATCCCCTTTGCCACCGCCGCCGTGGTGGGCGCGGTGTTCGCCATGGTGCTGATCTTTCTTCTGGAACGCACGGGCGTGATGAAGAAGCTAAGCGGCACTCTGTAAGATATGATAAGGAGAAAGCATGAAATTTGATCAAAAGTCGCTGCTTCTTTACGCGGTGACGGACAGACACTGGCTGGGCGGCGAAACGCTGGCCAGCCAGGTGGAGCTGGCCCTTCAGGGCGGCGTCACCTTCGTGCAGCTGCGGGAAAAGGAGCTGCCGCCGGACGGCATCCGCGCCGAAGCCGCCCGGATCAAGGCGCTTTGCCGCGCCTACGGCGTGCCCTTCGTACTGGACGACAACGCGGCCCTGGCCGTGGAGCTGGGGGCCGACGGCGTCCATGTGGGCCAGAGCGACATGGAGGCGGGCAGCGTCCGCGAGATGCTGGGGCCGGACAAGATCCTGGGCGTTTCCGCCCAGACCGTGGAGCAGGCGCTGCTGGCCCAGGCCCGGGGCGCCGACTATCTGGGCGTGGGCGCCGTGTTCCCCACCGGCTCCAAGGCCGACGCCACAGACGTGAGTTATGAAACGCTGCGGGACATCTGCCGGGCCGTTTCCATCCCCGTCATCGCCATCGGCGGCATCACCGGCGAAAACGTGGCTCAGCTCGCCGGCAGCGGCATCCGCGGCGTGGCCGTCATCAGCGCCATCTTCGCCCACAAGCCCGTGGACAAGGCCGCAGCCGCGCTGAAGGAGGCCGTTCGGGCGGCGCTGGCGCTATGATACAGGGCGCCATCTTCGACATGGACGGTACGCTTCTGGACACCATGCCCCTGTGGGACAGGGCCGGCGCGCTGTATCTTTCGGGACTGGGCGTGGAGGCCGAGGAAGATCTTGGCAAGCGGCTTTTCCCCATGACCACGGCGGAGGCCGCCGCCTATCTGCAAAGCACCTACCGGCTGCCCCTTTCCATCCCGGCCATCGCGGAGGGCATCCACCGGACGGTGGAGGGCTTTTATCTCCACGATGCCCCCTTGAAGCCGGGGGTTTCCGCCTTTTTGCATCGCCTGCACGCTTTGGGCATCCCCATGGCCGTGGCCACAGTGACGGAGCGTGACTGCACCGCGGCGGCGCTCAAACGCACCGGGGTCCTGCCCCTGTTCAAGGCCGTTTTCACCGCCGACGAGGTGGGACGGGGCAAAGATCAGCCGGACATCTATCTGAAGGCGGCGGAGGCCCTTGGCTCTGCCCCGGCCCGGACGCTGGTCTTTGAAGACGCCCTGCACGCTCTTTGCACCGCACGCGCCGCGGGCTTTTGCACCGTGGGCGTGTACGATGACGCCAGCCGGGACGAACAGACGGCGCTGCGCCGGGCGGGCGCCTATTATCTCACTTCCTTTACGGAGGTTTCTTCCCTTGCAAGCGAGCTTACCCGCTGACAAACAGCGGCAGATCGGGGGCACCACCTTCTGTCGCTTTATAAAACAGATGCTGAAAAAAGGAGTAATGACATGAAAACAGCATTGACAATCGCCGGAAGTGATTCCAGCGGAGGCGCCGGTATCCAGGCAGATCTGAAAACCATGACCATGAATGGCGTTTTCGCCATGAGTGCCGTCACGGCGCTGACCGCCCAGAACACCACCGGCGTCCAGGGGATCTTTGAAGTGACCCCCGCTTTCCTTGCCCAGCAGATCGACAGCGTCTTCACCGACATCCGGCCGGACGCTGTGAAGATCGGTATGGTTTCCTCTTCCGCCCTTATTGAGGTCATCGCCCAGCGGCTGACCCGGTACGGCGCGAAGAACATCGTGGTGGACCCGGTGATGGTGGCCACCAGCGGCGCGCGGCTCATCGCGGAGGACGCGGTGGCCACGCTGAAAGAAAAGCTGCTGCCCCTGGCCGCGGTACTGACGCCCAACATCCCCGAAGCGGAGGTTCTCTCCGGCATGGCTATCCGGTCGCCCCAGGACATGGAAACGGCGGCCAGGGCCATCAGCGAAACCTACGCCTGCGCCGTTTTGTGCAAGGGCGGCCACCGGCTCAACGACGCCAACGACCTGCTCTGCGGCGCGGGGAAAACACGCTGGTTCTACGGCCGGCGCATCGACAACCCCAACACCCACGGCACCGGCTGCACCCTTTCCAGCGCCATTGCCGCCAATCTGGCCAAGGGCTATTCCCTCACAGAAGCCGTGGGCCGGGCCAAGGACTATCTCTCCGGGGCGCTTTCGGCCATGCTGGATCTGGGCGCGGGCAGCGGCCCCATGGACCACGCCTTCGATCTCAAGCCCGCCTACCGGCAGGAGGCGCAGGGATGAAAAAGACCTCCGCCTTTCAAAACGGACTGATCTGGTTCGGCGCCGGCGTTTCGCTGGCGGAAATTCTGACGGGTACCTATTTTGCCCCTCTGGGCTTTGGCAAGGGCCTGCTGGCCATTCTCATCGGCCATGTCATCGGCTGCACGCTGTTCTTCCTGGCAGGCCTCATCGGCGGCCGCACCGGCCGCAGCGCCATGGGCACGGTGGAGCTGAGCTTCGGCCGCGCGGGCTGTTTGTTCTTCGCGTTTCTCAATGTGCTGCAGCTGGTAGGCTGGACGGCCATCATGATCTACGACGGGGCGCTGGCCACCAACGGCGTGATCCACGCCGGCGTGTGGGTGTGGTGCCTTGTCATCGGCGGGCTGATCCTGCTGTGGATCGCCGTGGGCGTCACCAACCTGGGCTGGATCAACAAAATTTCCATGGCGGCGCTGCTGATCCTCTCGGCGGTGCTGTTCGCCCTGATCTTCCGCAGCGGCACGGCCGTGTCCGCGGCGGCGGGGGAGTCCCTTTCCTTCGGCGCGGCGGTGGAGCTGGCGGTGGCCATGCCCCTTTCCTGGCTGCCTCTCATCTCCGATTACACCCGCGAGGCGGAGCATCCCCTTGCCGCCACCTGGGCCAGCACCCTGACCTACGGCTTTGTCAGCTGCTGGATGTACGTCATCGGCATGGGCGCCGCCATCTTCACGGCGGAATCCGACATCGCCGCCATTATGGTAAAGGCAGGCCTTGGCGCGGCGGCGCTGGTGATCCTCATCCTCTCCACCGTCACCACCACCTTTCTGGACGCGTGGAGCGCCGGCATCTCGGCGGAATCCCTGTGGAAGAAGATCAACGGCAAGCACGCGGCGCTTTTGGTCACTGTGGTGGGCACGGTCTGCGCCGCTCTTTTCCCCATGGACGACATCACCGGCTTTCTCTATCTCATCGGCTCGGTGTTCGCACCCATGGCGGCCATTCAGATCGCGGACTTCTACCTGCTCAAGCGGGCTCCCTGCACCTCCCGGCTGGATGTATGCAGCGCGGGGCTGTGGCTGGTGGGCTTCGTGCTCTACCGCGTGCTGATGAAGGTGGATATGCCTGTGGGCTGCACCCTCCCCGCCATGGCGGGGACGCTGGTGCTGTACCTGCTGGCACGGCGCGTTCTTCCTGCCAAGACGCCCGCGGTAAGATCCTGACCCTGTTTTGAAGAAAAGCGCCGGAGCCTTATACCGCATGGCTCCGGTGCTTCTTTTTTCTCTGTGTTGTTTGCTCCCCGCCGCATTTTGCGGACAAAATACTTTGCTTTCCGACAAATTTGCCGTATGATAGAGGGGAACATTCACCGAGAGGAGCGCTATCATGAATCAGCAGCTTTTTTCCTATATTGCCGCCTGCCCCACCGCCTACCAGGCCGTGTCCCACACCGCCGGAATGCTGGAGGAGGCGGGCTTTACGCCTTTGCGCGAGGCGGACGACTGGCACGTCGTCCCCGGCAAGGACTACTATGTGACCCGGAACGCCTCGTCGCTGATCGCTTTCCGCATCCCCGAAAGCGGTCTTGGCCCCTTCCGCATGGCCGCCGCCCACGGCGACAGTCCCTCCTTTAAAATCAAGGAGAACGCCGAAAACCCCTCCGGCGCCTATGTCCGACTGGACACGGAGAAGTACGGCGGGATGCTCTGCGCCAGCTGGATGGACCGTCCTCTTTCCGTGGCGGGCCGCGTCGTCGTCCGCACGGAGGCGGGCATTGAAACCCGGCTGGTGGACTTGAAGGAGCCCTGCGCCCTGATCCCCAGCGTGGCCATCCACATGAACCGCAAGGCCAACGAAGGCTATGCCTACGATCCGGCCGTGGATATGCTGCCGCTGTGGCAGGGGGGCGGCTTCCGCCGCCGGATCGCGGACGCCGCCGGCGTGACGGAAGAAGCGCTTCTTTCCACCGATCTCTTTTTGTATAATCCCCAGCCCGGCGCGGCGTGGGGGGACTACATCTCCGCCCCCCGGCTGGACGATCTCCAGTGCGCCTTCGCCGCGCTGACAGGCTTTCTTGCCGCCGCGCCCCAAGCGGGCGTGCCGGTATTCTGTTTCTTCGACAATGAGGAGGTGGGGAGCGAAACCAAGCAGGGCGCGGCCTCCACCTTCCTGTGGGATGTGCTCTCCCGCCTGGCCGGCGGGGATCTGCCCCGCCTGCTGGCCTCCAGCTTTCTCGTTTCCTGCGACAACGCCCACGCCATCCACCCCAATCACCCGGAGCTGGCCGACAAAAATCACGCCCCCGTCCTCAACGGCGGCGTGGTGGTGAAATACAACGCCAGCCAGCGCTACACCACCGACGCTGTGTCGGCGGCGGTGTTCGGCCTTTGCTGCGAAAAGGCCGGGGTGCGCGTGCAGCGCTACGCCAACCGGGCCGACCTTGCCGGCGGCTCCACTTTGGGCAGCATCGCCAACATTCAGGTGTCGGTGAATGCGGTGGACGTGGGACTGCCCCAGCTTGCCATGCACTCCGCCTTTGAAACGGCGGGCGCACGGGACACCGAAGCCCTCGGCAGGGCGCTGGCGGTCTTTTACCGCGGCTCTCTGGAGGCTCTCGGCGACGGGGCGTACCGTCTGGTACTGCCGGAAGGAGGGGAACGCATATGATCGTCATGGTGTGTGTGGACGACGACGGCGGCATGCTGTTCAACCACCGCCGCCAGAGCCAGGACGCCTTGCTGCGCAAGCACATCCTCGATCTCACGGCGGGAAAACGCCTGTGGATGAACGCTTATTCCGCCGGACAGTTTGAAGCGTGTCCCCAGCTGCAGGTTGCCGAGGACTTTTTGCAGCAGGCCGGAGCTGAAGATTACTGCTTTGTGGAGGACGCCGATCTTGCCCCGTACGCCTCCCGGATCCGGCAGCTCATTTTCTACCGATGGCATCGCCGCTACCCGTCCGACAGGCGGTTTCCCCTGGACCTTGCCGGGTGGACGCTGCTGCGCTCCGCCGATCTTGTGGGGCGTTCCCATCCTGTTATCACAGAGGAGGTTTATGTGAAATGACAAAAAGACATGTCAAAAAGCGGAGTTGGCTGCCCATAGCGGTGGTACTCCTGCTGGCGGTCGCTTTTTATGCCTATCAGCGTCTGTCTGCCCCTCCTGCCGCCGCGTCCGTTTCGCTCGACGCCATTCCCGCCTTTACCGATCAGCCCTACGTCACTGTTAATGACAACAAGCCTTTTTTCAAAGCCGACGAGCTGAACACCACAGTCTTTGAAACGTACAGTGAACTGGATTCCCTGGGGCGCTGCGGCGTGGCCTATGCCAACATCTGTCAGGAGCTGATGCCCACCGAAGAACGCGGCAGCATCGGACAGGTGAAGCCCACCGGCTGGCAGGTTTCCAAGTACGATTTTGTGGATGGCAAATACCTTTACAACCGCTGTCATCTCATCGGCTTCCAGCTGGCGGGCGAGAACGCCAACAAACAGAACCTCATCACCGGCACCCGCTATCTCAACGTCACCGGTATGCTGCCCTTTGAAAACATGGTGGCCGACTATGTGAAAGAAACAGATCACCACGTTCTCTACCGGGTCACGCCGCTTTTTGACGGCAGCAATCTGGTGGCCAGCGGCGTTTTGATGGAGGCCGAGTCCGTGGAGGACCAGGGCGCAGGCGTCATGTTCTGCGTGTACTGTTACAACAGTCAGCCGGGGGTGGTCATTGACTACGCCACCGGTGAAAACCGTGCCGCCTGAGGAAACCGTTTCTTCTTTTGAAAAGCAAAACAGCGGCCCGCTCCTTTCAAAGGAGCGGGCCGCTGTTTTAGGCAGGAAATATATGGCGGGGCGGGGCGGCATTACGCCTGCGTCTGCCGCAGAATACGGCACAGCGTTTCCCGCATTTCCATCAGTCTGCGGTAATCCTGCTCCACGCCCTGCGCCGTTCCGGCGCGCAGCGGTTCAACAATGCGGCATACCGTTTCATACATGGGCGTCAGCCCCATGTTGCCCAGTACGCCCTTGAGGCCGTGCGCCTGTTCAAAGGCCGCCTGCACGTCGCCCGCTTCAAGCGCGGTTCCCAGCGCTTCAAAACCCGTTTCTGCCGGCACCTGGGCAAGAAGCCTGCAGTACAGATCCTTCCGGTCCAGAAAACGCGGCATCGCGTCCGCCACGTCGCAGCCCCAGTCGGAAAGCGCGGTCATGATCTTTTCATCGGTCGTTTCCATGTTCATCTTTTGCCCCATCTCTACATCTGATTTGATTCGTTTCCTCTGTCCCGTCCGCCGCCGCAGCGGAAAACTGGGAAAGCAGCACCTGAGCCGGGCCGTTTTTACCCCAGTACCGGGCCTCCATGCGCACCCGGAGCATTTTTCCCTCCCGGCTGCGGCAGGCATAGCAGCACTGCTGGGGCCGGCGGGTTTCGGCGGCGCACTGCAGCGTCTGCAGAATCACCTGCCGGGTTTCCGGCAGCAGGCGCTCCTGCCAGGTGGAGGAAATGCGGCTGTCAATCCGCGGGCCGTAGCCAAAGAAGCGGGAGAAGCTGGGGTTTTCCCGCAGAATCCGGAACTGATCGCCTTCCACCTCGCAGATGGCGGCCGGCTGCTGCATACTGTTGAAGAGAAGGTCGGTCTGCGGATTCGCCGACCAGATGGTCTGGTTGAGCACCTGCAGATTTTCAGAATCCAGATGCATCGGCGCAGGCGAAGAATTGTCCAGCAGAGCTTCGTAGTCGCTCACCGGCATGGGTTTTGCAAAATAATACCCCTGCACGTAACAGCAGCCCAGCGCCTTGAGAAAGTCCACCTGCTGGCGTGTTTCCACACCCTCCATAACGACGGGGGTATCCATCCAGCTGGCCATGCGGATGACGGTGGCCAGGATACAGTTGCCCCGGGCGGTATCGGACTGACCGGAGAGAAATTTCATGTCGATCTTCAGAACATCCACGGGAATGTCCTTCAGACTGTTGAGGGAAGAGTACCCGCTGCCGAAATCGTCCATCATAATGGTAAAGCCCGCGGACTGCAGGGCCCGGACGGTCTTGGACATGATTTCGGGGTTTTGCATATAGGCGCTTTCCGTCAGCTCCAGCGGCAGGAGCGACGGAGGGATCTGATATTTCCGCGTCAGCCGCAGCAGCAGGGACAGCAGATTGGGGTTATACATATTGACACGGGATACATTGACGGAAACAGGGCCTGTACGGCGGCCCTCCTGCTGCCACTTCTGCAGCAGGGCGCAAACCTTGTCCCACATATAATAGTCAATTTTTCCGATCACGCCGTTGCGCTCAAAGGCAGGGATAAAAACACCGGGGCTCAGCATGCCGCGCCTGGGATGGCGCCAGCGGATCAGGGCTTCGGCGCCGTAGGGCTGTTCGGTGCTGAGGTTGTATTTGGGCTGGAGATACACTTCAAACTGCTGTGTTTCCAGAGCATTTTGCACCTCGTTGATGAGCTGCTGCTCAGCCACGGCGGTTTCGCTCATTTCCGGGCGGTAATAGCCGAGGTAGGTCATATACTGGCTCTTGGCGGATTTTGCCGCCAGCGTGGCACAGTCATAAAAGACCTGGATCTTTTCAGCTCTGTTTTCGATGACGTAAATGCCGAAGGTGGGCTCGATATGATAGCTTTCGTTGTAGGCGGCCAGTTCGCTCCAGGCCTTTGCTGCGTATTTCTCGATGGCGGTCTTGTTGAAAGGCATGCACAGGCAAAAGACGTCGGCTGTCATACGCCCGTAGGTGCAGGGCTCGCACCGCTGCGCAATCTGGCGCAGCCGGTCGGCAAGAAACAGCAGCAGCCGGTCCCCCTCCTCATCACTGAAGAAGGAGTTGTAGATCTGGAAGTGGTTGATGTCGAAGCGCACCAGCGCAAAGGTCTTGTCGGGGTTTTCATCCAGCAGCTTCCTGGTTTCGATAAAAAAGGTGGCCCGGTTATAGAGGTCGGTGAGCTGATCGTGTTCGTAGGCATGCTTCATCTGATCCATCAGATAATAGCGGCTGCGCACAATGACGTTTTTCAGACGGCTGAGCAGCGTCCGCGGACGGTAGGGCTTGGACACAAAGTCCCACGCACCCAGATCCAGCGCCTTCTGTTCGGCGCCGTCGTCCTTCTCGCCGGTCATCACGATCACCGGGATGTCGGCGAAGGCGGACGCCTTCAGATTTTGCAAGACCGCATACCCGTCCATGACGGGCATGACAATATCCAGCAAAATAGCGTCAATCTGCGGCGTTTTTTTCAATATTTCCAATGCCTGCGCGCCGTTTTCCGCCTCAATGACCCGATACTCCGGCTCGAGAATATGACACAGGATCTCCCGATTGATCTTTTGATCCTCCGTCACAAGAATCGTTGGTAAATCTCTTTCCATGCGGTGATCCCCTTCTTTTTTATCAGTATGGAAATCTGTCAGGCCATTTCTTCCCTGGCGATCAGGCGGTACGGCGTGCTGAACCTGAGTTTCGGTTCAGCGGGTCCGGAGAGATGAGCGCTCATGCCGGCAGCGCGGCTCTTTTCCATATCTCCATCGAAAGCGTCGGCCGTCATGGCAATGCTGGGAATGGTTCCGGCGTCCGCCCTCCCCCGGCGGCGGACGTTCTGCGCCGCCTGCTGGCCGTCCCTCATAGGCAGACGCACAGCGGGAATATCCGCTCGTCCGGCAGGGCGTTCCGCCTGTCAGTTGTGTAAAGATAAGGGGCTCTGGCCGGATTTGTGCCGTGCCTTTTCGTCGTACATCCGGCGGTCAGCCCGGTTGATGAGCATATCCCACGTCCAGTCCTCCCCCAGTTCCTCAGTGGAAGAAATGCCGAAGGTCAGACTGAAGGGGATCTGAACGGTATCGGAATAATAACAGATCTTCTGCATCCGGGCGTAGGCCCGGTCAATCTCCTCCCGGAAGGTCCGGCAGGAAATCCCCGCGGCGATAATCAGCAGCTCGTCGCCGCCGAAGCGAACCACCAGCTGCTCCTTCCCCTTGGTACGGGAGTTAAAATACAGCTTCCAGAAGCCCGCGGCATCCTTGAGCAGCCTGTCGCCCGCGGAGTGGCCGTACCGGTCGTTGATGTGCTTGAAATCGTCCAGATCGATGAAAGCCAGATTCACCGTCAGGTGCGGATCGTGGCAGCACTTGAGGGACGGGAGAAAATGCTCGTCCAGAAAACGCCGGTTGTAGACACCCGTCAGCGGGTCGGTGATCAGAAGATAATTGTAATTGGTGATGATCCGGCTGATCTGATCCTTCTGATCGCTGTCCAGCACCAATTGGTCGGTAATGTCGCTGACGATCTCGGCCACGCAGGCACGCCCGTCAATCTCCATGTAGCGGGAAAAGACCAGGAACGTCCGCTTCTTCAGAATTTCCACCTTGTAGGCCTGGCTCTTTTTCTGCAGTGCACGCAGAGAGGTGCAGTTTTCGCACCGTTCGCAGTGGCCCCACAGCTCGCTGCAGACGGTGCGTTCCTCTTCCGATCCGCTGCCTCCGCAGACGCGCTGCTCGACAGGGTTCACCAGACGCACCACGTCGTGGTCGATGCGCATGAGGTCCAGATAGACCTCAGCCTCCGATTTTGTAAAGGTTGTTTTCACCGCACAGATCTCCTTTGGCTGTTGAAAATAAATTTGAAGAGCCGCCGTGCGGGCGGTCAGCCGGCGGAAAGATGCATGCAGGCCCACAGGTCTTCAAAAGTAATGTCCGGTTCCTTCCCCGCAGAAACCATCATCTGCGTCAGAAAAAAGCGGAGATGCGGCAGGAGGCATGGAGCGTCAGATGCCCGTGCGCCGCTTCAGACGACAGAAGCTCCTCCCTTTTGCCGCAGAGCCGTTCCGATTCTCTCCGGCCCTGAAAGCTCAGGGTATTCGTAAAGATGCAGCGATATCTCTCCTGAAATCGCGTCAGCGCCTGACAGACGGCATACAGCTTGCCGGCAAAGCTCTCGTCGGAGGCGGCGGCCTTCTCCGCGGTGTAAAGGACTGTCTGCCAATCCTCCTGCAGCAGAGCAGGAATCAGATCGTCTTTCGATCTGAAATACTGATAAAAAGTGCCGGTCGCCATCCCGCATTCCGCCGTCATTGCCTGCACGCTGAAAGGGGGCAGCCGTTTCCCGACAGGCAGCGTCTGGCGGCGGCCATCGGTTTTTCTCCGGCATTTTCAATCCGCTGCGGCACACTGCCTCCCCCTATGAATGACATTCAAATTCGGTTTTATCATAATCCCGTTAATCTTTTTTTTCAACACCATTCGACGCTTTTTCCCTTATTTTCCCCTGTTTTATTGGAGGACAGCTTTTTTCTCCTGCTCGGAAAGAAAAAGCGCAAAATTCCGTACGGCAAAAATTTTATTTTATCCGTCTGCTCTCCACCTTCCGCCGCGCGGCATTTCCGTCTTGCAGCAGACATAAAAAGGCCTGCCGGGACGGCAGGCCTTTTTAATATAACGGCAGTCGCAGCTCCCGCCCCCGGAAAGGACAGCGGGCGCGGTCTTTCTCACTGTGCGATGACGCCGCGCTGGTACTCCTTCCAGTACAGGACCTTGTGTTCGATCCATTCGGAGAGGAAATAGAGCAGCAGGCCGATGAGGCTCAACAGAATCACGGCGTTGAGAATAAGCTTTACGTCGTAGGTTTCGCTGCCAAGCGTCAGAAGATAGCCGAGGCCGGCCTTGGCACCGATCATCTCACCGATGACGGCGCCGGTCATGGCTTGCGTCAAAGCCAGTTTAATGCCGGAGAGAACGGTTTCCAGCGAATACGGAAGCTCAATCCTGGAAAACACCTGCCATCTGCCGGCTTTGAGAATCTTCATCAGGTTATACATGTTTTCGTCAATGGAGCGGACGGCAATCACCTCGTTAATCATCACGGGGAAGGACACCACCAGAATGACCAGCGCCGCTTTCGACTTGATGCCCAGACCCATCCACAAAATGAACAGAGGCGCCAGAGAGATCTTGGGTGCCGTCTGCAAAATGACGACAAAAGGCATGATCAGCTTTTCAATAAAGCGGATCTTGGCCATGATATAGCCCAAAACCAAACCGATGGCAATGCCGATGGCCGTGCCCACCAGGATCTCCTGCATCGTAACGGCGATGTGATGGAAAATGGTACGCTCTGCAAACAGCTTCACCATGGCCCGGAACAGCGTCACAGGACCCGGCAGCAAATAATCCGGGAGGCGCGCGCCGTACTTATAGGCGCTCCAGAGCAGGAGCAGAATGGGGAAAAATGCAACAGGCAGAATGATCTTCCGATATTTTCGGTAAAACATGTAAACACCTCGTGATCTGTTAAGTGGAAACCGCCGGTTCAGAGTTTACTTGCTGGGAGTATAGAGCAGATCCGACGCGCTGAAGGAGGTATCAATGATTCCCGCAGCCTTGGAGTTGTCGATCAGCTTCTGCCACTTGTCGGCGTTGGAAGCACCCAGACCGTTGGCCTTGGTGTAGTCGCTCTGCCAGAGGGTGGCGATAAACACATTGTTGATGATCTGGACCACAACGTCGCGCTTCTCAGCGAAGGTGGGCGCATACTTTTCAATGGACATATCCACGGCATCTTCCGTATGACCGTCGATGATGTACTGGATGCCCTTGTTCAGAGCGCGGCAGAAGGCGGCCACGGTGGCGGGATCGCCGGACACCATGCTGTCGCTGGCCACCAGTACGTTGCCGAAGGAGGGCAGGAACTGATCGCAGGGGATCTCGCTGGCTGCATAGCCGGCGTTGTTCAGTTCAATGGTGCGCAGCTTGGAGAAGGCAATGGCATCCACCTGGCCCTCGGTCAGAGCGGTGAGGATGGCGCCGGTACCCACGATCTCCACATTGACGTCATTGATGCTCAGGCCCACGGATTCCATGGCGGCTTGCAGCTGGAAGTAGTTGGCGCTGCCCAGGCTGGTCACGGCGACCTTTTTGCCCTTGAGATCGGCAGGCGTCTTGATCCCGGAATCAGTGCCGAAAATAATGGCGCCCAAGCCTTCCTGATAGGTGGTGTGAACGACCTTCACCGGGATGCCCTGAGATTTGGCAGCCACTACGGCGTCGGCGTTGGGGAAGCCGAATTCCACATTGCCGGAAGCCACATTCTTGACGATGTCGGCAGCCGCAGCGTAGTAAAACTCAACGTTCAGACCCTCTTCGGCAAAATAGCCGTTTTCCTGGGCCACATACAGGGGTGCGTAATAAGGGACAGCGGCGCCGTCGATCTGGATGGAAACCGTTTTTGTTTCCTTGGGCGTATCGCTGCCGGTGCCGGAGCCGGTGCCGGTACTGGTGCCGGAGGAGCTGCCGCAGCCAGCCAGCAGAGTCAGTACGAACGCAAGAGAGAGTGTCAGTGCCAAAAATCTCTTTTTCATCTTTTTCCACATCTTTCTTCATTTTTATCTAAAAAGCCGAAACAAAGGTGTTTCAGCCTTCCAGGCTTTTGGACAGGTAATCGCGCCACAGATACCAGGCGCCCAGCAGGGCCGTCCGGCACATCTGCTTTTGCTCAGAGGCGTTGTCCACCAGCCACTGGTCGGTAATGCGATTGCAGTGGACGGAGCAGATGCTGCCGGAGAGAACGCCGTTGAGGGCGGCCAGCGTAAATATGGTTTCCGCTTCCATCTCCATATTGATGACCCGCAGTTTGCGGTAATGGTCGATGACGGCCGCGGCATCGTAATCTTTTTCAAAGGGCAGCGCCCGGCCCTGTCCGTGATAGAAAGAGCCGATGGATGCGCAGATGCCCACGGTGTATTTTTGCTGAAGGTCCTCGCAGGCCCGCTTGAGGCAGTCCACCACTTCAAAGGAGGCAATGGCAGGATATTCCGGCGGCGCATAGAAGCCGGACGTACCGCCCTGGCGCATGGCGCCGGTGTTGAGGATCATGGAGCCGCAGGGAATGTTCTCCTGAATGGCGCCCGTGCCGCCGATGCGGATCAGCGCCTTCGTGCCCAGCGCAATCAGCTGTGCCACGGCGATCTCCGTGGAGGGTGCGCCGATGCCTGTGGAGCAGATGGTAATGGTCACGCCCCGAAAGGTACCAGTGCCCACTGTGTATTCCCGGTTGGAACTGACCAGCCGAAAATCTTCCATCAGGTCGGCAAAAACAGCCACGCGGCCCGGGTCGCCGGGCAGCAGAACGATCTGGCCGATATCGTCGGCCCTGCACATCAGGTGCGGCATCTTGCCGTCCACCTCAGGGCTGGAAGCGGATGTGAAAATCATACAGATGTGTCGCATGCGGCGCAAACCGTCATGCGCTCCTTTCAAAAGTTTCAGAATCAGACCTGCTGGGAGATGTGCCAACTCAGAAAACGGCGTTCCAGAATGTTGATGCACTCATAGGTGAAGATCCCCAGCAGAATGGTCACAACAATGCCCGCCAGAAGCATGGCAGTGTTGTAAGTGGAGGAGGCGTAAGTGAGGATATAGCCGAGGCCCTGCTTGCCGGACATCCATTCGGCAACGATGGCGCCGATGACGGCCTGCACAATGCCGATCTTCAGTCCGGAGAACAATGCGGGCAGCGAGTACTCCATCTCCACCTTGGAAAAAATCTGCCATTTGGTGGCCTTGAGGATCTTCATCAGATTTCCCACATCCTCGGGAATGGAGTCAAGGCCCAGCATCATGCCGGCCTGCACAGGAAAGAGAACCATGGAGATGATCAGGATAACCTTGGACACAAGCCCAATGCCGAACCAGACAATAAACAGAGGCACCAGCGCGATCTTGGGGGCGGTCTGCATGAAGATCAGGTAAGGCATGAACATATCGTGGAGAAAGCGCACCTTGCTGAAGGCATAGCCCAGTGCAATCCCCAGCAGCGCACCGATGATAAAGCCCAGAATCACCTCGTAGGTGGTGGTCCAGAGGTGGGGATACACCTCGCCGGACGCAAACAGCTTGACAAGACTGGTCCATACCTTCGACGGCGACGGCAAAATGTAGGCGGGGGGCTTTTTGACGGCCACATAGATCCACCAGATGGCCACAAAGGTACCGATGGACAGAACATATTCGCCGATACCGCCGAGAACCTTACGGAGCTTGTGATTGGTTTTCATCCGATCAGCCCCCTCAGATACTTGCTGTATTCCGTAAAGGCGGGCTGGTTGCGCGTTTCGTTGTCGCGGGGCCTGGGCATATCGATGGAAACAATCTCCTTGATTTGGCCGGGCCGGGCGGACATGACCACCACGCGGTCGGACAAAAAAACAGCTTCTTCAATGCTGTGGGTGACGAAGATGATGGTCTTCTGCGTCTTGCTCCAAATCTTCAGCAGTTCCTCGTTCAGGTGATCGCGGGTCAGAGCGTCCAGCGCGCCGAAGGGCTCGTCCATCAGCATCAGCGGCGCGTCGTAGGAAAGGGCGCGCACAATGGAAACGCGCTGTTTCATGCCGCCGGAAAGCTCACGGGGCAACGCATCCCTGAATTCCGTAAGTCCGGCCAGCTCCAGCAGACCGTCCAGCTTTTCCTCGTTTTCAGGCGTCCGCTTCTTCTGAATCACCAGCGGGAATTCCGCATTCTGCCGCACGTTCTTCCAGGGCAGGAGAACCGAATCCTGAAATACAAAGCCCATTTGCTGATTGGCGCCGTCGCGGTAGTCAATGGTACCGGAGGCAGGCTTATCCAGGTTGCCGATGATCCGCAGCAGTGTGGATTTGCCGCAGCCGGACGGGCCGATGATCGAAATAAATTCTCCGGCCTCAATCTTCAGATTGATGTCCTGCAGGGCCACGGTATCTTCCTTCAGCAGATTCTTGTAGATCTGGCCGATCCCTTTTAACTCCACACTGTATTCAGACATAGTCCACACTCTCCTCATTGGTTTTGTTTGGGTCGTTTCGTGTCGTTATTTAATGGCGCGGGCGATTTCCTCCGCGGCGGTTTTCAGCAGACGGATCCGTTCCTCCATTCCGTCGGCACCCTTGACCGTGGTAAACGCCAAGGACGCCGCCACCTGCCCGTTGAGATCAAAAATAGGACAGGCAACGCCGCAGATCCCCATCTGCAGCTCCTCGTCGATCTCGGCATAGCCCTTCAGGCGGATGTGATCCAGTTCCCGGTTCAGCTCCTCCAGGGATGTCTTTGTATACGGTGTTCTGGGATTGCGGTCCTCTTCGGAAAAATAGCGCAGCGCGCGTTCCCGGTCCATATAGGCCGCGAATACCCGGCCGGCAGAGGTGGAATACAGAGGCAGCTCAATGCCGATCTTTACCATGTAGAGGCTGGCGTCTTCCTTTTCCACACAGGCCACGTTCATGACCCGCCCACGCTCCAGCACGCACAGCACGATGTTGCGGCTGATCTGGCGGGAAAGCCGCTCCATCACCGGGCGGGAGCACCCGATCAGCGCGCTGTTCTTTTCAACGCGGGCCGCCAGAGAAATGATCTTGTAGCTGAGCTTGTATTTTTTCGTCTGCGGGTCCTGTATGGCGAAATGGTTGCTGCGCAGGCTATCCAGCAGCCGATGCGTGGAGCTGGCAGGCAACTCCAGCAGGGCGGCCAGGTCTGTGACGGAAATCCCGTCCGGGTACCGGCTCATAGCCTCCAACGCCGTTACAGTGCGGTCAACCAGCTGCATAAACGCCCCTCCTGTCATTCCGCTGAGCGGAATAGTATTTCATTTAATGGATTAATTGGGATTATATCACCCTGCAAAATAGGTGTCAATCGCCGTATAAACCAAATATGGCATTTCACTTTTAACAAAATTGTCAAATTCACCCCTTCCTCTCCGGTATCAGGACGTGCCGGTTTGTTTTGTCCGCCGTCCAAAGGCAGAGATAAAGCAATCCGGCGCAAAAAAAGCAGGGCCGTTTGAGCGGCCCTGCTTTTTTGCAGGAAGGAAACGCATAGAAGAGTTTTTCGAAGGATTTCAGGCCCCGGCAGCATTTTTCGGTTCAGGCGGCTGCCGCCGCTCTTTTTCACCCGTTCCGGCGCACAGGGCGGTAAGGGTTTTCTGCATGACGCGGAAGAGCAAAGCCGCGCTGTCTATATCCACGGATTCGCCGACGGAGTGCGCCCGGCGGATCTCGGCCCCCAGACACACCATCTGCAGCGAAGGCGCCTTTTGCTGGAAAAAAGCGGTTTCCAGCCCCACCTTGGCTGTTTTTTGAGTCATTTTCCGGCCGGTCGTTTCTTCATAGGCGCATTGCACGGTACGGGCCAGGAGGCTGTCCGGTACGGCGTGCCAGCTGTGATATCCGCTGATCTCACAGGTAAAGCCGCCGTTTTCAGCTGCCTGCCGGTGCTGTGCCATCATCTGCTGATCCTGTCCGACCGTGTCGCAGCGAAGCATCACCTGCACCAGCAGTGACATGCCCTGCTGCACTACCCGTCCAATGTTGCAGGAACTGCTGACCTCGCCGTTCTTTCGCTCCCATACGCCGTTTTTCAATTCGGTCAGAAACGTCAGCACTTCCTCCTGGAAGGCCCGCGGCCAGCATTGTGCCGGAGAGGCGCAGGCCGCTGCGGACAGCTTCCCTCTGTCCTGAAATTCGCCGAGAAGCGCGGCTCCCCGGTTCTCTATCCATTCCGGAAAACGCTGTGCGTCTTCCGCCGGCACCAGTACGGCAGCTGTACTGTCGCCCGGAATCACGTTGAACCCAATGCCGCCGGAAAAAGCGGCCAGGCGCAGACCCGGCAGTTCTTTTTCCGCGTCGGACAGGAGCCGGGCAAGCGTCTGCACGGTATTGCAGCGGCCCTTGTCGATATCGTCGCCGGAATGACCGCCGGAAAAGCCCGACAAACTGAGGGAAAACGCGCGGCTGCGCGGCGGAGCCGGTTCCGGGCGCAGTTCTTTGGCAAAGGTTTCCCGGCAGCCGCTTTTGCAGCCGATCACTTCCGTGTCGGCGTGGAATCCGTCCGTGTTGATGAGAAAATCCGCGCCGGCAAGCCAGCGGGGCGGGAGAAGCGCCGCGCCTCTGAGTCCCGTTTCTTCCGACACGGTAAAGAGGACCCGCAGCGGCCCGTGGACAAAGACGCTGCGGCAGCTCAGCGCCAGGATCACCGCCACGCCGATGCCGTTGTCGGCGCCGAGGGACGTACGGCCGTCGCTGTGCAGAACGCTGCCCTCCAGTACAGGCAGTACGGTGGGATTTGTCCCCACCGCAGGAGCGGACACCGCCACCACCATGTCCATGTGGGCCTGCAGGATCACGACAGGGCCCTGCGTTCCCGAAGGGCAGGCGGGCAGCTCCGCCAGCAGATTCCCTGCGGCGTCCTGCTCGATGCGGGAGCTGCAGGACGCCAGGCGGCTTTTCAAATAGTCGCTGAGCGCCTTTTCATGCCCGCTGCCGTGGGGGATCGCACAGAGTTTTTCAAATTCACCGACAATGATGCCGGTCAGCTCTCCTGCCGCCGTTTTTGCCTCACTGCCCGTTTTCACAGCTGCTCTGTTTTGCTCTCGGGCCGCAAAAACGCGCCGGAGGGCGCCCCGTCCGTCATTTCTCCGTCCACCGCCACTGTGCGGCCGCGCAGAATGGTGCGCACCACTCTGCCTTGAAAATACATCCCGTCGTAGGGCGACATTTTGACAACGGAATGCATCTGCTCTTTATGGAACACGCCGCCCTTTTCCATGTCCACCACCGCCAGATCCGCGTCCGTGCCCACACGCACAGAGCCCTTGCGGGGATACACGCCCATCAGCCTGGCGGGCGCTTCGGAAAAAACGCGGGCCACGTCGCACAGCGTCAGTTTTCCCTTGCTGACGGCATCCAGCAGGATCAAAGACGACGTTTCCACACCGGAGATGCCGGCAGGCGCCTCCCAGACTCCCTTCGCCTTTTCACTCTCCAGATGCGGCGCGTGATCGGAACAGACACTGTCGATCGTCCCGTCCCGGAGTCCCTGCCAGATCTGTTCCTGATCGGCCTGCGTCCGAACCAGCGGATAGGTTTTCATCACCGCCTGACACCGCGCCGCGTCCGCGTCGGTCAGCGCCAGGTAATGAGGACAGGTTTCCGCCGTGACGTGCAGACCGTCGGCGCGGGCACGGCGGATCACGTCCACGTCGGGGCCCGCCGCCACATGCAGAATATGAAGGGGCACGCCGGCCTCCTGCGCCAGGGCAATGGCAGTGGCGATCACCGTCGTTTCACTGACGGCAGGGCGGGTACGCAGCAGATCCGCATAGCTGCTGCCGCCGGCGGCAAGCACTTCCGCCGTCAGCACACGGATCAGATCGAAATTTTCCGCGTGGATGGCCATGATCCGGCCTGTTTTGCCCACATCCCGGAAAATACGGAACACATCGCCGTTTTCCAGCGGCGGGATCACGTCCTCCATGTCGCTGCGGTAATTATAGATGAGCTGATAGGTCTTGGAGTGGATGGCGTACCCCCAGAAGAACTTGAAGCCCATAACGCCCGCTTCGGCCAGGCCCTCAATGTCCCGGCTGTTCAGATCACCCAGGCAGAGGCCCCATACGCCGAAATCCACATGGGCCTTGGGGGTGATGCACGCCACCAGCTCACGCAGACGCTGCGCATTGTAGACGGGCGGATAGCAGTTGGGCATCTCACACACCGTGGTAACGCCCCCGCAGGCCGCCGCCGCCGTGGAATGGAGAAAGTCCTCCTTCTCCCGGAGTCCCTGTGCGCCGTCCCGGGAGTGAATGTGTGTGTCGATAAAGCCCGGCAGGATATACTTTCCGGAGGCATCCGTTACCTCCGCCGCCTCGCCCGGCAGCTCCGCCGCCGACAGGGCTGCGATCTTCCCGTCTTTGACATAGATATCTGCTCTGTTACTGCCTGACGGCGTCACCACGATGCCGCCTCTGATCACATGATCCCATCTCATCGGTCATGCCTCCCTTTCCGTATGGTAACCGGCTTCCTCCGCACGGCGGAAGCCAATCCGACATTTTTTAATATAGCACACGTGCCTCTGAATAACTATCACCGTTTTTTTATCGTTGTCAGCTAAAAACCGTATTTGTCAAGCCGTATCCTTTATGCAAGAATAGAACGTATCCGAAAGAATTCTTTATAAAGGCTTTATTCAGAACCCGATGTACATCAGGAGGCAAGGAGAAAGCACTCATGAAAAAAATTGTTATTGCCCTTGGAGGCAACGCACTGCAGGAGGCAGGCGGCCCCGCCACTGCCGAAGCACAGCTTTCCATCGTCCACAAGACATCCCGCTATATTGCCGACATCATTCAGGCCGGCTATCAGGTGGCGGTGGCGCACGGCAACGGACCCCAGGTGGGCCGCATCGTGCTGCAGAACGAAACCGCCGCCGACGTGACCCCCGCCATGCCCTTTGACGTGTGCGGCGCCATGAGCCAGGGCTACATCGGCTACCACATCCAACAGGGTCTGTCCCGCGTACTCAGGGAACGGAACAATCCTTCTCAGGTAGTCACCCTCATCACACAGGTGGTGGTGGACCCCAAGGACCCCAAGTTCCAGCACCCTTCCAAACCGATCGGCAAGTTTTATACGCAGGCCGAAGCCAGGAAACTGGAGGAGGAAAAAGGTTATCAGATGAAAGAGGACGCCGGCCGGGGCTGGCGTCGGGTGGTGGCTTCCCCCACGCCGGTGGATATCGTGGAGCTGGACGCCGTCAAGTGCCTCTTTGACAACGGCTTTATCGTGGTCACCGTGGGCGGCGGCGGCATTCCCGTGGTCCGGGAAGCGGACGGAGCTCTGGCCGGAACGGCCGCCGTCATCGACAAGGATCTGGCCAGCGAAAAGCTGGCGGAGTGTCTGGACGCCGACGCGCTGCTGATCCTCACCGCTGTGGAAAAGGTCAGTCTTAACTTCAACAAGCCCGACCAGAAGGATCTGGATGCGCTGACCGTTTCCGAAGCCCGGACATATATGGCCCAGGGCCATTTTGCCGCCGGCTCCATGCTGCCCAAGATGGAGGCCGCCCTCAAGTTCGTGGAGAGCAAGCCGGGCCGCCGCGCCATCATCACCTCACTGGACAAGGCCACCGACGCTCTGGAGGGAAAGGCCGGCACCACGCTTTACTGAAAATGACCGTTTCTCGTCAAATTTTATATTATCAGGAGGAAATGCACTATGGAACTGAACGATTTTAAAGGAATGGATATCCTCAACGGCTACCAGTTCACCAATCAGCAGCTCAACACCATCATGGAAACCGCCGCCCATTACGAGCGACGCGTTAAAAACGGAGAAGTCATCCACGATCTGGATTCTCTGCTGGTGGCAACCCTCTTCTTTGAGCCCAGCACCCGCACGCGCCTGAGCTTTCAGTCCGCCATCTGCCGCACCGGCGCCAAGGTCATTGACCTGGGCAACGCCAGCGTGTCCTCCCAGTCCAAGGGCGAAACCTGGCAGGATACCATCCGGACCGTGGACGGCTATGTGGACGCCATCGTCATGCGCACTCCCATCGCCGGCGCGGCCAAGGAAGCCGCCGACATTGCCGTGCATCCCCTTATCAACGGCGGCGACGGCGCAGGCCAGCATCCCACGCAGGCCCTGTTGGACATCTACACCATCCGCAAGGAAAAAGGCCACATCGGCGGCCAGACCATCACCTTTCTGGGAGACCTGAAGTACGGCCGCACCGTCCACAGCCTCGGCTTCCTCATGCAGCAGCTGGACAACAAAATGATCTTCGCCGCCCCGGAAGAGCTGAAAATGCCTGCCGACATTACCGCCGAGCTGCGCAGCAGAGGCGCCGCCATCACGGAAACCACGGATGTCCGCGAGGCTCTGTCCCAGTCCGACATCGTCTATGTCACCCGTGTGCAGCGTGAACGCTTCAGCGATGAAGCCGCCTATAACCGCTGCAAGGGCAGTTATATCATCGACCGCGAGCTGCTCAAATGCGCCAAGCCCGGCATCACCATCATGCATCCGCTGCCCCGCGTGGACGAGATCTCCACGGATGTGGACTCTTACGAGGGCGCCGCATACTTCCGTCAGGCACACAACGGCATGTATCTGCGTATGGCACTGCTGGCCCTTGTTACCGGCCGTGTTCAGTGAAAATAGACAAAAAAAGATATGCATATCCGGCAATATGCATATCTTTTGAATAAAAAAATTTCAGAACCGGCAAATTATTTTAACGGAGCTATATGAAAATCAATATGGCAAGAATAATTATGGCCAATTAAAATAAATACGCATCCGTTTTTCGCGTTTCATTTGTTGTTTGTTCCAAAAAATACATAGATTTCCGTTAAATTGGCAAAATACCGTTGACAACAGTAAAATAAGATGACAGAATTTGTAAAAACTCAAGTGAGATTGCAGACGGCATCGTGTCGCTGCGCTTGATCCAGCCGATCTCGCTGGTGATGGACGTATCCTTCAGTCGAAAATGCCGCATAGAGGGATAGTAATCCGTGTTCTGATAAGCGATCTGGTTGGTCGTGGTAACGGAGTAGGCGTTGACCTTATCCAGAAGGTCCCCCATGGTGGACCGCTCGGAAACCACGATCCGGCTGGCCTGGCTGTCAAGTCCCAGCACATCCAGAACCGACGTATAAGGCCCCAGCTCCATCTCCTTAAAAATCACGATGGGCATTTCGCTGATCTCCGGGAGGGTGATCTCCTGTTTCTCCTGCGGCGCCTGAAACAGGGGGCTGCCAGGGCCCACGATCACCGAAACGGGACTGGAGCAGAGCCGAAAATACTGAAGCCCCTTGGTTTCCAGTTGTTTGAGCGTCATCTTGTGATAGTGGCTGTACATGCCGATGAGGCCGACCTCACAGAGGCGGTGCTCCACCATATCCACCACATGGTCACGGATTCCCTCGTACACTTCCATGCGGAAATCCTGATTCTGATGGCGGTTGAACAATTCCGCCGCCGCGTGGTTGATGTACCGGTAGTGCATATGCGCCATGGAAAAGGACAGCTGATCCCGTTTGGCGGTGTAAGCTCCCAGATGCTGCAACTGCCGGAACTGCAGCAGAATGATTCTGGCAAAATCAATGAAATTCTGCCCCATGGGCGTGACCTCCACGCCTTTGTTGGTCCGCTCAAAGATCATGTAACCCAGTTCCGTTTCCAGCTTTTTAATGGAAAGCGACAGATTCGGTTGTGAAATGAACAGGTTTTCCGCCGCCAGACTGATGGAACTGAGCTCCGCGATCTTGACCACCTGCTCGAGTTGTTCAATTTTCATGGACGTTCCTTTCCCCGCGCGCACCGCGCCGTTTTTTATCCTTTGAACAATCTTATCGTACCATACCGGGGCAAAAAAGAAAAGACGCCGATTTTCAAAACATCCAAGACAAGGAGATTTAACGTGTACGAATCTACAAAAGTCCTTTTGAATGAGAAAATTTGCGACGGCGTTTACAGCATGGTGCTGCACGCGCCGCAGATCGCTGCCGCCGCCGCGCCGGGACAGTTTGTCATGCTGAAGGTCCGGGAAGGTAATGAGCCTTTTCTGATGCGGCCGTTCAGCATCAACACCGTCGATGTGAAACAGGGTACCGTGACATTGCTTTACAAGGTGGTGGGCGACGGCACCAGGCAGATGGCCGCTTTGCGCGGCGGCGACGTCCTCCAGATGCTGGGACCGCTGGGCAACGGCTTCCCCACGCCGTCTGTCCGCTACGCCGCTTTGGTGGGGCGAGGCATCGGGATCGCACCGATGCGGTTTCTGGCCGAGGAACTGATCCGCCAGGGCACGAAGGTCTATGTGTACCTCTCCGCCAAAAACGAGGCGTTTTTGTTCCACAGGGACCTCTTCGCCCAGCTCGGCGCCGTGGTCAAAACCACCACCGATCCCACCGTGCGGGTCACCTCCTTCCTGGAGCGGGACGCCAAAACCATTCCTTTCGACATCGCCTATTCCTGCGGTTCACACCGGCTGGCGCAGGATCTGAAGGGGCTGCACGATTCCATCGGGCTGGCCGCCTATGTTTCCCTGGAAGAGCACATGGCCTGCGGCATCGGCGCCTGTAAGGGCTGCGCGCATACCGCCTATGATCCGCAGACCGGCAAGACCTTCTACGTTCGCGTCTGCAAGGAAGGTCCCGTTTTCCCCGTAGAAAGGGTGGTGGAATAATGTATCGGTCAGATCTGAGTGTGAATTTGGGCGGGGTGACATTGAAAAATCCCGTTATGCCCGCTTCCGGCACCTACGACTACTTCGACTGCAATGCCAATGTTTTTCCCATGAGCGACCTGGGCGCCATCATGATCAAAAGCGTTCACCGGCACCCCCGCGGCGGCAATCCCGCCCCCCGCATCGTGGAAACCGTGGGCGGCATGATCAACGCCGTGGGAATCCCGTCCCAGGGCATCGAAGCCTTTATGGAGCAGGATCTGGAGCATTACCGGCAGCTTCATACCCCCATCGTTCTGAGCCTGTCGGGTTCTCAGGCGGAGGACTACGAGCAATCCGTCCAGATCGTCGCTGACGATCCCCGCATCGCCGCTCTGGAGCTGAATCTCTCCTGCCCCAACGTTGGGTCGGGACTGCCCTTCTCCTCCGACACCGGCATTTTGGCCAATGTGGTCGCCAGGGTGCGCCGGCAGACGAAGCTCCCCCTCTGGGTCAAGCTGACGCCCAACGTGACCGACGGACGCCTCACCGCAAAAGCGGCGGAGGATGCCGGTGCCGACGCCGTTGTGCTTTCCAACACTTTCCGCGCCATGAAAATTGATATCCACGCCAGGAAACCCGTTTTGGGCAACATCTCCGGCGGGCTTTCCGGCCCCGCCATCAAGCCGCAGAATATGTTTTTGGTCTATCAGGCATTTGAAACCGTCAAAATCCCGATCATTGCCTGCGGCGGCATCAGCTGCTGGCAGGACGCCGTGGAATACTTCCTGGCAGGCGCCGCCGCCGTTCAGGTCGGCTGCTGCAATTTCACAAATCCCATGTGCATGTCTGAGGTCATTCAGGGTATCGACCGATACCTGTGTGATAATGGTTACTCTTCCATCCGCGAGATCAGAGGCATCGCCCACTGATCCCTTCCTTCGCACGTTTTCCCCGCGTTTCCAGCTGCCTTTCCCGGTCAGATCACGCTTTTGCGCTTTCACACAGAGGTTTCAAAAAAAGAGAAAGAAAGTATTAGGAGGGAAAAAATGAGTACAGCTACTTCGGAAAGCACTACCAATGCCAACAAACTGGCAAAGAACATCATGATCGCCCTGATCCTGGGCATCGCCGCCGGCCTTGGCTTTATGGCCATCCGGCAGCATGTTTCCGAGAGTACATGGACTGTCATCAACAACCTGCTGTTCCAGGACATCACCGCGAAGGGCGCCGAAACAGCCGTCGGCCTCTTCTATATCGGCGGCCAGCTGTTTGTCCGCGCGCTGCAGCTGGTCATCGTCCCCATGGTCTTTACCTCTATCGCCCTGGCCATCTGCACCATCACAGACGCCAAAACCCTCGGCCGGGTTTCTGCCAAAACGCTGTTCTTCTTCCTGCTGACCACCGTGGTCGGCCTGCTTCTGGCTTCTGTGGTCGGCATCATCGTCTATAACGCAGGTCTGTTCAACGCAAACATTGAAGGGCTGACCGCTTCCACCGGTTCTACCGGTTCCAACCCTCTGAACGTGGTGCTGAATATTGTTCCCAGCAACATCGGCACTACCTTCTCCTCCAACTCCTCCGTGCTGGCCATCGTTTTCCTGGCCGTCGTGGTGGGCCTGTGCATGAACAAGCTGGGCGCCGAGAAGTCCTCCGCGCTGCACAAGCTGTTTGAAGAGATCAACGACGTCATCGTGAGGTTCCTGAATTTCGTCGTCACCAAGTTCGCGCCCATCGCCATCTTCATGCTGCTGTGCCGCACCTTCGCTTCTTACGGCACCAACTACCTCAAGCCCGCTATGGTTTACATCATCGTCACGGTCGTTTTGCTCTTGATCTACCTGTTCCTCGGCTATCCGCTCTACGTGCTGCTCTTTACCGGTCTGAATCCCAGGCCCTTTGCCAAGAAGATCATGCCCGTCATCATGCTGGGCTTCTCCACCTCTTCCAGTGCCGCAACGCTGGCGCTGAATATGGAAACCACCACCAAGCGGCTGGGTGTTGATCCGACCATCGCCTCTTTTGTTCTGCCTCTTGGCATGACCGTCAACATGGACGGCACTGCCATTATGCAGGTCGTCGCCACATTGTTTATCGCCGGCTGTGCCGGCTTCAAGGTGACGCTGGGCAGCATCATTCTCATTGCCGCGCTGGCTCTGGTGGCTTCCGTGGGTACTCCCGCCGCTCCCGGCGCAGGCGCCGTGGTCCTGTTCACCATTCTGTCCGGCGTGGGCCTGACAAGCGATGCCGCTCTGCTGGCCTATACGCTGATCCTGGCGATCAACCGTCCTATCGAGATGCTGGTCACCGCCCTGAACGTGGTGGGCGATGCCACTACCTGCATGTACGTCAGCAAGAGCGAAAATCTGCTCGATATGGATGTATATCAGGGAAAATAATCAAAACAGTGTTTGTTAAGTATTCGTTTTCTCTTGAAGAAACCTTTTGTGAAATAATCTGACAGCAAATCGCAGCTTACGATACGTAAAAGAGCGGAGAGCGGGAATTTGACCCGCTCTCCGCTCTTTTATGGCCGCTCTGCGGCAAAACCGTTTTTTTCTCTTGACGGATACATCTGTCCCGCGTATGGTACTCTTATAGAGATATACTGTTGTCATCAGCAAAAGCGATACCGTTGAGGAGGTAAAGCAGCTATGTGGACCTTTCTTTTTTTCTGCCTGGCCTATGTCATTCTTCTGGGGAAATACAGCTGGGCGGGCGGTGTCTTTCTCTATATCATACTGGGCGTCATCGTGATTGTGATCCTCCGGTGTATCTTTTCCTCTCTGGGCCGGGGCGGCGGTCACGGCAAGTCCGACAGGGAGAAACAAGACGAGATCGATTATGACAACGACAATTATCTGACACGCAGGCGGATCGAGCAAAACCGCAAAAAACAGCAGAACAAAAAATAGCGCCGGCCGTCAAAAAACCGGTGCTTCGGCGCGCCGTTTTTTCGCCGTAAACCGGCAAAGCCCGGAAAGTGTATACTTTCCGGGCTTTCATGTTCCTTTGGCCGTTAACGTCTGCAGGGTGCAGGCGGGTGCCGCCGCTTTTACGCATCTGTCAGTCAGCATGGGGGCGGGGTTCTCCCTCCGGATCGTCCTCGCCGCCCACGATAAACGCCTCCTCCGCCTGCTGCTGCACGCATATGAGCTTTTTCCGCAGGTGCTCCAGCTCGTGTTCCATTTCCGTGATGGCATTAAAAAGGATCAGATATTCTTTGTTGATGCTCTCCATGGTTCGTTCATTCCTTTCCGATTGCCGCAGCCAGATTTGATTCCTCTTCCGATTTATATCCTATCACGGACGAAACAAAAAGAATGTCAAATCATGTCGCAGTCGGGAAAAAAAGAAAAATATGACCGCTGACTGCAGGTATTCCGTCGTTTGCTGCCAAAATTTCGTGCAAGCCGGGCGGGACGCCGCGCCCTTCTGATCCGGATCGGCAAAAGAGCCGCCCGCGCGCAGCGCGGGCGGCTCTTTTTTGTTTTACAGCAAGCCGCTTTCGTCCAGCGCTTCGGCCACTGTCCGGCAGGTGTCGGCGGAAAGCGGGTCGTGCAGATTTGCCTCCGTCAGGGCTTGCGTAAAGCCCTCTTTTTCTCCGTCGGTCAGCACCACCGTCATATAGTCCGCCATCGCCGCGTCGGGATCCGTCTGCTCCAGCAGGCACAGCTCCAGCGCCGAAACAGCCGAGGTGGCATAACTGATATAGTAAAAGGGCAGCTGAAAATTGTGGATCTGATCCATCCACTCCTCTTCAAAACCGTCATAGGTTTCATAGCCGTATTCGGTGTATACCTGGCGGTAGATTTCCTGCACCTGCCGGGGCGTCAGCTCCGGTTCGCTGAAAACCTTCTGCTGGAATTCATCGTACATGGCGCCGTCCACCACCGCGTCAATCAGGCTCATCAGCACGTCGGAACAAATGATCCGTCCGTTCCGGGCGCCGAAAAAGTCCGTGTAAAAGGGGAAAAACAGGACCTCCATCCCCTGGGACTGCAGCTCGCTCAGGTCCCCGTCGGCAATGCCGTACAGCGCGTCGCTTCCCACGCAGTAATAGTTCACAAAGTGTCCGAACTCATGGAACAGCGTGGTGTAATCCGTGTAACGCCCCAGGGGGGCGTTGTAGACAAAGGGCTCGTTATAGGCGTAAAGCAGCGCCGTATACCCTGTCTGCAGGCTGTCCGCCCCCGGGTCGATGTTATACAGACCATACTCTTCCATGTACCGGCAAGCCTCTGTTACCTGGGAAGGAAAAGCGTCCGCCCCCGTTTCCAGCGCAGACAGAAGCGCAGCCGGCGAGCAATCGATGCGGTCTGAATCGTACAGCTCTTCCGAACGGCCGTACACCTCATCCCGGCGGCTGACGGCCAGCGGCACAAAATACGTTTTCACTGCCTGGCAGAAAGCAGCGGCATCTTCGGGTGCGTACTGACGGGCGTATTGGCGCGCATAGGCCGCCGAAGCATAGGAATCATAGCCCTCATAGGCGGCGATCTGCCGGCGAAGCCCCACCAGATCCACATACAGACTGCAAACCGCGTCATAATCCACGGGATCGCCCGAAATCAGCTCTTCATATTCCATCTCCAACGCATCCTCCCGGTCGTAAAGGTCATCGCCTGCACTGTCGGTTTCAGTCCCGAGAGAGTCGAAAAACAGCTGGATCTGTGCGTCCGTATAGCGGCTTTCCAGCAGCGCGGCGTGGGACGAAGCGGCCACGCGCCCCATGGCGTACAGAAAATCGTTGTAGGCGTCCCGGTATACGCCGTCTATATAGGTGCTTTCCGCCGTCAGTTCTCCGTCGCTGGGCGCGGCGGAACGCGCGATCTGCATCTGGATCGACAGCGTGGCCATATAGCGCAGTTCCTTTTCCGCCCTTTCACACGCGCTGTCGAATGTTTTCTGTGAGGCTCCGAACCAGACCGCCTTTTCAATGGTCTTTACCAGCGGCGCGAAGGAGGCGGGATCATAGTGTTCGTAAGGCATATCCGCATAGGCAAGGTCGGCACGGGCAGGCATCGCTGCCGGAAGGTCGGTTTGTGTTTCGCCCGCCGGCAAGGCCGTTTCTTCCTGTGAAACCGGCGATGCCGGCAGCCCGCAGGCCGTCAGAAGCAGAAGCAGCGCCGAAATCACGGCTGCCAGATGCAGGAAACGGCTGTTTTTTGTTACCATCATCGTTAGCCCTCTTTCCACCGCCTCTTTGGCAGCCTCAATATTCTTGACATATTTTTCTCATTTAAGCATGCTCTTTTCCTTTTGTCAAGCGGCTTTGCGGCTGCACGCCGCAGGGAAGCACCCGTCCCGCGCATCCGGCGCGCCCGTCCGTTTCTAAAATTCTTTTGTTATTTTTTTGTAATTTTTGTAGCTTTTTGAAAAAGCTTGTGTTATACTTTGTAACTAATGAGATGCCCCTAAAAATACAAATGGCAGGTAACTTTTTATGAACAGAAAAATAGCTTGTCTGATGTTGGCCGTGTCAGTGATATTCTCCAGCCTTGTCATTGCCCACGCAGATACCGTAAATGATGCATCCGCCGTCTTGCCCGACAGCTCCGCTGCAGCACCCGTGGATTCTTATGCGGCCGCCGCGGCCGCTTTGTCCGAGCTGGGCGCTTCCTCCTCCATCGGCAGTTTTGACGCCAGAGGCAATACGCTGAGTCTGGCGATCAACATGGGCGTACTGGATGACAGCGACGTCCATATGGATCTGACGCAGATCGCCGCGCAGACGCTGGTGGCAAAGGACAATCAAGCCCGCGCCGAAGCCGAGGCGCAGGCCGCAGCCGAAGAGGCCCAACAGGCCCGTGTGGATTTTCTGGCCGCCTATGACGGGGCCCTGCTCCACAGCGGCGTCACCATGTATGCCGAACCCGACACCGCTTCCGCGGCTGTCCGCTCCATCAACAGCGGAAAGGTCGCCCAGCTGCTGGACGAGGGCGACGGCTGGTACAGAGTGATTTTTGCCGGTTCCATCGGCTATGTCCGCGCCGACGCCTGTGAACCTGTTCAGTACGCCGATTACGCGGGTACCTCCGCCACCACCACGCTGCGCGAGGACATCATCGCCTATGCGGAAACTTATCTGGGCACCCCCTATGTGTACGGCGGCACCAGCCGCTCCGGCATCGACTGCTCCGGCTTTACCATGGCGGTCTTTGCCCAGTTCGGCATCTCCCTGGCCCACGGCGCCAGCGATCAGTACGGCAGCTGCAGGCCCGTCAGCGATGCGGAACGTCAGCCCGGCGATCTGGTCTTCTTCTCCACCTACACCAGCGGCATCAGCCATGTGGGCATCTACATCGGCGGCGGCCTCTTTATTCACGCCAGCTCCAGTTACGGCGTCACCATCAGTTCCCTCAGCGAAAGTTACTACGCCAGCTGCTACCTCTTCTCCGGCAGCCTGATCAGCGACTGATTTTCTCTGGTAAACAAGTCCATCAAAGACCGCTCCCGTGGGAGCGGTCTTTTTTTCTCTTGCGGGCGTTCTGTGTTCGTCCGTCCTGCATTGTATACCGAATATTAGTATATTTATTCGTTTATGCACCATTCTTTTTGTGCAATATATCTATCAACTATTGGTTCTATATTGCCATTATGCATATATTATAAACAAATCTGCTTCTTTTATTGAAATTTTATGCAAAAGTATGTTGACAATTATGCAGCAGGCGTGTATAGTAAGCATTGTTCAAAGGAAACACCATTCCGGCGAACACAACCGTCTATACCCCCTTGGGGGGATCGATATAGAACCAACATATATTGAAAAGGAAGAGAAACGATGAAAAAACTGATTGCACTGGCCCTGGCTCTGGTCATGGCCCTGGCGCTGGCAGCCTGCGGCAGCAAGGCCAGCACCACCGGTACCGCCTCCGGTACCACGACTACCGCCGCAAAGCAGAAACTGGTGATGGGCACCTCCGCCGACTACGCGCCCTTCGAGTTTATTTATCTCGATAACGCCGGAGCCCAGCAGTATGCCGGCATCGACATCTCCGTGGCCAACGCCATCGCGGACGACATGGGCATGGATCTTCAGATCGAGAATATGTCGTTCGACAACCTGGTCGCCAGTCTGCAGAAGGGCGATTTTGACATCGTCATCGCCGCCATTGAGTACGACGAGGACCGCGCCAAATCCGCCGACTTCTCCGATCCGTATTACACCGACAAGCCTCCTGTGGTCATTGTAAAGGCTGACAAGGCCAGCGAGTACAGCACCATTGAGTCCCTGAACAAGTCCGAAGTTTCCGTGGGCGCCCAGACCGGCACCACCAAGCTGAACAAGGCGCAGGATACGCTGGACAAGGCCAACATCGTGGCTCTGCAGAATGTGCAGGATCTGGTAAACCAGCTGGTCAACAACAAGCTTGATGCCATCGTGCTGGACGGCGCCGTGGGTCAGGGCTTCGTGGACGCCAACTCCGCTCTGGCTGTTTCCGCTGTGGATCTGGGCGCTTCCGAACCCTACCGCGTGCTGGTCGCCAAGGGCGACCCCAAGGGTCTGCTGCCCGGCATCAACGCCGCCATCGCCAAGATCACGCAGGGCGATACCATTTCCGGCTACGAGGATCTGGCCGCCTCTCTCAGCGGCAAGCAGGTCCAGAACTGATTTGATCCCCCTCTAAAACCCCCTCTAAACGCGCAAAGTGCAAAGCCTCTTCGGCTTTGCACTTTCCGTGTGTCTGGATCGGTGCAACACAGGAAAGGAAAATAACATTATGTGGTGGAGCAATCTTTTTGAAAATATGTCTCCGCAGTCCTTCTTCAACTTTTCGTTTTTACCCAAATACACCGTTTTCTTTACCCAGGGAGTGATCTACACGCTGCTGCTGGCCGTGGTGTCGGTGGCGCTGGCCGTCATCCCCGCTTTGCTGCTGGCCCTGATGCGTCTGAGCAAAAACAGGCTGGTGAAAGGCATCTCCGGCGCCTACATTGCCGTGTTCCGCTCCACCCCCTTGCTGGTGCAGCTGTCCATCATCTACTTTGGTCTGTTTGGCCTTATTCAGATCCCCCGCCTGGTGCTGTTCGGGTTCATCGATCTCTCCCGCTTTATCCCCGGCGTGGTGGCGCTGGCGCTGAACAGTTCGGCCTATGTGGCCGAGATCTTCCGCGCCGGCATTCTGGCCGTGGACATAGGCCAGACCGAGGCGGCCCGATCGCTGGGGATGACCGGCTGGCAGTCCATGCGTCTGGTGGTGCTGCCCCAGGCCATCAAGAATATTCTGCCGGCTCTTGCCAACGAAGTGGTCACCATGGTCAAGGAATCCTCCATCTGCTCCATGCTGGGCATGGCCGAGCTGATGTTCGGCGCCAAAACGGTGGCTTCGAGCACTTACATCACCCTCTCCCCCTACGTCATGGCCGCTCTGATCTATTTTGCCATCAATTACCCCGCTTCCAAGGCCATTGAAGCGATCGAAAGGAGGATGCGCCGTGGCGACAAGCGATAAGCTGATCTCTGTCCAGCACCTGGTAAAGGAATACAACCAGGGCAAGGTAATCGCCCTCAACGACTGCAATCTGGAGGTAGCCAAGGGCGAGGTGGTGGCCATTATCGGCCCCTCCGGCTCCGGTAAATCCACGCTCCTGCGTTCGCTGAATCTGCTGGAGGACCCCACACGCGGCGCCATCTATTTTGAGGGTGTCAATCTGGCGGATAAATCCGTGGATATCAACCTGCACCGTCAGAAAATGGGCATGGTCTTTCAGCACTTCAATCTGTTTCCCCACAAGACCGTTCTGCAGAACATCGTGATGGCGCCTGTCACACTGAAACTGAAAAGCAGGGCGGAGGCCGAAAAACAGGCCTACGAGCTGCTCGACCGCATCGGTCTGCGGGACAAGGCCAACGAATATCCCAATATGCTCTCCGGCGGACAAAAGCAGCGTATCGCCATCGTGCGGGCGCTGGCCATGAATCCGGCAGTCATGCTCTTTGACGAACCCACCTCCGCTCTGGACCCTGAAATGGTGGGCGAGGTGCTGGATCTCATGCGGGAGCTGGCCAAAGACGGCATGACCATGGTGGTCGTCACCCACGAAATGGGCTTTGCCCGCGAGGTGGCGGACCGCGTGGTCTTTATGGCCGACGGTTCCATCCGGGAGCAGAACACTCCCGCCGAGCTGTTCGATCATCCGCAGGACCCCCGTCTGCAGGACTTTTTGTCCAAAGTGCTCTGAAACGTCAAAAAACGTCCGCTGCCGTACAAGGCAGCGGACGTTTCTCTCTGTTTCCTTTTATCAGCTTTTTCCCCGGATCTCCCTGCCGCATTTGGGGCAGGTGATGACGATACTGCCCTTTCCTCTGGGAACGCGGCACATGGTGTGGCAATTCCCGCAGGTAAAGTATTTGTGATCCTTATCCCGGGCACGTACTCTCGCATTGACGAAGGTGCGTTTGACCGGGTACCATACCTTGTTCAAGAACCGGGCGTTCTCCTCCCGCCGCTTGTAAAGGTTGCGGGAAAACATACGGAAAACGGCCCACAGCATCAAAACCAGACCCACCGCACCGATCACCGCGTTGACGGTGCTGTTGCGGATAAAGAAATCTGCAACATTCAGCACAATGGCTGTCCAGATCATGGTCAGACCCAGCTGATCGGCTCCGTTGCGTCCGTACATGAACCGTGAAAGCGCATTTCCGATTCTCTGAAAGAGACCCATATATCTGCCTCGTTTCTTTTCAAAATGAAATCCTACAAGAATGTATTCTACAAGAAAAAAAACGGCACGTAAAGAGCTGCGCCGCAAAGTTCACAAAATGGTTACGATTATCCCCCCTTTTTTGGTGTTTTTTGCGCTCGAAGGCGCCTCTGCCCCCTGTACCGGCCGTTTTATTCGTTGCAATCAGGCGGGCAAATTGTTATAATAACATATAAAATAAAAGGACGGTATCACAACGGGGCCGGCAGACCACGCCTGCCGGCCCCTATCTGAAAAGCAGCGCGCCCCGGCTCCGGGGCGGTCAGTTGCGCAAGTGAAGTGGCTTGAACCGATCGGGCGCACCGCTTACTGTATGGTATGCGCCTTTTCCTCCGGCGGTGCGCGGGTGCCCTCCGCAAAACAGGCACTCTCTGCCGGAAATTTTTTATCATACTGAAAAAGGATGGATAATGATGATCAAAATTTCGCCTTCCCTGCTCTCCGCCGATTTCGCCAATCTGCAGCGCGACATCGAGCGAATCGCCTCCGCCGACTACGTCCATGTGGATGTGATGGACGGTCTGTTCGTGCCCAATATCTCCATCGGCATTCCCGTGGTGAAATCCATCCGTCAGGTGACGCAGCTGCCGCTGGACGTACATCTGATGATCGACAGACCGCTTCGCTATGCGGAGCAGTTCTGTGACGCGGGGGCGGACATCGTCACCTGTCATGTGGAGGCCGACACAGAGGAAAACATCCACAAGGCATTGGTGAAGATCCACAACAAACGCAAAAAGGCAGGCGTTGTCCTCAAACCCGGAACGCCCGCTTCCGCTGTGCTGCCCTATATCAACGAGGTGGAAATGATCCTGGTGATGACCGTGGAGCCGGGCTTCGGCGGTCAGAAGTTCATGGCCGGCATGATGCCGAAGGTGCAGACCATCCGCGGCTATATCGATGCCATGAACCCCGACTGTGAGCTGGAGGTGGACGGCGGCGTGGACCCGGAAACCGCCAGGCTCTGCATCGCATCCGGCGCCAACGTGCTGGTGGCCGGCTCCGCCGTTTACAAAGCACCCGACATTCCCGCCCGTATCGCCGAATTGAGAGGTTGAGCCCATGGAATATTTTCCCGCGCCGCTGGAGGCGCTGGTGGAACAGTTCGCCCGTCTGCCCGGTATCGGCGGCAAGTCTGCCCAGCGACTCGCGTTTTATGTGCTGAGCCTGCCCGCCGAAGAGGCGCAGGCCTTTGCCGACGCCATTGTCAACGCCAAAAGAACCGTCACCTTCTGCCCGGTCTGTCAGAATCTCACCGCCGGAGGTCTTTGCCCCATCTGCGCTTCTCCCAAACGGGATGAGTCGGTGATCTGCGTGGTGGCCGATCCCCGCGACGTGGCCGCCATGGAACGTACCCGCGAGTTTACCGGCCGCTATCATGTACTGCACGGCGTTATCTCGCCTATGAACCATGTGGGCCCTGACGATCTGCAGATCAGATCGCTGGTGGAGCGTGTGGCCGGCGGCGGCATCCAGGAGGTCATCATGGCCACCAACCCCGACACCGAGGGGGAGGCCACCGCCATGTACCTGGGACGCCTGCTCAAGCCCTTCGGCGTGAAAGTCACCCGTCTGGCCTACGGCATCCCCGTGGGCGGCCACCTGGAATTTGCCGACGACGCCACGCTGATGCGGGCGCTGGAAGGCCGCAGAGAACTCTAACGCAGAGGATAGGAACCGATTTATGAAACGTATATTCGCCATTTTACTGGCCGCGGGCATGCTGTTTTCCCTGACTGCCTGCGGCAGCTCCTCCTATACCGCAGATATTTTCGCCATGGACACCGTGATGAAGCTCACAGCCAACGGCGCCAACGCCCAGGCCGGCGTGGAAGCCGCTGTGAAGGAGATCAACCGCCTGGAATCCCAGCTGTCCAATACCATCGCCAGCAGCGAGATCTCTCAGCTCAACGCCGGCGGCAGCGGCACTGTCAGCGAGGAAACAGCCCAGTTGCTCTCTGCCGCCCTGACCTACGCGCAAAAGACAGAAGGTGCGTTCGACATGACCATTGCGCCGGTGGTTTCCGCCTGGGGCATTACCACCGACACGCCCCGCGTCCCCTCCGCTGACGAGATCAGCGCGCTTTTGCAGCTGGTTGGGAGTCAGCATATCACCGTCAGCGGCACTTCCGTAACACTGGACGCGGGCTGCGCCATTGATCTGGGCGGCATCGCCAAGGGTTACGCCTCCGACCGCATTGCCGCCGTCTTCGCGGAGAACGGTGTCACCTCCGGCGTCGTCAGTCTGGGCGGCAACGTGTATGCCTGCGGCATGAAGGACAAAAAGACCGGCTGGCGCGTGGCCATCCAGGACCCCAGGGACTCCGCCAATTACGCCGCCGTGGTGACGCTCAGCAATCAGTTCGCCGTCACCTCCGGCGGATATCAGCGCTACTTCACCGCAGAGGACGGCACCGTCTATCAGCATATCATCGACCCTGCCACCGGTTATCCGGTGAAGGGCGACCTCACCTCCGTCACCATCATCGGCACCAACGGCACCATGTGCGACGCCTACTCCACCGCCCTCTACGTCATGGGGAAGGAGAAGGCCATTGCGTACTGGGCATCTCACAGCGACGAGTTCGGCCTGGTACTGATCACCACGGACGGGCAGGTACTTTACACCCCCGATCTGGAGGGGAATCTGGAAAGTGTGGAGGGCAGCTCCTATGCATACCAAGTCATCGGTTAAACTCAGGCCCTGCTGGTGGGACGGGCTGGTGGTCGCTGCGGTGCTGCTGCTCTCCGGCGCCGTCTTTTTCTTTTTCTATCTCTCCAACGGCAGCGGCAGCGGTGATCTCACCGCCGTCATCACCCACAGAGGCGAAGAAATCGGACGCGTCGATCTGACAGCTCTTACAAGCGAGGAAACCATAACGGTGGAAGGCACCTATGATCTGACCATTGTTCTCTCCTCCGACGGCGCCCAGGTCATCTCCGCCACCTGCCCCACGCAGGACTGCGTTCATACCGGCAAGATCAGCCGCGCCGGGCAGAGCATCGTGTGCCTGCCGGAACAGGTGGTCGTGCAGCTGGTGGGCGCCAAAAACGGCGTGGACGCGGTCATCGGGTGAGGAGGAGAAGATCATGAAGCTGACAACGCGCCAGCTGGCGCTGTGCGCCGTATTGACGGCGCTGGCTCTTGGCCTGAGCTATATGGAAGGCCTGTTTCCTGTTTCGCTCCTGATCCCCCTGCCCGGCATCAAGCTGGGTCTTGCCAACATCGTCACCGTATACGCGCTCTATGAGTTGGGCGTGTGGCCGGCGCTGGCCATTCTGGCAGCCCGGTGCCTGTTGGGCTCGGTGTTCGCGGGCAACGCGTCGGCGCTGATCTTTTCTTTAATGGGCGGCGTGCTGGCCATGCTGGTGATGATCGTGCTGAGCCGTTTCCGCCGTCTTTCCATCTTCGGCGTTTCCATCGGCGGCGCGGCGGCCCACAACATCGGGCAGATCGGGGCGGCCATGATCACCCTCGGCTCCACGGCTCCCATCGGGTATCTGCCGGTTTTGCTGATCGTGGCGCTGTTCACCGGTGCCCTCACCGGTTTTGTGGTATCCCTTCTCTTTCGCGCCATGAAAAACGTGCGCCTGATGCACGAATAAGGAGTAACGGGCTATGGATAAAAAAGACCAGATCATTTTGCAGCAGATGGAGGTCATCCGCAGCATGACGGAAAAGAATCTCAGGAGCATGGGGGACGATTTTTGGGGTTCTCCCCTGGTACCGTCGGCGGAGAAAGGGCCCGCAACCACAGGCGGCATTCTGGATATCCCCGAAAAGGGTGCCTCCCAGCAGCCGCCCACCGCCGCCAATACCGGCACGGCCGAGCCAAAGGGCCCGGCGGAGGAACTGCCTCCCCCGGAGAAGATCGAGGACCTCAAGGCGGAGCTGGACACCTACATCGGCCTTGCTTCCGTGAAAGAAGAGGTACGCAGCCTCATCAACATGGTTTCCGTCTATCAGCTGCGCCGCGCCCACGACCTGCCCACCACGGATATGGCGCTGCACATGGTGTTCACCGGCAATCCCGGCACCGGCAAAACCATGATCGCCCGGATGATGGCCCGCATCTACCGTTCCCTCGGTATCCTGTCCAAGGGGCAGCTGGTGGAGGTGGACCGCAGCGGGCTGGTGGCCGGCTATGTGGGCCAGACCGCCATCAAGACCAGCAAGGTCATCGAAAAAGCCATGGGCGGCGTGCTGTTCGTGGACGAGGCTTACGCCCTCAACGGGAAAAGCGAGAACGACTTCGGTCAGGAGGCCATCGACACGCTCCTGAAGGCCATGGAGGATCACCGGGACGATCTGGTGGTGATCGTGGCGGGCTACGACAAGCTGATGGACGCCTTTATCCATTCCAATCCGGGTCTTGAATCCCGTTTCAACCGCTATCTGCATTTTGACGACTACACCACCGACGAGATGATGAAGATCTTCCGGATGCAGTGCAAAAAGGGCTGCTACGAGCTGTCCGACGAAGCGGAATCCATGGTGCGGGACTTCATCACCGAAGAAAACGGCGATCCGGAAACCTTTGGCAACGCCCGGGGCGTCCGCAATCTTTTTGAACAGATTCTGGTGGCCCAGAACAACCGTCTGGCCGCCATGGAAAACGTCACCCGGGAGGATCTCATGAAGCTCACCCCCGACGACATTCTCCACGCCAGAGGAAAGATCGACTGAACTGCCGCACCTTTGCGGCATCCCATAAAAAGGAGGCTGAAAGCGTATGCTTTCAGCCTCCTTTTTGACTTTTACATCACAGCTCCAACGCTGCGAAGATGCCATACCAGTATACCTGGTTTTGGGTCCTGGCGCGGGCCTCCTGAGAAATCATCTGTCCCGCTTTTCTTCTGTGATAGAGCTCCAGCAGCACATCGCACTCATTTTCATTGAGGTTCCGACGTCCGGAAATACAGCAGGACGGCTGATGGGTACGGCCTCCGACGACGTATAGACGGTCCGCCTCGGTATAGACAAAAAACCATTTTCCGGCGCCATGCAGCGGCGCCGTCCGCACATCCCGCGGGTCTTCACGAAATGACTTGAAAATCGTCTGCCACATGCCGTTTCTCCCCCTGCGTCACTGTCGGGTCAGTTTTTGAGGCTCTGAAGCGGGGCGGGAATACGGCCGCCCCGGGCGATAAAGTCCGCGCTGGACTTCTCATGCACCGGCATCACCGGTGCCGACCCCAAAAGGCCGCCCATCTCGATCATATCGCCCACCTTTTTGCCCTCCACCGGGATGATACGCACCGCGGTGGTCTTGCTGTTGACCATACCGATGGCCGCCTCGTCGGCGATGATGGCGGAAATGGTCTCGGCGGCGGTGGTGCCGGGCACGGCGATCATGTCAAGGCCCACCGAGCAAACGCAGGTCATGGCTTCCAGCTTCTCCAGCGTCAGCGTGCCGTCAAGAGCCGCAGCGATCATGCCCTCGTCCTCGGACACAGGGATAAACGCGCCGGACAACCCGCCCACATGGGAAGACGCCATTACGCCGCCCTTTTTCACCGCGTCGTTCAAAAGCGCCAGCGCCGCCGTGGTGCCGTGGGTGCCGCAGATCTCCAGGCCCATCTCCTCCAGAATCCGGGCCACGCTGTCCCCCACCGCCGGGGTGGGCGCCAGGGACAGATCCACGATGCCGAAGGGCACGTTCAGACGGCGGGACGCCTCCGCGGCCACCATCTGCCCCATGCGGGTGATCTGAAACGCCGTTTTTTTGATGGTTTCGGCCACCACATCGAAGGGCTGACCCTTGCAGCCCTGCAGAGCGTGGTACACAACGCCGGGGCCGGACACACCCACGTTGATGACGGAGTCCGCCTCGCCCACGCCGTGGAAGGCGCCCGCCATGAAGGGATTGTCCTCCACCGCGTTGCAGAACACCACCAGCTTGGCGCAGCCCAGGCCCTCCCGGTCGGCGGTGAGGTGGGCCGTCTTTTTGATGACGCGGCCCATTTCCGCCACGGCATCCATATTGATGCCCGCCCGGGTGGAACCCACGTTCACGCTGGAGCAGACATAGTCCGTGCAGGCCAGCGCCTCGGGAATGGAGGCGATGAGCTTCCGGTCGCCGGAGGTAAAGCCCTTCTGCACAAGAGCCGAAAACCCGCCGATAAAGTTGACGCCGCAGGCCTTGGCCGCCTTGTCCATGGCCGTCGCAAAGGGCACATAGCTGCCCGCGGCGGTGGAGCCCGCCACCAAAGACATGGGCGTGACGGAGATGCGCTTGTGGACGATGGGGATGCCGAACTCGCTTTCGATATCCTCGCCGGTTTTGACCAGATGCTCCGCCTGGCGGGTGATCTTGTCGTAAATTTTGTCGCAGCAGCGCTTTTCATCCTCACAGATCACGTCCAGCAAGGAGATGCCCATGGTGATGGTGCGGATATCCAGATGCTGCTTGTCGATCATTTCAATGGTATCAAATATGTTATTCAGACTCAGCATGATCCCTCACCTCAAATTTTGTGCATGGCGTCGAAAATATCCTCCCGCTGGATGCGGATGGAAAGGCCCCGGCCCTCGCCGAAATCGCCCAGCGCCCGGCGCAGTTCGTCAAAGGGCGTCCGGCACAGCGTCAGATCCACCACCATCATCATGGTGAAGTAGCCCTGCATAATGGTCTGGCTGATATCCAGCACATTGATGTTGTAATCGGCCAGGGTGTTGCACACACCCGCGATGATGCCCACCTGGTCTTTTCCCACCACGGTTACGATTGCTTTCATAGTTCTTCTTTACTCCATTTCGTCCAAAGTCAGCGTAAAGCTGTCCATAAAATGCTCCATAAAATAGGTCAGCTCCGGCAGATCAAATTCGTCCAGCGCCGCCTTTGTCTGCTGGGCGGCCCGGCGAAACTCCAGATTGCCCGCCTTCAGTTCTTCCTGGCACTTGATGTAGGCCGAGAGCTTGTCCGCCGCCTTCACCAGCGTGCGGATCTCCCCGTCCTCTTCCCGCAGCAGCGGCGTGTAGTCGCCGCGCAGCTCCTGCGGCAAAAGAGAGAGCAGCTTGTCGCAGGCCACGCTCTCCACCTGCTTGTAGGACTCCCGGATCTGGGGATTGTAATATTTGATGGGGGTCGGCAGATCGCCGGTAAGGATCTCTCCCGCGTCGTGATACAGCGCGGCCACCGCCACCGCGCCGGGGTCCACCGTGCCGCCGAAGCAGCGGTTGCGGATCACCGCCAGCGCGTGTGCCAGCACCGCCACCATGTGGCTGTGCTCCTGAATGTTCTCCGTATAGCTGTTGCGCATCAGCGCCCAGCGGTTGATGAACCTCATCCGGCTGATATAAGCGAAAAAATGATCCATATCAATCCACAGCCTCCCCTGTCAGGTGATTTTCCTCCACGCCGGTGACACGCACCAGACGCAGCTGATTGTGCAGGTTTTCTCCTTTTACGGCCACCTCCATATAATTGGGAGCATGACCGATAAAACGGCCGCCGCGGGGCTGCTCAAAGAGCACGGGATAGACAGCACCCACGCAGCCGGCCAAATATGCCCGGTGCAGCGCCGCCGCCGTCCGGCCGGCCCGGCGGGCCCGCTCTTCCTTCACGTCTTTGGGGATCTGCTCCATTTGGGCCGCCGGCGTGCCGGGGCGGATGGAATAGGGGAACACGTGCACCGACGCAAAAGCGCACGTTTCCATAAAGGCCAGCGTGGAAGCAAACTCCTCCTCCGTTTCGCCGGGGAACCCCACGATGAGATCGGTGGTGATGGCGGGACGGTCAAAATATTTTCGCAGCAGCAGCACAGACCGGCTGTACCGGGCCGTGTCATAGCGCCGGTTCATGCGCCTGAGGGTTTCATCGCAGCCGCTTTGCAGCGACAGGTGGAAGTGGGGGCAGAGATTGGGCAGACGGCACAGGCGGCGGCAGAAATCCTCCGTCACCGTGCGGGGCTCCAGACTGCCAAGGCGCAGCCGCATCTCCCCTGCCGCCGCGGAAAGCGCTTCAACGAGGTCCGTCAGTGTAACATTCTCCTCCAGGTCCCGTCCGTAAGAGGAGATCTCGATACCGGTGAGCACCAGCTCCCGGTAGCCCTCCTGCGCCAGACGTCTTGTTTCCTCTGCCGCTTTTTCAAGGGGCAGCGAGCGCACCGGACCCCGGGCATAGGGAATGATGCAGTAGGAGCAAAAATTGACGCAGCCGTCCTCCACCTTCAGCATGGCACGGGTGCGATCCGTCAGCCCGCCGGCGGGCAGCATTTCAAACGTCCGGCGGCGCAGTGCTTCGTCCACCTGCACCACAGGGGTCTGCGTCCCTGCCGCCTGTTCCAGAAGATCCACAAAGGCCATGTGGCCGCCGCTGCCGGACACCAGATCCAGACCCAGACCGGCGGCTTCCTCCGGGTGGGTCTGCACATAGCAGCCGCAGCCCGCCACGATAGCCGCCGGGTTCAGCGTTTTGGCCCGGCGCAGCATCTGCCGGGACTTGTGGTCGCTGACGGCCGTCACCGAGCAGGTGTTGACCACATAGGCGTCGGCCGGCTCATCAAAGGGCACCAGCGTGTGCCCCCGGCGCAGCAGCTCCTGCTCCATGGCCTGGGTTTCATATTGATTCACTTTGCAGCCAAGGGTGTAAATGGCAACGCGCATACCCGGTTTCTCCCTTGCACTTTACGGCTCGATACCGTATAATGATTTTTTAGATGATTTTACCACTTTTATCATGGAACCTATTATACATACTATTTTTCCCCGGGGCAACCCCCGTTTTGAAAGAGGTGTTTTCCTTGCATTATCTGGATCACGCGGCCACCACGCCGGTGCCGGAGGCTGTGGCCAAAACCGTGTACGACGTGCTCGCCGGTCAGTTCGGCAACCCCTCCTCCCAGTACCCCATTGGGCGGGAGGCCAAGGCGCTGGTGGAACAGAGCCGGAAGACGGTGGCCTCGGCGCTGGGCTGTCAGGCGGAGGAACTTTACTTTACCTCCTGCGGCACGGAAAGCGACAACTGGGCCATTGAAGCGGCTTTGTGGCAAAATCGCCGGGTGGGCCGTCACATCATCACCACCGCCGTGGAACACAACGCCGTGCTGGAGCCCTGCAAGTGGTATCAGTCCCAGGGCTGGGAGGTCACCTGCCTTGTCCCCGACCGCGACGGAAACATCACGGCGGAGCAGGTGGCGCAGGCGCTGCGGCCTGACACCGCGCTCATCTCCGTGATGCTGGTGAACAATGAAACCGGCTGTGTCTTCCCCGTGGGTGAGATCGCGCAGCTGCTCCGCGGCAGAGGCAGCCGGGCCCTGCTGCACACCGACGCCGTGCAGGGCTTTATGAAGGTACCCTGCTGTCCGAAAGATCTGGGCGCGGATTTTCTTTCTCTCTCCGCCCACAAGATCGGCGGTCCCAAGGGCATCGGCGCGCTGTATATCTCCCCCCGGGCGGCCCATCCCCGGCCACTGCTGCCCGGCGGCGGGCAGGAGAAAGGCCTTCGCTCCGGCACGGAAGCCACCGCGCAGATCGCGGGCTTTGCCAAAGCCGTGGAACTGCGGAGTGAGAACCTTTCTGAAAAGCTGGCCCATATGGCCCGCATCAAAGACTACTGCCGGGAAAAGCTGCTGTCCATTCCCGGTATGGTAACAGTGGGTAAAGGCACGGCGCCCCACATTCTGGCCATGTCCCTGCCGGGGTATCCCAGCGGCAACATGGTCAACGATCTGGGTGCGCAGGGCATCTGCATCTCTGCCGGCTCCGCCTGCCATCAGGGGAAGCCCAGCCATGTGGTGGCCGCCCTCCGCCTGGACAAGCGCACCGCCGCCGGCGTCATCCGTCTTTCCTTCGGGCCTGAAACCACCGAAGGCGACATTGACGCCCTCTATACGGCCCTTCTTAACCATCAACAAAACCGGTTTCCCATGCTGTAATGACCTTATTCAAACATCTGAACCGGGGCAAGGGCTTCTATCAGTACCTGTGGAAGCTGTCCATCCCCATTATCCTGCAAAATTTAATCACTTTTTCCCTGGGCCTCATCGACACCTTTATGGTCAGTCAGCTGGGCAACACGGAAATGGCCGCCGTCACCACCGCCAATGTGCCGGTTTTTCTCCTCATCAGCATCGTCTTTGGTTTCCAGAGCGGGCTGGGCATCCTCATCAGCCAGTATTGGGGCAAAAAGGACGCGGAAAATATTAACCGGGCACTGGGCGTGGCTGCTTTTCTCGGCACGCTCTTTGCCCTGGCGCTGGCTGTGGTTCTGTTTCTGTTCCCGGTGCCCATCATGGACCTGCTTTCCAACGAACACCAGCTTTCCGTGCTGGGCGCCCCTTATCTGCGGCTCATCGGTTTTTCCTATGTGTTCAATATGCTCTCGTCGCTCTATGCCAGCGCCCAGCGCAGCATTGAAAATCCGCATTTCGGCATGAAGCTCTTCGGCTTTTCCACGCTGCTCAATACGGGCCTCAACTACCTTCTGATCTTCGGGCACTGGGGCTTTCCGGCTTTGGGCATTACCGGCGCAGCCATCGCCACGCTGCTGGCCCGTGTGGCGGAGTTTATCATCTGCGTGATCTACGCGCTGCGGTGCAAGGCGCTGCCCATACTGCCGCGCTGCTTTTTCCATCCGGGCGGGGAAATGGTGCGGAAATTTGTCAAATACTCCTCCCCCGTGGTCTTTAACGAAACCGCCTGGGGCCTGGGCAACTCGCTGCTCACGGTGATCCTGGGCTATACCCAGAATTCGGTGCAGATGCTCTCCGCCAACGCCGTCATGGGCAACATCCACCGGCTGTGTCTGGTGGTCTGCTTCGGCCTGGGCGCCGCCACGGCGGTGATCGTGGGCAAATCCATCGGCAGAGGCGACACCCACGATCAGGTGATGGACCTGAGTCTGGGCCTGCTGCAATTCACTTTCCTGGTGGGACTGGGTCTGGCGGCGATCTGTCTTGCGATGGTCCCCACGGTATTTGTCCCCGTGATCTTTCCCCTCTTCAAGCTCACCGGCGAAACTGCGGCCATCGCCACGGCCCTGGCCGTCACCGCTTTCGTCGCCATTCCCCTGCACGCCTACTCCATCTCCGCCATCACCGGCGTGCTGCGCTCCGGGGGCGACGTGGTGTGGGCCACAGCGCTGGATTTGTCCCCCCAATGGCTGGTATGCCTGCCCTTGACGGCTCTTTTCGCGCTGGTGCTGCATGCGGGCTGCTGGCCCATCTGCATCGCCATGCAGGCCGAGTGCCTGCTGAAGGTGCCGCTGTGTATATTCCGTATCCGGCGCGGCAGGTGGATCCACAATGTTACGCTGCACGAGGGGGTGCTGCTGTGAGTCTTTTTGTCTGTCCCGTCTGCGGCGCTCCCCTTGCGCGGGAGGCGCACGTCTACCGCTGCCCCCGGAACCACAGCTATGACATCGCCGCCGAGGGCTATACCTACCTGCTGCCGGTCAACCGCAAGCACTCCAAAGCGCCCGGCGACGACAAGGATATGGCCGCCGCCCGTTCTGCTTTCCTGAACAAGGGATACTACCGCCCCCTGCGGGACGCTTTGTGCGATCTGGCAGTTTCCTCCGTCCCCGCATCCCCCGCCGTGCTGGATACCGGCTGCGGCGAAGGCTACTACACGGCCGGCATTTACGAAGCGCTTTGTACGGCCGGAAAAACGCCCCGGATGGCGGGCACCGACATCTCCAAATTCATTCTCCGCCGCGCCGCCAAACGGGAAAAAGCGGTGGAGTTCGCCGTGGCCTCTTCTTACCGCCTGCCGGTGGCGGATGAAAGCATCGACCTGCTGGTCAATTGCTTTTCTCCCCTTGCGCTGGAGGAGTTTGCGCGGGTCCTGCACCGGGGCGGTCACTTTTTCTACGTGGTGCCCGCCCCGCGCCACCTGTGGCAGCTGAAGGAGATTCTCTATGACAGGCCCTATCCCAACGAAGAAAAGGAAACGCCTTACGACGGCTTTCGCTACTGCGAGATCCGCTTTGTGCGGGAAACTGTTGCATTGACCTCGCAGGAGGACATCCACGCCCTGTTTCAGATGACGCCCTACTACTGGAACACCCCCCGGGACGGCGCGGAACGGCTGGCGGCGCTGGAAACGCTGACCACGGAGGTTGCTTTTGATATCCATGTTTTTGAAAAAGAATGAAGAACGCCGGATTCATCTGAATCCGGCGTTCTTTTGATCGATATTACTGTTTCTTTTTGCCGCCGTGAGAAGCTTTCATCCGCAGTTCGTGGTTCAGGATGGTCTTGCGGATCCGCAGATTCTTGGGCGTCACCTCCAGGAGCTCGTCGTCGGCCAGGAATTCCAGGCACTGCTCCAGGCTCATCTGGCGGGGCGGGATCAGACGCAGCGCATCGTCGGAACCGGCCGCACGGGTGTTGGTCAGCTGTTTCTTCTTGCAGACGTTGACGGTGATGTCCTCCAGCTTGGGAGAAACACCCACCACCATGCCCTCGTACACGTCCACGCCGGGTCCAATGAACAAGGCGCCGCGGTCTTGCGCGTTGAAGAGGCCGTAGCCCACGGCGGTACCGGTTTCGAAGGAGATGAGAGAACCGGTGTTGCGCCGGGTCAGATCGCCCTTGTAAGGCGCGTAACTGTCAAACACGGAGGCCATGATGCCTTCGCCCTTGGTATCGGTCAAAAATTCGTTGCGGTAACCGAAAAGGCCACGGGCAGGCAGCAGAAATTCGATTTTCATGCGGTTGCCCACCGGCGTCATCTCCTGCATATCGGCCTTGCGGGCACCCAGCTTTTCGATGACGGCGCCCACGGAGTCGGCGGGCACGTCCACTACCAGGCGTTCAATGGGTTCGCACTTTTTCCCGTCGATGGTCTGATACAGCACGCGGGGCGGCGATACCTGGAACTCATAGCCTTCCCGGCGCATGGTTTCGATCAGGATGGAAAGGGACATTTCGCCGCGGCCGGCCACGTTGAAGGCATCCATGGCGCCTTCGATCTCCGTCACACGCAGGGACACGTCCTTGAGTGTTTCACGGAACAGGCGATCTCTGAGCTGGCGGGATGTAACATACTTGCCCTCCCGGCCGGCATAGGGGGAATCATTGACGCAAAAGGTCATTTCCACAGTGGGCGCGGAAATCTTCACGAAAGGCAGCGGCTCCACGCAGTCGGGGTCACAGATGGTGTCGCCGATGGTAATATCGACGATGCCGCTCATGGCAATGATATTGCCGGCGGTAGCCTCGGTGATGGGCACCTTGCCCAGGCCCTGGAACTCGTACATGGAAACGGCCTTGGCTTTTTTGGCCGGCGCTTCGGGATTGTGATAGTTGCAGACGGCGATCTCGTCGTTTTGCCGGAGCATGCCGCGCTCAATGCGGCCGATGGCGATGCGCCCCACAAACTCGTTGTAGTCGATGGCGGAAACCAGCATCTGGAAAGGCTGATCCAGATCGGCTTCAGGCGCCGGAATATAATCCAGAATGGTATCGAACAGAGGCTTCAGATCCGTACCCTCCACGTCGGGCGAATAAGAGCAGATGCCCTTTCGCGCGGAGCAGAACAGCATGGGCGAATCCAGCTGTTCGCTGGTGGCGTCCAGATCCAGCAGCAACTCCAGCACTTCGTCGATCACCTCGTGAATTCGCTGGTCGGGGCGGTCGATCTTGTTGACCACCACAATGACCCTGTGGCCAAGTTCCAGCGCCCGGCTGAGGACAAAGCGGGTCTGAGGCATGGGGCCCTCCGCCGCGTCCACCAGTAAAATAACGCCGTTGACCATCTTGAGAATACGCTCCACCTCGCCGCCGAAGTCGGCATGGCCCGGGGTATCCACAATGTTGATCTTGGTATCGCCATACTGGATGGCGGTGTTTTTGGCCAGAATGGTGATGCCGCGCTCCCGCTCCAGATCGTTGGAGTCCATGACCCGCTCCACCACTTCCTGGTTTTCGCGGTAAACGCCGCCCTGTTTGAGCATCTGATCCACCAGCGTGGTCTTGCCGTGGTCAACGTGGGCGATGATGGCTACATTTCTCAGTTTCTCGTTTTGCAAAGGTAAAGCCCCTTTCTCTTTGGCTGGAATTAACTCCATTTATATGAATTTCAAAAATATAAACGTTAACCTTGATATTATATGCTTATGTCCTCAATATTGCAAGCTATTTATGCTTTTTCTCCCCAAAGTCGCTGCTTTTTGTTTATTGACAAAGCGCGGAAAGAAAGTGTAAAATATATACCGGTTGTGCGTTGGCCTTTGCGGCTCTTTTTTGTGCCTGGCCGCGCAGACGGGGAACTGAATCTGTTTCCGCAGCTCAGCCGGATAGAGCGTCCGCTTTCAAAGCGCTGAAGCGTTAGTTTGAGCGAGCGCCATCTGAACTGACAAAAGAATATGTCTCCGTACCTCAGCTGGATAGAGGGTCCGCCTCCTAAGCGGAACGCCGGCGGTTCGAATCCGCCCGGGGACGCCAGAAGAACATGCTGAAAGCCTTGATATTTCAGGGCTTTCAGCTTTTTTTGCCTTGTCAGCACGAAGTCTTTCGGGGACAGCTCCGCATGCTTATGCTGAAATTTTTGCCTGTCGGAAAAGCCCGATTTCTGTTTCTGCCGTGCTAACACAGCGCTCGCAAAAGAGGATTTGAAAGTGGTTTTTGGTCGCTTTGCTAACACTTTTGCTAACGACGCGAAAAACCACACCTACAGCGACTCTCTCAGGAGCCGAGCCTTCTCTTCCGGAGAAAGCTTCCTGAGGGGCCGAAGAAGCTCCTTGTCATCGGTCCCCGCGCTCCCCGTCCTGCCTTCCTTGACCCCCGCGTCCTTGAGCTTCGCATAGAACTGCCACTCCATTGAGGTCGTTTGCAAAAATGCTCTGAAAACCAATGTTTTCAGAGCATTTTTCTAACCTGTGCTGCAGCGCTGCCTGGCGGATGCGGTTCACCCGGTGTCGGGTGCTTATGGATTGCACATTTTTCTGTAGCATGGGCATCCTGCAAAGAAGTCAGCATTCTTACGTTTCCAGGACGGCGAAGCATAAACTCTCGCAAGGCTCTCACAGCCTTCAAACGCCCAGTGCCCTATACTCGTTACGCTGTCCGGGATTGCAATTTTTTCAAGTTTCTCGCAGCCATCAAAGGTTTCGTCGCCTATGGCGGTCACACCGGACGGGATTGCAATGCTTTCAAGGCTCACACAACTCTGAAATGCGTCATCTCCTATACTCGTCACACTGGCAGGAAGCATAACGCTCGCAAGGTTTGTGCAATCGCCAAACGCGTACTTGCCTATGCTGGTCACGCCGGCAGGAAGCACAATGCTGTCGAGCATCTGGCAATTCCAAAACGCCGATTCGCCGATAATAGTCACACCGGCAGGAATCATAACGCTGACAAGACGATTGCAATCACTGAAAGCCGCGTCTTTTATGCTGGTCACGCCGGCGGGAATCACGATTTTAGTAAGGCTCTTGCATCTCAAAAATGCCCCGACTCCAATTTCTGTCACATTGGCAGAGATTTTGATTCTGGTGAGGTTGATACAATTATCAAATGCCCAGTCACCTATGCTTGTCACGCTGTCCGGAATTGTGACCTTTACAAGGTGGCTGCAATCTTTGAAAGCCCTGTTTCCTATGTTTGTCACACCATCAGGTATTACAATGCTTTTTGACTGACAGTTGCATTTTTTCAGTACGCCGTCTTCGATTTCGAAATCAACAGAATGACTTCCCGTGTTGTCTGTTCCTGTCTTGTGGGCTGAAGGACGTGCTGGTTGTGCCTCTTCTTCCGCTGGCAAGCAGCCGCTGGAAACTATTTCCTCCTTACAGCACGGGCGCATTGACACCTGTGACTTTGGGTCAATGGGCAACGGCAATTCGGCATCGCAACTTGAACACTTCATGAAGTCTGCTCTTCTTTCTTTTTATATGAAAAAATAAATCCGTTTTGCGTTGGCGGGGCTGTATCAAAAAAGCATAGAGCCGGCAGCGCCCCCGTGGATTTGCCCGTAGCCGCGGCCCGCGCCCCGGCCCTCGGCAAAGGTACGCCGGATGCGGGGCGGCGTGAGTTCATTGTCAAACTCCACGATGACGGGCCCTGGGCCGTCGGCGCTGCCGCCGGGGATGCGGATCGTCTGTTTGGCCTTGAGGATCGCCGCAGGGCCGCTGAATATTTAATCAATTATATTTCATATAAACCGGTAAATCAAGGCAAAATAAAGGGCACATTGCTGAGATCTGCGCCATGCAGTGCACGCCGCCGGAACCGTCCGGGTTCTCGCAGACCGGTATCGTTTTCGCCCATTCTTTGTTTACCCGCGAAATGCGTCCGCCCCGGTCTTTGTGCCGGACGGTATTCGCAAGGACATAGAGCATACGGATTCCTTTCACCGGCCTCGTGATAAGCAGGGCATCGACTGCCTTCCCGGTTTGGGGATCGGTCGTCAAAACCTCGTAGGCAAAGCCGGAGGAACTGCGGTCAGGCATCGCCGCCAGCGCGTTGCCGATACGGGGTCAGATTGCCCCGGGCGTCTGTCCCGAGCGTTTCGCAGTGGAACAGACGGTCATTCTGCGTGAGCGTATGATAAGAATCCATTTGGGTTTTTTGAATATACCCCTATGCAGCCGCCGTCACCAGCCGCGGCGCACACCGCCGCTGCTGATCCCCTCGTCGGAATTTGCCATGCTTTCCTCATAGGAGAGCTTCTGCCGGGGCTGCGGTGCGGGCTCGCCGCAGCGGACGCATTTGCCGTCCTTGTAGTCGTGCGGGAAGTTGTTAATGCCACCGCAGACCTCACATTGATCGTAGCATTTTCCCGGAACGCGCTGCCATTTGTGCATAGTCGCGCCCGTTTGACACCGCTTGCAGCGATAATGGCATTTCCCGAACCGTTCATAGGGCTTTGGCTCTACGAGCTGCCATTTGTGGCCGAATATTCTGCAAAGTATGTTCATGGACTGCTCACCCTATCTTCTTCCGCTGCCGCCGCACATGGGACAGGTCGCCTGTCCGCTGCCGCCGCAGCGGGAGCAGAAGGCGCGGCTGCTCTGAACGGTGTACTGTCCGGAGATGGGGTCTTTTACCTGCCTATACTGCGTGGTGCCGCCTGTGCCGTAACAGGAGGTGCAGATCGCCCGGCCTGTGCCGCCGCAGCAGGGGCAGGCGGCGTTTCCGGTGTACAGCACCTCGCCCAGGCTGCCCACGGTGCTTTCTGAAAGCGAGAGTCCATCTATTCCCGAACTATTCTTGTCGATTGCCATGTCTGTATCAATGGTGACGCCGCTGCGGTCAGATGTGAAATCCACCACGGCGTCCATGAGCTGCATGAAGGTGTAACTGGGGACGAACAGACAGCCGTCCACAATTTCCGGAGCGGTGCCGCCCAGCGTGGTTTTGCCCACCAAGATATCCGTGCTGTCGGTTTTGCAGGTGATGGTCTGCCCGTTGAGCCTGGTTTTGAGCATCCCCGCGGATTCATCATACAGGCACTCCACGCCAAGCTGTTCCAGCACCTCTGCTATGGGATAGTAGGCGCCTTTCGGCTCTGAGGGATAGGTATAGGCGTCGTGCTCTGTTTCCACGAGTTCATCGTTGATATAGATCAGATGATGCACGCGGCCGTCTGTGTCCTCAAAGGGGTAAGAGGCCTCTTTTTCAGCTTCGTCTGCCTGGGCTTTTTCTCCTTCTGAGGAGGTCGGTCCTGTTTCCGGGGTCGGCGCGATCACGGCGGGTTCCGCAGGCTGCGACACCGCAGCGCCGCAGGCGGAAAGCGACAAAAGCAGCGCGGCGGTGAGCAGGATCGTACACAATCGTTTCATGATAGAAGCCTCCTTTTTATGGCCGCTGCCGACTGTCCGTTTGTCGGTTTTGCGAGCATATATAGTTAAACCTAAATATAAAGCACCCGCATATACAGCAAAAGTGCCGATGGTCATTCCATTCGGCACTTTTTTGAACTTTATTTTTCCATGCAGTTATGCTCCACCGCATATCTGACGAGCTGCGAACGGCTGATGCAGCTCGTTTTGCTCAGCAGCAGGGAGATCATATTCTTGACCGTACCGGAGCGCAGGCTCATTTTGTCCGCGATTTCAGCGTTTGTCAGCCCGCTGCAGACATAGCGAAGGACCGTAAGCTCCCGGTCCGAAAAACTCAGCTCCGGCTTTTCCTTCATACTTTGCCTCAGCCTTGTCATGGCGGTTTCGTCGTACACGTTGATGCCGCCCGCGATGGACAAGAGCGAGGCGCGCAGCTTTTCCGGCGGGATGACCTTGAGGAGAAATCCGTCGCAGCCCGCCGCCATCGCGCGGGAAACCGTTTCGGCGTCGTCAAAGGTCGTGAACGCAAGAACACGGATCTTCGGGTCGAACGCCTTGATCCGGACAAGGGCCTCGCTGCCGGAGAGCTTCGGCATCTGCATGTCCATGATGACGATATGGGGGCTTTCTTTTCTGCACAGCTCCACAGCCTCCAGTCCATCGGCGGCAATGCCCGCGACCTCAAACTCGTCCCACTGCTCCAGCGTCATTTTCAGTCCCGCTGTCAAAAGCGGATGGTCGTCCGCGACGACGATTCTGATTTTTTCGTTCATAGCTCTCTCCTCCACCGGGCAACGACTCCGAAGCCCTCGCCCTCCGCCGCGTGAAAGCGGATTGAACCGCCCGAAGCGCGTACCCTTTTTTCTATTGCGCTGAGTCCAAAGCCTTTTTCAAATGATCCGTGAAACTGTCCGTTGTCCAATATCGACAGCGTAAGGGTATCCGGCGTAAACTCCGCTGTGATGCTCTGCCGGTCTGCCAGGGAGTGGGAAAGCGTGTTGTGATGCGCCTCCCTGCAGACGGCATCGATCACATCGTACAGCTCAGACACGAAGGGCGGCTCCTCCCCGGAAACGGCAGCATCCATGGGAAAGGGGCTCTCCAGCCGGAAGCAGTCCAGCAGTTCGGAAAGAGAGGCGTATTTCCGCGGCTGCCTTGCCTCAAGCGCCCGCTCGCAAAGGGAGATCCCTTCTCTCAGCAGCTTTTCGTACTGCTCCCTGTCGGTATCCCTCAGCTTCAGGCACATCTGAGAAATGGTGTGGATGGCGGTGATGGCGTGTCCCGCGTTATCGTGGATGTGATGGGCGATGCGCCGCTGTTCCTCATAGTCGATAACGGCCTCCGCCTGACGGACATACTCCGTAAGCTCCGCGTTGGCTGCCCGCT
>Ga0183095_10772_pt1 | contig 60020 bp, 58 predicted proteins | sample BioMet4_FD_130346 | JGI IMG/M metagenome (GOLD analysis project Ga0183095, IMG submission 130346) | Microbial communities from bioreactor (seeded with sewage sludge) at LBNL, California, USA - Biofuel metagenome 4 (v2) (version 3) | ecosystem: Engineered > Bioreactor > Anaerobic > Unclassified ... | reverse complement strand
TTGAGGCTTCAGCAAAATCGATCGCGGAAAAACGCTCCTTAAAAAGAGACAGGGCCTCCTCTTTTCCAAAAGGATTGCTCTCTTCAATCCGTCCGCTTTGGACAAGCTTGTTCTTCAAGTAAGAAAGGTTGAGCGGAATCCCTTTCTCAATATAAAAAAGATAATCATAGAGATCGCGGCCTTTGACTCGGTTTTTCCAAGCCCGGCAAATCAAAGCGTGGGCCTTACCGGCGAAGAGGGAAGAGCCATCGAAGGCCGTAACATAATGAAGCGAAGGAAAGGCCGCCAGTTTTTCCTCGTAAGTAGCGCCGAGAGCAGGATCGACATCAACCTCGAATTTGACCTTGGTCACTTGGTTCGAAATGATTCTCTTCACCTCAGGACTATCGGGAAAGACACTGACGAGATGAGCAAGGGTCCCGCCTTTGATAAAAGCCGAGCGAATGTTCCCTCCATCGACGTTTTCCTTGCTCCCCACCTCCACACGGAAGCCAAAAGAGACGAAGGTCCTTTCGATTTCGTTGAAATACGGCTGGAGTGAAAATGCCGAATCTGGCTGCTTAAGCGCGAAATCAAGATCCTCCGAGAAGCGCGGAAGGCCATAGAAAAGACGGAGGCAAGTCCCCCCGTAAAAAGCTGCTTTGGAAAAGAAATCCGTTCGGGAGAGGCCCAAGAGGGCGATTTCCTGAACCACCTCCTTTAGCGCATTTTCTTTTTCCTCGAGCGTTTCATGGGGATAATGCAGTAGCAAATCTTTTAAAACCATTTTTATTCTCCTTTTTCTTTCTCAAGATAGCGAACGAGCAAATCAACGTTCTTTCTCCCGTAGGCCTTCGCCAAAGAGCGAATCAAGCTCTTACTGAAGGTGAGCAAAACGTTTTCGTCTAATCGAAGATCGTCAAAAAGCAAGGCAAGAAAGTCTTCTTCGGCGACCGTTTCGCTCTTCGCGAGCAGATCGCAAAGGGCTTTTTCCTTCGTCGCGATTAAAAATGGCGATTCAGGATCATCCATCCACTTAAGGCCCAAATTAAAGACCGTTTCCGGAACGTCCTGATAGGAAAAATCGCCATATGGGGTCCTGTAACTTTTCTTCTTTCTTGCGCCAAGCGAAGCGGAAGTCACCCCCACCACTCTTTCCGGAATGAGCCCGTAAAAAGAAAGGGCGGATTGGAAGGAGACATAAGAAGGCGAATAGAGAACCGAAGCAATAGCAAAAGGATTTGCGTCCTTTCCCGTTTCATAGAGGCCACGCTTGAGTTTGATTAAAGAACCTTCCTTAACCAAAAGCCGGATATGGTCGTAGGGATTCTTGTAGTCTTTGAATTCGTTTAACAGCACGGAAATGGTCTTAATCATATTTCTCCAGTAACTCTATTTTAATTAGAGTTTTTGGAGAATCAATAGAAAAGAGATTATTCTTTAAATTCTTGCCCCCTTTCTAATCCCAGAATCTGGTTAACGTTCTCCAAGGCTGGCTTTAGCATCCGAGCGTCAAAATGGGCGTAAATGCTTTCGGTCGTTGTGATAAGCGAATGGCCAAGCCAATGTTGAATCAGACTCATATCCGTCCCTTTCGCCCGCATCGCCGTGGCAAGGGAATGCCGAAGATCATGGAAACGAATAAGAGGCAATCCCAACCGTTTGAGCAAGATCGGGAAATGGGAGGAAACAAAGCCAGGCGTTGTATCGCTCCCGTCGCTCCGCTTGCAAAGCCTTTCATCACGATTCGGGGCCAGCCTTCTTTTCTCCGCTTCGAGAGTGTTCCGAAGAGTCTCCGGCATCGGAAGACGACGCCAAGAAGACTTGGTCTTCATTCCTTCTTTGGCAATCACTCTCATCTTCCCATCCTGATCGCACTCCACCACCGTGCTCTCAATCGCGATGTAGTTTTCTTTGAAGGAAACGTTTCGCCAGCGGAGGCCGAGGACTTCTTCGCGGCGAAGGCCCAAGGAAGCGGCCAAAAGAACCGGGATAAAAAGATCGTCGCCTTTGAAGCGAGTAATCAGTTGTCTCAGCTCGTCAGGATCATAAACCGAAAAATGATGAGGGTCAGGCTTCGGGCGGTCAGCCAGGGCGACGACATTTCGATTCACGATGCCTTCTTTTTCTGCGTATTTCATCGCGGAATAAAGCAGAGTTCGGACCCGAATGACCGTGGCGGGCGATATCTTTTTCTTGTTTAAGAGAACATAGATTAAAGAATCAACATCTTGGGTCGTCAATTCTCCGAGAGTTTTCCTCCGTTCTCGGAAATACGGAACCAGGTAACGGCGAAGGATTCCCTTATAACCGGAAATCGTGGTTTCAGCGAGTCGGGCTTTTACTCGTTCAGCCCACCAATAAAGATAATCCGCAAGGAGAATTCTCGGGCTTGGGGCTTTGGGAAAGAGTTCAAATTTTTCGGTCCGATTCAAATGGAGTTTGGCTTTCTTCGAAAGGCCAAGGGAGGCGATGAGGAGATCGTTGTGTTCGTCATCCCCCACCCACCAATTCGAAGCCAACCTTTGCAGAAAGTTTTCAGCCAACGTTTTGGTTTTTTGTCTCGAATCCAGTCTTAGTGGAATCCAAGGGCGAAAGACCTTTCCGTTCTGAGAAAAACTCAAAACGGCATAATAACGAAAACGACGTACCTCAAGACAACCTCGGCACATATCAATTCCTCCGCCATAATGGCCTACTAAGAATAGGCGGAAATAGGCCAAGCCAAATAGTTCCTAAGGCAAACCTCTTTTTCTTTTTTAAAATGCGAATGTAGACGCTTCAATCGCATTTTCATCCGATAAAATCACGCTTTTCGATAATGGTAGAACGCAATATGGTAGAAAAATAGATAAAAAACAGGATTTTTAAAACCATTTTTTAAGGAAGGCCGATATCGTTATTCTGCTATCCCGTGCGATAAACAAAAATAAGAAAGGCCAGAGAGCATCGCTGCAATCTGGCTTCTTTTCTTTTCAAGATGGTGCCCGAGGCCGGACTTGAACCGGCATGGATTATACATCCGAGGGATTTTGAGTCCCTTGCGTCTACCATTTCGCCACTTGGGCAGGAAGCGAAGGAGAACGAATCTCCAACACCTACGCTTCTCAGCGCGTTAAGGATTATAGAATAAGTCGGTACAAATTCCAACAAAGTTTATTGGGGAACAAAACGGAGTTGATCTTTTTTGAAAAGCCGCCACCGCTTAACCAGGCGAGAAAACACTATCGAAACCGATAAAGGGTTACCGTTTGAGGAAATCGGAATAAATCGGTAAGACGATCAGGGCTTCCAAGTCATCGGTAAGCTTTTTCGTTTCCAATCGCTCGTTCCCATCAAAATACAAACTGAGTGCCATCCGGATCCCAACGACGAGGGTACCCGCCCTAAGGGACTGGTCATCGGAGGTCTTTTTGTTTTTGAGAGGAGCAACCACCCCAAGAGGGGGGAAGAACAGGTCCCGCAGTTTTTCGTCGAACCGAGAGGTCGTAGAAAGTAGCACCCCCTTAAACAGGGTTCGGTGATCGTCGATGAGGCCGTAGAGGCTTTTCACAAACTGCTTGCCATCCATCTCTCCAAGGAGGGCAGCAAGGGGAGACAAGAGGGAAATACATTGGTCCTCGAGAGCCCCCAAAACAGCGTCTAAAGACTGGTAGTGAAGATAAAAAGTAGAGCGATTGATATCGCATTCCCGTGTCAAATCTGTGACCAAAATATCATCAAAATCCTGTCGGCAAAGGAGGTTCAGCATCGAATTTTCGATTTGAGTCTCCGTTTTTCTGTAGCGTCTATCTGTTCCCGCCATAAATCTCCGTTATCTTCCGATTTCATCGACTAATCTATTGTGGCACGTAAAATTCATAATGTATAGAGTTTTATCTATTAATAGTCGTTTGTCTATTATTTTTTGCAATAAAAACATTGAAAAAAGGTGCCAGTTTCCTGACACCTAATTTTCATTGGTGCGCCCGAGGCGATTCGAACGCCTGACCCTAAGCTTCGGAGGCTTATACTCTATCCATCTGAGCTACGGGCGCATGAGTCTGGTGCACTGGATGAGATTTGAACTCACACCGGTTGCCCGACTAGCTCCTGAGACTAGCGCGTATACCAATTCCGCCACCAGTGCACGCTTAGTAATATACCCTTAATTAGCCAAAAAGTCGAACATCGTTTGTAATAATTCTTTATTTTCTTCACCAGAGGTTTCGAGATTCATTTTCAGTCCAATCGGCCCATCGGGTGAATTCAATTTTTTGTCAAACAATTCATTAATATATTGTTCAGATTTAATCGAAAGAAATACCTGATGTCCACGATGGGGAACAATCAAATATTGAGTGTCAGATCGGCCATTCAAATCCTTCTGAAGAGATAAATAGCCAGCTTTCGGACTAACCATAGTATCGTCCCCGCCTTGAATATAGAGTAGATGGCAACTACTTTTTTTCAGCATATCACTTCCCGCAAGATCTCCGTACTTGCCATTTCGACCCCGAAAATAAAAACCCATTAAAAAGCTGAAAAGTTTCGAATCTACCTTAGGATTTAATGATTTTAGCTCTTCTGAAACCCTATTAAAACCCGCTATCGAAATAACTTTCTTAACCTTATACACGGGGTTTGAGGAAATTAAGGCAGCATAGCCACCCCAAGAGTGTCCGACCACATATCTTTCATAACCTTGAGCTAATGGATCGCGATCAAGCCATTCAAAAAAAGCATCTTCGTCGTAAGCGACATGACCCATTCCATAAAGATACGTTCCTTCGCTCTCCATGCATCCGGTATAGTCAAAGGCATAAACCAAATATCCCTGAAGAGCGAAAAGACAAATCGGTTTAATATAGGCATTGCGTCCTGATCCGATGCCGTGAAAGAAAATTAACACCCCTTTATAAGGTCCTTTTCCGATAAAATATCGTGAGCCATGCAAGAGCCATTTTCCGGAATAAAAGCTAAAATCCGAGGTGTCAACATTAAAGTCGGAAGCCTTAAAATAAGGATAGGCAGGAGACCCATCAGAACGAGTAAAAGCCAAATTCTTGTCTATCGCGTTTTTTAATATATTGTAAAGAATCAACAAAACCATTATTTTCGGTGTCCAAATAGAAGCGTAAATAAGGCGCGAAAGGCATGACCATTGGCCAAGTCAAGAATCGCTAGAAGTTTCTTCTCAGTGAACCCTGCCATGCCAACCATACGTAATGGCGTATCCATCACCATATGATAAAGATCATCATTTTCTTGCTCGCTACGACCTGAAATATAACAACGCTTTTCGGCTTCTTTTTTGATCTTCTTTCCGACAAAGGTTTCCGAAATATCATCCAAAGTAGAATCGAGAGTAAAGGGGCGACGGCGCCGATCGTGATCGACAGACAATCTTCGTCCTAATAAAAACGAGAATTCTTCATCAGAAACGCGGTTAAATCCGCCTTCACGGGTCAAAGCATAATAAGAAGGAAGCACCGAATGTTTATCTTCCCCAATAAAATCAGATTGAACTTCGACAAGTCCTGAAGCGCGAATATTCATGCAAGAAGAGCCGACTTCGATAAGGTATTGTCCGGCTTCGACTTCATATTTCTTCGTAGTAAGGTCAAAATAAGCGAAAGCCGAATAGGGCAAAGTAAAGACAACAGTTTTACTCTTTCCGGAAGCTAGGGAAATCTTACTAAAAGCCCGCAATTCGCGAAGTGGTTTATAGATTTTGCTGGCCTGAGGCGCCACGTAAAGCTCAACGACTTCTTCGCCGTCCCTCTTCCCAACGTTGGTGACAATTACGGAAACTTTTAGAGACGAGCCAGATTTAACTTGTTCTTTTGCCAAAGTAAAATCCGAATACTTGAAATCGGTATAGCTCAAGCCATGTCCGAAAGGGAACAAAACGCTCTTTCCAGCGGAGGCAAAGAAACGATAGCCAACAAAAATGCTCTCTTTGTAAGGCGAAATCTCTGCAGAACCAGGGTAAAAGTCCCGATTAGGCACATCAAGATAGTGTGCTGGCCAAGTCTCTGCAAGCTTACCAGAGGGATTAACTTTCCCCAACAAAATATCGGCAATAGCCTTGCCGCCGGCTTCGCCTGAAAGGTAAGCCAAAAGGACCGCCGGAACTTGATCGATGAAAGGAAGTTCGACCGGGGAACCGCTTAAAAGAACGACGATAAGGTTTTTATTCACAGCGAGAAGAGCGTCGACCAGTGCGTATTGATCTTCGGGCAAACGCATATTGCGCCGATCGTAACCTTCCGATTCGTAATAGGTCGGAAGACCTAAGCAAAGGATGACATTCTTGTGTGAGGAAGCGATGTCGACCGCGTTGAGATAAAGAAGTTTGGTGTTTTCGCCTTCTTTCAAAGGATAGCCCGGTTCATATTTGATTTCTTTCCCAGGTGCCCGCCCTTCATTGAGAGCCTCATAAAACGTAGTCAAATGATTTGGCGTGACGTGGCTTGAACCTCCGCCTTGGTAGCGGAAGTCCTTTGCTAATGCGCCAATCAAGCAAACATCCTCAAGATCATTCAAAGGAAGAATCGCACCATTGTTCTTTGCTAAGACGATGGATTCTTGGGCAACTTCCAAGGCTTTTTGATGTGCCATACCGGAATTGAAGGCTTGGGAGGCAGCCGTTCGATTTTGACAGCGAAGATTTAACGTCACCATATGGAGGGCAGCTTCATCGACTGCGGCTAGCTTTAGTTTTCCCCGCCGAACGGCCCAGGCCAAATGAGAAGCTCGTTTTTCGTGGCAAGGCATTTCCAAATCCAAACCATGATTGTGAGAATTCACGGGGCTAACAGTGGCGCCCCAATCACTCATAACAACGCCGTTGTAATTCCATTCTTTTCGTAAAACATCTTTCAAAAGCCAATCGTTATCAGAGGAATAAACCCCATTGATTTTGTTATAAGAACACATGACGGTCCAAGGATTCGAATCGGCAATTGCGATTTCAAAAGGTTTCAAATAAAGCTCACGAAGGGCGCGGATGTCGACATCCGCCGAGTAACTGACCCGACGATATTCTTGGTTATTACAGGCAAAATGTTTGAGAGAAACGCCAACGCCATGGCTTTGAACACCATTGATATAGCCAGCTGCCATTTTGCCGGCAAGCAAAGGATCTTCTGAAAGATATTCAAAATTTCTTCCGCAAAGAGGGTTGCGTTTGATATTAACCCCCGGAGCCAAAATAATGTCCGTTCCATGCATAAGACATTCTTGAGCAACGACTTCGCCCATCTCCGACAAGAGCTTCGGATCCCAAGAGCAAGCTGTAAGACAAGGGGCCGGGTAGCAAGTGGATGGGAGCGAGGCGCCAACCAACTCACCGTTTTGGGGATCTCCTTGAGGACCAGGCAGACGTAAACCAACAGGACCATCATGCATTTCCAAGGCCCGAATCGGCTTCCTTTTGATGGCGTTCGTTTCCCAATCGCCATCACCGTAGAGAAGTTTGGCTTTTTGTTTTAAGCTGAGCTTCTGAACAATCTCTTTCGCCTTTTCTTCAATGGAATCCATGTTAATATCCTCCGCAAATCCCAATTAGAAATCTTTTTTTAGTAAATTTCCCTGACCATCGACATCGATCTGACCTGTCAGGATCATTATGCCTTCAATCAAGCCCCAAACATAACTGATCGGAATAAAAACTATCAAACACGACAAAACGAGTTGAACGACGGCTTTTCCGATATAGCCAAGATAAAAATTATGGACACCAAAAGCTCCTAGGAAGATACCAAATAGGCCAGCTGCTAATGTGCTCTTTTGGGCAGGGATTTCATCGCTCAGAGGTGTCGTGTCTTGAGACTTCACCGGAGACCCACATTCGGGGCAAAAGGAAGCGTCATCAGGAATTTCTTTCCCACATTTTGGACAATACATAGGCTTTTTACCTTACCTATTTTAGCGTTTTTCAACCCTTACTTCTATATGAAGTGGATTATAATAAAATTATGGAACAAATCATTTATCTGGCAGGCGGGTGTTTCTGGGGCGTTGAAGCGTATTTTAAGCAATTAAAAGGGGTATTAGATACGACGGTTGGATACTGCAATGGCACAACGGCATTCCCAAAATACGAAGATCTCAAGAGCGGCAAGGCCACGCATGCCGAGACGGTAAAGATTGTTTATGACGATCAACTCATCAGCTTAGAAAAGCTTTTGGAGCATTATCTCCGTTTTGTCGATCCCTATGCCCAAGACCAACAAGGTCATGATGTTGGCCACCAATATCGCACTGGTGTTTATTACACGAATTTGATGGATGGAATACGGGCTGACAGCTATTTTTCAACCCATCTAAAAGAAGGCTGGTTAATCGAAATCAAACAAATGAATAATTTCTATCCCGCCGAAGACTATCATCAAGATTACCTCGACAAGAATCCCGGGGGTTATTGCCATGTCAATCTCGCTTTAGCTAAACCCGGAGAAAAGAAATAACAATGGAAGACTATATCCATTATCTTCGTTCGCTCATTGGTCATGAACGCTGCCTTAGCGTTGGTCTCAGTGCCATCCTCGTCGATCCTGAAGGAAGAATTCTTTTGGAAAAAAGACAAGACAACGGTCTTTATTGCCTCCCAGGCGGTTCGATTGATTATGAAGAAGAAGTCCTGGATGGCCTAAAAAGAGAAATCCGAGAAGAAACTGGAATATCTTTGCAAAAAGCCTCTCTTTTTATGATTCAAAGTGGCAAGAAGACTACCCTTCATTATCCTAATGGCGACATCACGAACTATATCGATATCACCTTTATTGCTTATCTCAGCAAAAGCGAAGCCGTTATTGCGACCCACGATAAAGAATCGAGCGAAGTCTTTTTCTGTTCCATTGACGAGCTCCCTTCTCGAGATAAATTGCTATCGTGCGATATCCGAATAATCGATAAATATTTGGCAAAGAAGTTTGAAGTCACAATCGACTGAAAAAAGAAAAAACCTTGACGTGGTCAAGGTTAATTTCTGATTTGGTGGAGCGTAAGAGGATCGAACTCTCGACCTCCTCCATGCCATGGAGGCGCTCTCCCAGCTGAGCTAACGCCCCAAATCCGGTACAGATGCGCTAAATCGCGCACGAATAAGGATAGAAGCCTTAGCCTTTCTTGTCAATAAAGAAAAGACGGAAAATGAGAGTTATTTTGTTCCCTTGCTAACGGGATCGCCGATTGCTGGGGTGTCTTCAGGCATCGTTTTTCCTGTCATAGGATCCATTTCAAGCTCCGGCGCAGTCTGGCTCCGTCCTCCGCCGAGGTCATCGCCCGTCTCGCCCTTATAAAGAAGTTTCAATAAAATCGGAGTGATAAAGGAAGAAATCAAAATCAGTCCTAAGGTAAACGGAATGATCTTGCTATCAACTAAGCCTGCTTCAACACCCGTTTGGGCTGTGACAATCAAAACCTCAGCTCGAGCCATCATACCGACACCGATTCGGGCGGAATCTTTGATGTCAAATTTGCAAATAACCCCGCCCAATCCCGCGCCAATGATCTTCCCCAGCAAGCCTACGACAATCCAGCAAAGGCCAAACCATACAAAGTTCAATGACGAACCATCGAAGTTGGCGGTGTACATCTTCATTGCAACCGAGGCGAAGAAAATGGGGACGAAGAAAACGTTAGCGGTCGTTTCAGCCCGATGATCAATGTAATCTTTCGGAGCGGTGGTCGAAAGAACGAGACCAGCCACATAGGCGCCAGTAATATCGGCGATCTGGAAAAAGGCTTGGGCGATGTAAGCCCAAATAAAGCAAAAGGCGAGCGAGAAAATTGGAATGCGGATATGATGCGGGTATTTTGTGCCTAGCCAGTTAAAGAAGCGGCGAATAAAGAATGAGATTCCAAAACTTAAGAGGAAGAACAAAGTCATATTTAAGATAATGACAACAATGGTCCATCCTGCGTTCAATTGAGCGCCGCTAATCGAGGTGATGATGAATTCCAATAAGTTGAAATCACTGCCACCGGTCTTCGAACCAGAAAGCGAAATAATGAGGGAGAGGAGAACGATGCCGATGATATCATCGATAATCGCTGCAGAAACAATCGCTTGACCCACTTTTGACTCTAGTTTTCCGAGTTCTTTTAAGGTCGCAACGGTAATCGAAACGGAAGTCGCAGAGAGGATAACGCCATAATAAAGATCAGAATAAATCGGGTTGATATTTTGAGCGACCAGATAATCGGTCTCAACGCCACCGTAATTGCGGAAAAGAAAGGCCACCAAAAATCCAAGACCAAGCGGAACAACAACGCCAAGACTTGTAATCACCAAAGAGGCTACCCCAACGGCTTTAACTTGTTTAATATCTGTTTCGACGCCGGCACTGAAAAGAATTAAAACCACGCCAAATTTGGCAAGGATATCAATACCGAGTTTCGTGTAATCGGTTAAAACAGTCTCGCCAGGGATGAAACTAATCAAACCAACCAAGAGACCAGCCACCAAAAAACCAATGACCTGCGGAACGCGCATTTTAGCGAAAAGAATCGAAAGCAATTTCGCGATAAGCAAAATGAGTCCAATCGGGAGCAGAAGCTGATAGGGACTTCCACTGGCGATGGCATTAGCGGCTTGTTGGAATTGTTGTGCAATATAGTTCATAAATAAACCCTCAACGGCAAAATTATATTACTTTCTATGGGCGTTGAAGGTTTTTCTTCACCACTTTTCATCGAAGCTATGGCATAATTATCAACCGCGGAGGAACGAAGATGAAAGTATTGCTCTTTGCCGTCTTGGAACGGGGTCGGTTAACTGATGCTCTTTATAGTGCAATTATCGCTGACGGTTATAACGGAACGATGATTAAAACACAAAGTCTAAAACATGTGCTTCAAAACGAGAATTTTGAGAAGGCTGCCGCCCTCTCTTTGAGTGAGATCGCTGAGAACACTCATGAGCCAGGACAAAATTCGACAATGTTCATTATTGTAGATGAAACGAAGCTTCCTCGACTTCAAGAAGACATTCGGAAGCATACCGATAATTTCAAAAAAATCCATGGAGCGATGTTTGTCGTTCCCCTTTCTTCGTTTGAAGGATCCTTCTAAAAATTAAAAACCGAGAAACCTTTGCAAAAGTCCCTCGGTTTTTTCATTTCTAGCTTATTTTACATCAACATCGATGACTTTATCTTTATTGCTTTTGTCAGCGTCGTCGTCATCGTCGTCATCGTCATCATCTAAATCGACGTCGACCTCGACATCGCCAAAATAATGCACTCTAATCGCTTTATCGATAGGTTCAAAAATGATGTAATAGACGGGAATAGTAAGGAAGAGGACCCAGTAAGGATTCCAGAAACCCCAAACCATCCCCAAAAGAAGATAAACTGCGGTCACTAGAACGGGGTAGGCAAAAGCGCAGAACTTTCGTTTATAGATTGCTTCGACAAAGGAAGGCACAAGAGGAATCAGGAAGAAAACGATCCAGGAGCAGCCCCAGCCATAGTAAGAAGAAGGAATGAGGAAGCCGCAAAGAAGATAGGCGATAACCGCCAAGATAGCGACAGATCCCGAAGCAATCGATTGAGCTGTACGGAAACGTTTTCTCCGCGAAGAAGGCATATCGATTGAGACGTGATGGGCATGGCGAACCGCCCCATTTTCATCTTGGACGTGGATACCGTCCGGACCGATATCGACCCGAGTTCCATTTCGGGAAGAGACATGAATTCCAGCTTGATCAAAAGATTTTTTATCTTCGCCGGTGGTGAAATTAATTCCGTCATCGTGAATGTCGGTTTTGCTTCCTTGATCCTGTCTTTCGCTTTGAGTGGAAGTCTGCCCAGAATTAGTTTGGTTTGAAGCCTGCGGATTGGGATTGGATGTTGTAGACCCCGTTCCCGTATCCTGGGGATGAGGGGCTTCGGCTCCGGGTTTCACTTGTTCTTCAACGATTTCGTCCACCGATTGATCGGTATCAAGAAGATCATCGAGAGAAACGCCATAGAGTTTGGCTAAACAAATAAGGTTATCAGTATCGGGAGACGCTTCTGCACGTTCCCATTTACTGACGGCTTGACGGGAGAGCCCTAGTTTGGCAGCAAGTTCTTCTTGGGAGAGCCCGCTTTTCTTCCTTAATTCGACGAGACGGTTGGCGATTTCGATGTTCATGGTTTTTCCTCCTGATCAACGCCATTATGCTAAGGGAAAATGGTGAAACGAATCTACCAACTTTGCTTTTCACCTCCGCAACTATCGGTTGCAAGATTAGGTAGCATCGCTTGTTTAAAGTATCCGTCCTTTAATAGAGAAGTAAAGGGTTTTTGAAAGAAAGAAAGGCTTTTTGCAAAGAAAAAAGCGGAACAAGTCCGCTAAAATTGGCGCGCCCGAGCCGATTCGAACGGCTGACCCCTTCCTTAGGAGGGAAGTGCTCTATCCAGCTGAGCTACGGGCGCAACGGGGTTATTGTAACACAAGATAAGAGAACGAAATTCCGAAAAGAAGATTTGCCAACATCAGAATGGGCATGAGTTCCTTTTGAAGGGGCGAAGACGCTCCCTCAAGAAATAGAGTTCATGAAACAGCCAACCAAAATCGTTTCCTCTATCCTCTTCATCAATAGGACAGTTTTTTGAGCGGAGCTTGTTCGAAAGAGTCCGTAATTATCATTTTCTAAGGAAAGAAATATTTAGGATAAAAAAATGCCAAACTTTTATCTTTACATTTATTTTTTATCATTTCGTATTTTTCTCATTCGCCTTGATCAAGAACGGTCAAAGATATTTTTTAAAAGACTCCTGCCAAAAAACGTCAAAAGAAAACCACCGATTTCTCGGTGGCTTTTTTTCAAGTGGTCGGAACAGCGGGGCTCGAACCCGCGACCTCTTGGTCCCGAACCAAGCGCACTACCAACTGTGCCATGTCCCGACGTGGCGAGAATTCTCGCACGTGGTAATATACCACTTCGAAAACGGAATTAAAAGAGAGTCATCTGGTTTGTTTCGCCCATTCCGTCAAGAACGCCAAGTTTCCTCAGGGTTTCGATATCGGTTTGGCTCAGTTTCGTCCGGTCTCGAAGGTCTTCTATTGAGATAAAAGTACCATCTTTCCGAGCGCTTACGACCGTGTCCGCCGCTGCGGCTCCCAAACCTGAAATCACACTGAAAGGTGGAATGATGGATTTTCCTTTTTCATCTACTACCCAATCGCTCCCTAACGAGCGCATGAGATCGATATTTTTGATATGGAATCCTCGATCGACCATTTCGGCGGCACAAATAAGGGTCTTCAGGACTTCATCATCCTTATCGGAATACTTTCTCTCCTCGCCGAAACGATCTTTAAAAACGGTCCCTGGAATCTTGCTTGCCGCTTGAAGGCGATGGATTTCTTCAACGATTTTATCAAGCGGCCATGTCATGACTTCGATATCGAATTTATCGCACCGCACGGTGAAATACGTGGCGTAGAACTCCAACGGATGATAGATCTTAAACCAAGCCACACGAACGGCTCCCATAACGTAAGCGGTAGCGTGTGCGCGAGGGAAAAGGTAGCGGATCTTTTTGCAGCTCTCAATGAAATAATCCGGAACTTTATGCTTCTTCATTTCCTCAATATCTTCATCTTTGAGGGGTTTACCAGCCTTGTTTTTACGGACATATTCCATGATTTTGAAGGACTTGGAGTTATCGATGCCCCAACCAATCAAATCGTTCATGATATCGTCACGGCATCCAATGACTTCTTGAAGGGTGGCAGTCTTGTTCTTGATTAAGGCTTCAGCATTATCGTTCCAGACGTTCGTGCCGTGGCTTAAGCCGGAAATAATAAGGAGGTCATTAAAAGTATGGGGAAGGGCTTCTTCCAGCAAGCCTTGAACGAAAGACGTTCCAAATTCTGGGAGAGCAATGGCTCCAGTTTTAAAGCCCAGTGGGTTCTGGTGAAGACCCAAAGCATCAGGCGAAGAAAACAAGGAGAGAACCTTCGGGTCATTCATCGGAATTGTCATGATATCGATGCCCGTAAGCAAGGACATCATGCGGAGCGCCATCGGGTCGACGTGGCCTAAAAGATCGAGTTTCAAAACCGAATCGTGCATGCTCGCGAATTCGTAGTGGGTTGTTAACCAGCTTGCATCGGGGTCATCAGCGGGGTGCTGGAATGGCGTGAAATCGAAAATATCCATATCGGCGGGAATGACAACGATGCCGCCCGGGTGTTGACCGGTGGTCCGTTTAACGCCGGCGCAGCGCGAAGCGAGATAGGCAGCCCAAGCTTTATTAACCGCGCCCCACTCTTGATGGAGAACGCGCTCATAGTAGCCTCGAACATAGCCGAAAGCGTTCTTCTCTTCGGCGGTAGCAATGGTACCAGCGCGAATAACGTGCGGATTCGAAATCGGTTCGCCTTTGGCGATCTTCTCATTTTCTTCTGGGGTACTCAAAAGCGTGCGGGTATAAGCGTGGGCCTTCGATTGGTAATCCGCCGGGAAGTTCAAATCGATATCCGGAACCTTTTCCGCTTTGAATCCGAGGAAGGTTTGGAACGGGATGTTCTGACCATTCCCTTCCATGATTTCTCCGCAAATCGGGCACTTTTTCTCCGGCAAATCAAAGCCGGATTTAATATTTGGATCGGTTGACCACTCAAAGTGATGACACTTATGGCAAAGATAATGCGGGGCCAAAGGATTGACTTCGGTGATGCCCGACATCGTAGCGACGAAAGAAGAACCGACCGAACCACGCGAGCCGACGATGTAGCCTTCTTCGTTAGCCTTTTTGATGATGCAATGTGCAATATAATACGTAACGGAATAACCGTTTTCGATAATTCCTTTCAACTCCTGTTCGATACGCTCAGGAATTGCCGGATCAGGATGATCCCCGTAGGTTTTGCGGATATTTTCATTAATAATCTCCCGCAATTTGACATCGGAGTTTGGCAAGTTAGCCGATGGCGGATAAAGATGATCCTTAAGGATCTGGATCGGTTCAACCTGATCCGCGACCCAATTGGTGTTTTTGATCACGATCTCTCGGCATTTTTCTTCGCTAAGGAATGGGCGGAAGCAATCGAGCATTTCTTGGGTCGAACGGAAATGCTGATCGGGGTTGGGGAAAACTTTGCCTAAACGATCGCGTCGGGCCGGATAAAGAGGATGGTTTCCACCACCAAGAGCTTTCTGGACAATATAAATATCGCGCAGAATCTTGTCTTCAGGATTCACGTAATGGCAATCGCCAGTCGCACAAACTGGTTTATGAAGCCCATCGGCAGTATCAATAATCGAATGCAAAACCTTCATCAGACGGTCTTGTTCCAAATCGCCCATATTCACGAGCCACGAATAGTTCTCGGGAGGCTGAACTTCAATGTAATCGTAGAAAGACATGCAGTCCTGAAGTTCCTCTTCGCTCTTGTTGCAGGCGATTTCGAAAACTTCACCATTAAAACAGGCGGAACCGAAAATCAAATTCTCCCGATATTGAATCAATTCTTCACGCGAAATCTTCGGCATTGATCCCGCCGAAAGAAAGGTCGTGTGAGAGTCGCTGATTAAACGATAAATGGCTTTGAGACCGGCTTGGTTTTTCGCAATCGCCACCATGTGGTAAGAGCGAAGATGTTTAAAGAAGTTTTGATTGGTTGAAACAAGGTGAGCCAAGTCAGCTTGCGTCAAATGTTCCGAATCTTTTGTTAAAATCGGAATAATAACCTGCCAAACGTTATTCAAGGCCTCAGCATCGTAATCGGCGCGGTGAGCGCTATCTTCTTCGTAGACATCCAAATTCAAGTTTCGGCTTAAAGCACCTAAGGTGTGACGGGCAGCTTCCGGAAAGAGATAGTGAGACAAAGCCAAAGTATCGATAACCGGATTGGAAATCGGCGGCATCCCGGCTTTAGCGCGAATCGCATTAAGGAAGCCGACGTCGAAAGGAGCGTTGTGGCTAACGAGAACCGCATCGCCAATGAAATCCGAAATGATTTTGGCAGCCGCGATTTCATCGGGGGCATCTTTGACCATTGAATCATCAATATGGGTCTTGGCAGTAATCATCTCTGGGATGTGAACACCAGGGTTGATGAACTGATCAAAATGCTTCGTGATCATACCGTGTTCAACGATAACGCCGCCGAATTCGGTCGGATGATCATAACGCGAGCTTAAGCCGGTCGTTTCAAAGTCGAGAACGCAATACTTAGCTTTCCGCAATTCAATCGGAGCAGGATTGAAAACATACGTCGGATAGTCAAACATGAAAAACTCGCAGCCATAAAGAGGTTTGATCCCCGTCTTTTTTGCCGCGCTTTCAGCGGCAGGGAAAGCTTGAATGACACCATGGTCCGTTATGGCGATGGCTTTCATTCCCATGCTCTTAGCGACATCAAAATAGTCGCTGACTTCGCCTAAGCCATCCATGGCTGACATTTTGGTATGGAGATGGAGCTCAACACGTTTGTCGGGTTCGGGATCCGTCCGAAGAGGCTCAGGCGGCAACATGTCGATATAATGAGCAAAAATTTGACGTTCGCTCGTGCGCTTATCAAATTCAATTGCCCCGCGAATTTTAACGATATCTCCAGGCTTTAACGCATTGAGGAATTCGGCGCTCATTCCGCTTCGCGATTCAATGGCGCGAACGTTAATAGCGCTCGTGGCATCGCCGACGCCGACTGTACCATAAAGCGAGCCTTTCCGTCCCACCCGGAAGTTGGTCGCGTACACATGACCGGAGAATTCGACATTGCCTTGAGGGATGGAAAAAAGACCTTCGATTTTTTCGATGGGTTGATAATCACCACGCCGGAAGCTTCTCGCATTCGCCGCTTGTTCGGCGGCAGCTTTCTGCTGAGCCATATAGGTTTGCTCAGCTTGAGCCATCATCGCTTGACGCGCTAATTCATCTTCGTCAACCGGAGGCACGCTTTCTTCGCTCGAATCGTTGCCTTCAGAGGCACTAATGGGAGTTTCGGGCGAGCAGCCTTCGCCCTCGGAATCTTCCTTGTCTTCATCCTCGCTCTTGTCTTCATCATTCTCGCTTGTTTCTTCATTAGCCGACACAGAAACCACGGAGGAATCGTCAGCGGAAGTGACGCTAGGCTCAACCGTAGGAACGGCAGTTTCAGGGGCTGAAGTTGGAGTGCTTTCAGGCGAAGAAACGACGTTATTCTGCGTTACCGGAACGACAGGAGAAGCCACCACATTTTCTTGAATCTGCTGGCTTTTTGCAGGGATTTTTAAATCCGTGGGGGTCTCGATTGGAGCATTCCCTTCTTCCAAATAGACCACATCAGGATAGGAAAGCCAAGCAAGAAGCGCATTAAAATCATCGACGATGCCTTTCATCGTAGCGAGCGACAAGCCTTCCGGAATAAACGCATTGATTCGATAGTCGTCTTTGCCAGGAATCAATTGAAAAGCCGGGATGCCATGGTAATGGCTAAGATACCAGTCTTCAAAGAGTTGATCAACCGAGTCAAAGGGAATAGCTTGGGAATAAGAAAAGCGCATTGAATAGTCGTATTTGACTTCAGCGAGGGCGGATTGAAACTCTTCAAGGAGGGACATCTCCCATGGGGTTTCTTTGCGAATCGCCATCACGACTTTGTTCGGGTTAGCGCTATCGCGTCCAACCAATTCGAAATCCATATCGAAAACCGAGGGATCGGCAATCCCCAAAGAGGTCAAGAATCGCAGCATTTTGTTCTGCATCGTTAACGTACCAAAGACAAAATGTCTTTAATTGTAATTGCAATCGCGAAAAGGAAAAGAAGGGCTAAACCGATCATCGAGACCGTATTTTTGATTTTGTCATTAATCTTCCAAGGCTTATATTCATGTGAAGTATCAATGGTTTCTCTCGGCGTTTCGGCAACGTCCTTTTCACCGTTCGCTGAAGATGAAAGGGCCCGAGAAGGAACCAAAGGCTGGTTCTTCAGACGAGCTTTTTCTTCGTGTTCCCACTTCTTCCGTTTGCCATGATTCACCGAGCTCTCGATGATTGTGACAAGAAGCTGCCAGCCATCGAGACCAGGGAACGGCAAAAGGTTAAAGATGGCAAGGTTCAACGAAAGATAGCCACCATAAAAGAAGAATGTGCGTCCCCATCCGATTTGCGTGCTCTCGGTACTGAGCATTCCACCCATCGCCACCACCGAGCCCAAATTGGAGAAATCAAAGGAGAAAATCGCTTTAAAGCCTTCGCCAATGCCCGTGAAGAAACGGGAATAATAATAACAAGCGTTCTTCATGGCTTCGCCAAACGGAGCGAAGTATTGGTAAGAATAAATCACCAAACTGCTCGCGGGAAAAGTAACCGCGTTATCGCTGCCGCTGATCGCCTGAGCCGTAACGGCATGGGTTTTCCGAGCCACAAATTGATCATGAAGCGGACGATCGTTGCCGTTCGTTGTATCGACGCCAATGGTCGTGACCTGAAGAGAAAGAGTATCGCCAGATTGAAGACTATACGCTGTTTGAGTGACATCGGGATAAGCCGTTAGACCCATTTGAGTGTTGAGGTTTGAAGGATAAAAAGCGGCTTTGGGATAAAAGAAGGTCAAGCCTTGAAGGAAATCATTATTATCCACGGATTTCGGGGTAAAGCAGGCGATGAGTGGAATGGTTTCGCTGCCGCTCGTAATGCTTGCGTTTGTGTCAACGACGTAGTAAGCCGTCGAATTGCTCCCATAAGAGAAACCATAAGGCGAATAGATGCGTTCATTATCCGAATCGACCGCATAGGTTCCAATGCTGCCTCTCGCCCAGAAAGAATAAGCGATTTCTCCATGAGCCGACGTGTCGGTTAACGCCACGCCATTTTCATCAAGTCCGGTATAAACCAGCTGGGAAACGTAATAGGTTTTGATGCAGGTCGAATAAATGACAACAAAGACAATCGACAAAAAGAAATTAATAACAATTCCTGCCGAGAGAATAAAGGCTCTTTTCCAAGCGGCAACACCATTGAGGCTTCGCTCAGGTGGGATGCTAACGCCTTCCGGAAGTTCAACACCTTCGCCATACATCGAAACGTACCCGCCTAAAGGCAAGGCGCGAAGAGAAAACGCTGTTTCGCCGCCCTTCCGTTTTTTCGAAAAGAGTTTCGGTCCAAACCCGATCGAATATTCAAGACAATAAACGTTGAAGGCTTTGGCCATGGCTAAATGACCGGCTTCGTGTGCGGAGACAAGAATGCCGAGCATCAGGAGCAAAATAAGTATCGTGATGAAAATCTGCATGAGTTTATTGCCCACCAAACTTCCGGCGAACATAGAGTCGCGTCAGCGAATCTGTCGTCAGAATATCGCGGAGGGTTGGTCTCATTATATTCGGAAAGTTGGCTAAAGCCAACGAACAGGCATGTTCAATGTCTAAGAAAGGAATTTTTCCTTCGAGAAAGAGGTGAACCGCTTCTTCATTTGCGGCATTTAAAACCGTCGTTTCGATCCCGCCATTTCGCAAGGCTTTTAAAGCCATCGGAACCGCGGGATAACGCGTGGGATCGAAGGCTTTAAAATGATAATCCCCAAAGTCGTGGATCGTTTTTTCGTGGCGGACTTCAAACGGCGCTTTGCCTTCATAAAGAGCATAAGCAATCGGACCATGCATGTCGGGTTTCCCCACATCAGCATAGTAAGTGCCGTCCTTCATCATCAAAAGGGAATGAACTTCGCTTTCATCATGAAGCAGCACTTCAATTTTTTCGACGGGCCAATCAAAGAGATAATGGGCTTCGATCACTTCAAAGCCTTTATTCATCATTGTGGCCGAATCAATGGTGATTTTGGCACCCATTTTCCAAGTGGGGTGCTGAAGAGCCATCTCGGGAGTGACGTTCTTTAATTCGCTTCGGGATAATTTCCGAAATGCTCCGCCTGAAGCGGTAATGACTAGACATTCAACATCCTCTCGTTTGACTTTGGAAAGACACTTCGCTAAAGCCACGTGCTCGCTATCGATCGGGTAAAGCTGACCTTTGCCTTCGGCCAACAGGCGTTCAATCAAAACACCGCCAACCACGAGGCTCTCTTTGTTGGCTAGACAAAGAATCTTGCCTAGGCGCAACGCCGTTAAGGAAGGGACCAAACCTGAAAAACCGACTAAAGCATTTTCAACGAGATCACAATTGCAGTTCTCAAGCAATTCGACTAACCCGCTATCGCCCCAGCTCACTTTGAGGCTTTCGTGGGCTTTTTGCAGGGATATCGCATCGGCTTCTTCTTGAACGCAAACGTATTTTATGGTGGGGAAAGAAGCAAGGATGCCCTCAATTTTTTCAACGTGATGACCGACCGAAATCGCATCGAGTTCAAACGAAAGACGATCCTGAGCAAAAAGATCAAGCGACTGGCTTCCAATATTGCCGGAAGCCCCGAGCAATGCCACTTTTCTCATATCAAATGAAGAAGTTCCATCCGTTGGTGATGAAGATTAAGGCCACCGCCGTAAAGAGGCAGGTGAACATATCGCTGCCGACCCGGTCGACGATGCCGCCGTGTCCGCGAAGAATGTTGCCGTAATCTTTGATGCCAAAATTCCGTTTAATCATCGAAAACGCCAAATCACCTAAATCCGAAATGAGCGGCAAAACAAGGGCTAAACTCGCCATCCAATACCAATGGGGAGCATCGAGTGTCGGAAGCATCGGGTAACCCAAGAAAGTCACGGTAAAGCCGAAAACTAATCCCGCCACCGCCCCAAAAATCCAACCGCCAAAGAAGCCTTCCCAGGTTTTGTGCGGAGAGATTCTTTCATTCATTTTGTGTTTGCCAAAGAGACTACCGATGAAATAAGCGCCGGTGTCATTCATCGTCGTAATCAAAATGACGAAGAACAACAAACTCGACGAACCGAGGTATTTAAAAATTGGTGCGCTAATCAATTCAGTTCCACTAGAAAAGCCATACCAAGGCAGTCCTTTAAAAGCCCCGCTGAAGCCAAACAAATAGAAAGGATAATAACGGCAGAAGAAGAAAGCTTGGAAGCCAAGACCCAAAAGAAGCGTCACCGTAATGAAATACGCCACATCATTCCAAGTGAAACTCTTATCAAGGATTCCCACGAGGCAATAAAGGAAAATCGAAGCGGCGATGCCGATAATCGAAACGCCAAGGGAAGAAAAATAATTCTCCAAAGAGAAGACGTAGGTTTCGCCAGACGTATGCTTGAGTTCGATGTATTTTCCGAAATTGCCTTTAAAAACAAACCAATAGACATAAGAGAGAACAATTACATAAGTCAAAGCGTAGACATACCATTTATAAGGCTTTTGCGGAGCCCGGATCATTTCAGTAATGGCTAAAATCAAGAAAATCGCCACGATGCCGAAGAAGACCCAGCCGCCAAGGAAGAAAGACGGAATGATCAAGAGGATCAAGATGACGGCAACGATGAGGCGGCTTCGAAGGGAAGCCTTTGCTTGCGGAGTAATCTCGTTCATTTCAGGATGGCGATGGTGTTGCTCATTCATTTTTTAAACCTCCAAACCGACGGTTTCGTTCTTGAAATTCTTTAAGGCAATCAATAAAAGCGTCCCGTTTAAAATCGGGCCATTTGACCGGAGTAAAAACGAATTCCGCATAGGCATTTTGATAGAGCATATAGTTCGAAAGCCGCTCTTCGCCTGAAGTGCGAATCATCAAATCGACATCCGGCAGTTCTTTATTCCAAAGATAGTCGCGGAATTTGGCTTCAGTTAAATCGTCAAGCGCCAACGCTCCATTCTTATAATCAACGGCAATTTTCTTAGCGGCTCGAACGATTTCGTCTCTTCCACCATAATTAAGGCAGACATTGATAAACCAAGTCGAATTTTTTGCCGTTCTTTCAATGGCGTTATAGCAAACTTTTCGTGTTTGCTCCCGAATCCGAGACAAATCACCAGAAACGACAATCCGGGTACCCACCGAATCCAAATAATCGATTTCTTTGCGGAAAAATTCTTCAAGGTAATCCATCAAGTGATCGATTTCGTCCTGGGGTCGGTTCCAATTTTCGGTGCTGAAAGCGTAGAACGACATGTACTTAATTTTAAATTCACGGCAGACTTCGAAGAGTTCAATGATACGGTTGCAAGCTTCTTTGTGACCCAGATATCGCGGCAAACCCCGCGCTTTTGCCCATCTTCCATTGCCATCCATGATAAAGGCAACATGGTCACACTTTTTCGTCAAAACAAAACTCTCTTTGCTCACGGGGTTTATTATAATACAAACTTCCGCTCAGCCGATACCCCCATTTCTCGTAAGCTTCCTTTAAAGGAAGAAGAAGCGCTTTTTTGGTAATTCTCTTTTAAAGTTTATCCGCTTGTGTAGAATTGATGCTATGGACGAAGAAAACAAAAATCCAACGGAAAAAGCGGAGACAGCAGGTAAAGAGGTCCATCACGATCCCTCTGAATATTCGGCACCTTCGCCTTCAGTTTCGAGTGACGCGTTAGAGCGGCAAGAAGAAAAAGCACCTCTTCCGTCAGCCTCTCCTTCCGAAAAGCAGCCTCTTGATCCTTCCAGCAAAAAAGGATTAATCATCGCCTGCGTCAGCATCGGTGTCGTTTTGACTTTAATGACGACCTTTTTGGTGATTGGCTATCAATATAGTGCCGCCCTCAATCAGACAACGGAGATGCTCGATACTGGAGCCATCATCAATGGCTTTTATGATGCTAATGGTCAGCGAATTACTGGAATTGGGAGTTTTTCGTTTTCTTATAATAGCGCGGCGGAAACTCCCTATTTTACTTTAGATAAAATCAGCACTACTCCGGCAAAAACCACCACAATCGTTCTTCCTTATGCTTATCGGAATGAGGCCAGCGCGAACAAAGCCTATTATGTTTTGGCCACCGGAGATTACGAACAGGGCAAAAACATTTTCGAATCTAATGGAAACGAAAGTGCGATCAGCGCGATTTACGCCGAACGTTATTACCAAAAACTCGGTTCATACGCTTTCAGTGGATTAGCAAGTTTGACTCATTTTTCGATGAGCAACACTTCTGTAGACAAGGCCACCACCGTTTTTGGTGACTACGTCTTCGCCGACGATCTTCTTTTAGCGAAAGTCGACACCCCGAATGTCTTAACCAGTCTTGGTGAAGGCGCGTTTCTCAATTGTGCCAGTTTAAAAAGTCTTATCCTTCCTAAAAGCGTGACCTCAATAGGGAAGAACGCTTTTAAAGGTGCCTCTTCTTTAAGTGAACTCACCTATGGCGGGACCATGGCAGAGTTTTCACAGAACATCACTTTTGGCGATAACTGGCGCGATGCAACTTTGACCAAAATTGTCTGCGCGAATGGAACGTTGACTCTTTCTTAATAAAGAAAAACCGCATCAATCCGATGCGGTTTTGCAGAGATTTTAAGTAAATCAGCCTCAAATCGTCATGATTTCTTGCTGCTTTTTCGCCAAAATGTCATCAATCTTCTTATTGGTGTCATCAACAAGTTTTTGAATGTCGTCCTCGACGCGCTCTTTATAGTCATCGGACATCGAATCGTCTTCTTTGAGAAGATCGAGATAATCGCGGCGGATGTTGCGAACCGCAACTTTGGCTTCTTCCGAAAGAACTTTGGCTTGCTTGGCAATGTCACGGCGAACATCTTCAGTCAGAGGCGGAATCACAATGCGAATGGCATCCGCTTCGACTTGGGGGTTCACACCGATATTGGCGGCTCCAATCGCCGCGGCAACCGTCTTAAGATCTTCGCGCGAATAAGGACGAACCAAAAGTTGACGGGGTTCTGGCATCGAAATGGCGCAAAGAGAGGAAATATCCATCTTATCGCCATAATAGTCGCACATAATCCCCGAAAGAATCGCCGGATTGGCACGGCCACTCCGCAATTTCTTTAAGGCGCCTTCAAACGATTCAACCGATTTGTTCAATTTGTCTTGGGCTTCTAACGCTATTGCATCCATAAATTTACTCCTTGGAGATTGTGCTCCCCAAATCTTTCCCTTTCAAGACCTCAACGACATTGTCGGGGTTATCCATGTTGAAGACATGAATGACGACTTTGCTTTCTTCAAGCATCGCCACCGCCGTCAAATCCATGACACCGAGCTTTTTCTCCACGACTTCCTGATAGGTCAGATGTTTGAGGAAATGGGCATTCGGATTCTTTCTCGGGTCGCTATCATAAACGCCCTCCACATCGTTTTTGCCCATCAAAATGGCATCAGCTCCCACTTCAAGCGCCCGTAAAGTCGCGGTCGTATCGGTGGTGAAGAACGGATTGCCCGTTCCGCCGGCAAAGATCACCACGCGGTTCTGGCCGAGATGATGAACGGCTTTGCGGCGAATGTAGGGTTCGCAGACCTGTGGCACGTTAATCGAACTCATGACCCGGGTCTCTAGTCCTTTTTCTTCAAAGGCACTTTGTAGCGCCAAAGCATTGATGATCGTTCCGAGCATGCCCATGTAATCGCCCGTGGACTGTTCGATGCCGACTTTCTCCGCTAAGCGGCCGCGCCAAATGTTGCCGGCGCCAACCACAACGCCGATCCGAACGCCCAGTTCATGGGCCTTCACCACGGTGTCAGCGATCGTCGAAAGCTTCTTCTGATCGAGAATGGTTTTGTCACCGCTATCGGCCAAAGCTTCGCCCGATAGTTTGATGATGACGGTTTGATAAATGGATTTCATGGTTTTAATTATACAAAAAACGCGCAGGGTTGGTGCGCGTTATTTGTTTTAGTTCTCCTGAGCGGCGTCTTTGCTGATGCCTTCGCCGACTTGGTAACGGACGAAGGAAACAACCTTCGCGCCTTTCTCAAGCAGCACTTGCGCCACCGTCTTGGTGTCATCAAGAAGGTATTGCTGAAGCATTAAGCAACTTTGTCCGAGGACTTTGTCGACTTTGGCTTCAACGATGTGATCTTTGACGGCATCCGGCTTGTTGGCAAGCTTCGGATCAGCCTTGACTTCTTCGAGGGCAATGGCCTTCTCGCGGGCTCTTTCGTCAGCGGGAACGTCTTTGAGTTCGACATAAAGCGGGCTATTGGCGGCCACGTGCATCGCGAGTTGATTCGCGAATTCGAGATCGCCACCTTCGACGAGAACGGCAACCGAGATCTTGCCACCCATATGGATGTAAGAACCGATCACTTGCTTCGCCGCCGGGGTCACGATGGCGAAACGGCGGAAATCCACCTTTTCACCAACCGCTAAGGCCGTATCTTGGAGAAGCTGGGCGTTCTGGGCTTTCGCTTCTTCGAGGTCTTTCGGCTCATTCTTCATGACGGAATCGACAAGTCCATTCGCTAAGGCGATGAACTTATCGCTGCCGCTCACGAAGTCGGTTTCGCAGTTGACTTCAATCAAGGCAGCTTTGCCGCACTTCGGGCAAACCTTAACACGGGTTAAACCTTCAGCAGCCGTGCGGTTAGCACGTTTGGCTTGCTTCACGATGCCTTTTTCACGGAGAGAATCCACGGCCTTTTCGATGTCGTAGTTATTCTCTTCAAGGGCATGTTTGCAATCCATCATGCCCGCGCCGGTTCTTTCCCGGAGGGCCTTGATGAGCTCAATGGTATTCTTATCAGCCATTATTTGCTGTCTCCTTCATCCTTAGCATCATCGTCAGCTTTGCCATCATCCGGAAGCGGAGCCGGAGCGACATTAGCGGACGGGGTGCCACTTTGCGAGGCATAGCGGGCTTGACGCTCCGCCTGAATCTTCGCATAGCGCTCTTCGCGCTCTTTACGCTGCTGGCGTAAGGCAGCCTTGCGCTGTTCGTTGGCAATATCAGCGGCACGAATCGCATCTTTCATCGTGGCTTCTTCGCCCTGATCCTTGGTGTAAGCAATCATGGTTTCGCCGCCCTTGCTCTCAACGATCGCATCAGCTAAGACCGCGGTGAGAAGTTTGATGGCGCTCGGAGCGTCATTGTTGGACGGAATCGGGAAGTCAACACTTTCCGGGTTATCGGAAGTCGAGCAGATACCGAAGACGGGGATGCCAAGCTTGCGGGCTTCGGCAACGGCATTATGTTCGATGGTCGGATCAACAACGACAAGAGCCTGCGGAAGGCGACGCATTTCTTTGATGCCTTCGAGGTTGCGGAAGAGCTTTTCTTTCTCTTTCTTCAAAATCGCGACTTCCTTCTTCGGCATCTTGTCCCAAGTCCCATCAGCCTCCATGGCTTCGAGATCTTTGAGATACTTGATGCGGCCAAGAATCGTACGGAAGTTCGTGAGAGTTCCGCCAAGCCAACGATGCGAGATGTAGAAGCTGCCACTACGGGTGGCTTCATCAATCACGATTTGCTGAGCGGCCGGTTTGGTTCCCACAAAGAGAACTTTGCCTTCTTCATCGACGATCGACTTCAATTTCTTGTAAGCGTCATTGACGCAAGTGCAGGTCTTGGTTAAATCGATGATGTATATGCCATTGCGGGCTCCATAGATGAAACGACCCATCTTCGGATTCCAACGGCGAGTCTGATGGCCAAAATGCACACCGGCCTCGAGTAATTTCTTCATCGTCATGATCGGCGCGTTCGGGTCGTGCATGACCTGAGCCATCGTCGGTTGGGCAGCCGGCGCAGTCGCCGCTACCGGGGCAGTCGCAACTGCCGCAGTCTTTGTTTCGTCACTCATTGTAGTGACCTCCATTTGTTTAAGCCTCCCTCGTTTCGAACAGCTGACCACCCATTCGCTTTTTAAGCATTTTCGCCCGAATGGGAACAAGGCGCTGAATCCGCGGGGTGCGTATTAGCTCTTTTCGTTAAGAAAACAGCCGAGTGGGATTATACCACTCGCGCACGCGTAGCAAAAGAGCCAAATGAGAAAGGAAACGATATCCTCGCAAAACCTACTTATTTTCTTTCTTTTGACGCGGAAAGAACTGCCGATATTGCTCTTTCATGGCCTTTTGACTCACGTGAGTGTAGATCTGAGTCGTATTTAGCGAAGCGTGGCCCAAGAGTTCTTGAATCAAGCGAAGATCAGCCCCGCCTTCGAGAAGGTGGGTCGCAAAGGTATGACGCAACTCGTGAGGATGCAGCCCATAATAGATCCCTGTTTTATCCTGAACCTCACGCAAAATGTATTCGAGGGAACGGTCGCATAATTTTCGACCGCGATTCGAGACAAAGAACGCATCCACCGGCACGGGATCTTTCCGTTTCGCCAAGAGCGTGCTTCTTTGGTTTTTGAAATAATAATCCATAGCGACTTTGGCTGTTTCGCTAAAGGGCACGAGCCGCTCTTTGCGTCGCTTGCCAAAGACCCGAATCATTCGGGAACGAAAATCGATTTGGCGATAAGTTAGCGCGGTGAGTTCGCTCGCCCGCATCCCTGAAGCATAAAGCAGTTCGAGAATGGCTTGATCACGAATTTTCAAAGGATCGGTTCGCTTGGCGTTGGCGTCAAAGAGCTTTTCGACTTCCTCGATGCTGAGAGCTTTCGGATAACGAATCGCCTTTTTCGGCGCGTGGACCAAAGCGAAGGGATTGATGCTCACATAGTGATATTTGCAGCAATAGGAGTAAAAGCCCCGCAAAGCGGACATTCTTCTTTGACAACTCCGAGCGCTGACCCCCCGACCAATTTCTTTTTGAAGGTAGGTTCTGACCGTTTGCTTTTTAACGTCGGAAAAGGATAGAGTCACGTCATTCAAGAAGACAAAAAACTTATCGATGTCGCGTTGATAGGCATCGATCGTCAAGGGGGAATAGCCCCGCTCATAGCTCAGATAGTTGAGGTATTCTTGCTCGGCTTTATTCATTGACCTCGCTCCAATACGATTCTAACGCACGGAGCGAAGTTACGATAGTTTCTTGACGATTTTCTTTTTTGGATGATGGCATTAAAGCCCAGTTGGCATTCATCGGCTCGAAATAAGCTTCTGAGGCATGCAAAAGATAATCGATCATCGCGCCAAGAACGCTTTCTTCGGGAACGGGGATAAAGCGTTTGCCTTCCATTTTCCGATATACATTGATCGCGCTCACAATTCCAATCGCCGCGCTCTCGACGTAGCCTTCCACGCCCGAAAGTTGTCCCGCGATCGTTAAATGAGGGGCGTTTTGCAGGGATAAATCCGGATTGAGCGCCACCGGGGCATCGATATAGGCGTTGCGATGCATTAAGCCATAGCGAAGAAACTCGGCATGTTCGAGCCCTGGAATCATCGAGAAGACTCGTTTTTGCTCGGGGTAAGTAAGGTTCGTTTGGAAGCCAACAAGGTTGTAGTAATCCCCAAGTTTCGTATCTTGCCGCAATTGGGCGACGGCGTAAGGGAACGGATGCTCGGGCGTTTCAAGACCAAAAGGCTTCAACATGCCATGCCGAAGGGTTTCGATACCCCGACCCGCCATGACTTCGACGGGCAAGCAGCCTTCGAAATAATGGGTATCAAATTCGTGAATGAGCGCCTTTTGAGCGCCAAGAAGGGCCGTAACGAAAGTGTTATATTCGTCACGGGAAAAGGGACAATTGATATAGGCACTATCGCCTTGTTCAAAGCGAGATTTGTAGTAAGCCTTCGAAAAATCGATGGAGGATTTTGCGACAATCGGAGCGGAGGCATCGAAGAAAGAAAGGTTCTTATGGCCGATGAGATTCCCAAGCTCTTCAAGAAGAGGCTCACTCGTCAAAGGACCAGTGGCCACAATCGTCTCGGTGCTTGGAAAACGGTTAACGTCTTCTTCGTGAACATGAAAATTTGGGAAGGATTTAAGCTCTTTGGTAATTATCGAAGCGAACAAATCGCGGTCGACCGACAAAGCGTTGCCCGCGGGGACCGAGCTTAAAGCAGCAGCCTTCATCGTCAAAGAATCAAGCTTTCGCATTTCCTCTTTGAGCAGACCACAGGCGTTATCGAGTTTGGCGCTTTTGAGCGAATTGGAGCAAACGAGCTCGCCAAATAGCGGAGTTAAATGAGCCCCATCGTTAACGGCTGGACGTCGTTCATAAAGTTCGACATCGTAGCCTTTTTTCAAAAGGAAAAAGGCGGCCTCGCTTCCGGCGAGGCCCCCTCCGATAATCGTGACGCTTTTAGCGCTCATAATTATTTCAAACTATCCTTTTTGCTCTTATCGTCGATCCACTCGTGATAATGGCATTTCGGGAAGTTGGTGCAGCCTAAGAAGTCAACTTTATGTCCATGCTTGACGACCAAGTGGCCGCTCTTGCACTTCGGGCAGGGTTTAACCCAATCCGCTTCCGTATAGACTTTTTTCTCGGCCTGAGGTTTATTTTCTTGGCCTTTGATGTAATGGCAAGAAGGATAGCCACTGCAAGCCACGAAGATATTGCCCTTGCGGTCTTTCCGCTCGACAAGAGGCTTTCCGCAGACAGGGCACATTTCGCCCGTTTCTTTCGCCGGGGCTTTCGGCTCCTTTTTGATGAATTTGCACTTCGGGTAGTTCGAGCAGGCGATGAAGGTGCCATACCGGCTCTTCTTCACGACCAAAGGCGAACCGCAGACAGGGCACATTTCGCCGGTTGGCTGCGCCGGATCTTTATACATCTGTTCTTGAACTTTGAGGAATTTCTCGATGAAAGGCTTATAGAATTCATTCATCGCTTCCAGCTTGCTTTCCTTGCCTTCTTCGATTTGGTCGAGTTTGCCTTCCATGTCGGCGGTATACTCGGTCGAAACGATCTCGGGGAAGTACTTGTTGAGCACCAAAGTCGTGCGTAAACCCGTTTCGGTCGGCGTGATAATGCCGCTCTTCGATGTGACATAGCCGCGGTCGATCAAGGTCTTAATCGTCGAAGCGTAGGTGGATGGACGGCCAATGCCTTTTTCTTCCATCATCTTGACGACTTTTGCTTCGCTATAGCGGGCCGGGGCTTTGGTGAACTTCTGCTCAGGATCCACTTTATTAATCGCGTACTTTTCGCCTTCTTTGATTTCCGGCAAAAGTTTCGTATCGTCATCTTCGAAATCGCCATAGATCGCTTCGTAGCCTTTGAATAAGGTCCGAGTTCCGGTCGCTTTGAAAACAAGACCGTTCGCGCCGAATAAGGCGGTTGTTTGCTCTTCGAGTTTGTCGCTCATAAGGGAAGCTAAAGCCCGATCATAAATCAAACGATAGAGTTTTGCTTCATCCGGTTCGACGTAACGAGCCACGAGATCTGGAGTCCGATGGGTGCCCGTCGGACGAATAGCTTCGTGGGCGTCCTGAACCAAATCGTTCTTTTTCCCGGTTTTAATGAAGCCGAGATAATCCGGACCAAACTTCTCCAAAATGAAGGGCTTGGCATGCTGATAATAGAAATCTTCGCTCAAGCGGGTTGAATCGGTACGCATGTAAGTGATTAAGCCAACGTGCTCGCCATTGATGTCCATACCTTCATAGAGGCGCTGGGCGATCGATTGGGTCTTGTTGGTCGAAAACTTGAAGCGGTTGAAAGCTTCCTGCTGCATCGTTGAAGTGGTGAAAGGAAGTTTAGAGGGGACTTTCTTCTTTTCGGCGTCGACCGAAACCACATCGAGACTTGCGCCAATGCGTTTCAAAATCGCCTCGGCTTCGTCTTTGTTATGAATCGCGGCGGTTTTGCCGTCGATTTTATCTAAGGTGGCATTGATGGTCTTGCCATCGAGCGTCAAAACAACATCGATCGTCCAGTACTCTTCAGGAACGAACGCTTTGATTTCGGCATCGTTATCGCAAATCATCTTGAGCGTAACGCTCTGCACACGACCGGCCGATTTGCTCGACATCTTCTTTTGAAGCAAACTCGAAAGCTTGAAACCAATGATGCGGTCATACATCCGGCGCGTCTCTTGGGAATTAACAAGATTCATATCGATATGAGAAGGATTCTTGATGGCTTCTTCAATCGCCGGCTTCGTGATTTCGTGGAACTGAAGGCGTTTGGTCTTCTCGATATCAAGGCCTAAAACCTGAGCAAGGTGCCAAGAAATGGCTTCTCCTTCGCGATCAGGGTCGGTTGCCAGAATGACTTCATCGGCCTTATTCGCCGCGCTTTTAAGGTCTTTAACGATGCCAAGTTTGGTCGGAGTAATAACAAAATCCGGCTTAAAATCATGGTCAACATCAATGCCTAAACCGCCCTTTCCTTTTGTCGAAAGGTCGCGGATATGACCTTGAGAGGCCATCACTTTGTAATCAGCACCAAGGTAGTGACCAATGGTTTCACATTTTTTAGGGGACTCAACAATTACAAGTTTCATGAAAATTCCTTTTTTCGCGGTTTAATATAGGGACGAAAAATTCCCTTGTCAAATAATCCGCCCTGCTTTTCCTTATATATAAATAAGAATATTTATAAGGGCAAAAGGTAAAGTTTTTTCACTCCCCTATTTTACCTTTCTGAAACCCATCATCGCTTTGGCATCTTCGGCGTCTTCAATCAGCCATGCCCCGTCTTTAATGAGGGCATTACAGGCGCTGTCGCTGCCCGCAGGAAAGGGAATGCAACCGACTTCTTTGGTGAAACCCAGGGCATAGCCGACGGTAATCAAGGTCCCGCTCCGCTTCGAAGCTTCTCCGACGATGATGCCCTTGGAGACGCCGGCAACGATCCGATTCCGTTTCGGGAAATAATCTTTATCGGGCGGAGTTTCGCCAGGATATTCCGAAAGAACCAGACCTTTGCTCTTCAATTCGAGATAAAGTGGAACGCTTTCATCGGGATAACACATATCGATGCCATTCCCCATCACGCCCACCGCTTTGCCGCCAACGGCTAAAGCCGCGCTGGTGGCGGCCGCATCAATCCCTCGCGCCAATCCCGTCACGATCACATAGCCTTCTTTGGCCAAATCGCCGGCGATCTTCTTTGCACAATCAAGACCATAAGGCGAGGCTTCCCGTGAGCCGACATAGCTCACGCAGCGCGTTTCATCTTGAATCAAAGAAAGGTCACCATAATAAAACAGCACCAAGGGAGGGCGGAAACAGTTCCGAAAGGCTTGAGGATAGTCTTTATCAATCAAGGTCACATAGGACGAATGGACCTTACCCACCATTTCTTCGGCTTGAGAAGCTTCAAAGGCTTCGTGGTTCCGAATGCCTTGAATCATTTTGTCCCAATCACCTTTATATTTGAGAGCGAGATAAACGAGCGCCTGCTGTCCGGTCATAAAAAACACCTCCACTTACTAATAGAGGTGTTCGAGGCATTTTTGCCCTAAAACAATTTTCCTTGAACGGAATAATAATCGGAAACCGGACGGAACGTCTTACGATGAACGCCTTCAATGGGCCCATATTTTTCGAGAGCTTCCAGATGCTCTTTTGTCCCATAGCCTTTGTGATGTTTAAAACCATATTGCGGGTATTTCGCATCGAGTTCGTCCATATAATGATCTCGCGAAACCTTGGCCAAAATTGAGGCAGCGGCCACATTGAGACACTGGGCATCCCCCTTAATCATCGCGATTAAAGGCTTGTCGACATGACGCAACGGCACATCGTCAGTAATGATGAAATCAAAGGGGACTTTAATCTCACGTAGCGCTTCTTCCATAATGCGCTTATCGGCTTCAAGAATGTTGTAGCGATCAATCTCCTCCACGCTGGCAGAAACGATGGCGTAGGCCAAAGCATTCTGGGTTACGACTTGAAAAAGTTCTTCCCGTTTTTTCGGGGTTAATTTTTTGGAATCGTTAATTCGTTCATCTTGGAAATCGGGTGGAAAAACCACCGCGGCGGCATAAAGCGGCCCGGCCAAAGGACCCCGACCGGCTTCATCGAGTCCCACAATGAGTTTGACGCTTGGAGAATAGAACTCCTTCTCTTTAACCAGCATCAGGGCCTTTCTAAGCTAATCGTCCCCAAAGAACCCTCTTGGAAGTCTTTGATTAAGGAGAGAGCGGATTTCTCCAAAGAAGGCACTCCGCCTTGGAGGAGATAACCCCGTTTAACCGCGATTTGCCGAAGAATTTCATCCACATCTAAAGCAGCGGGATTTTCGATTCCATAGCGTTTTTGCAGGGATAATGGATAATTGTCGCGAAGATAGGCGAGCAAAGCGATGGCTAAGTCGTCGTTAGGCAAAACCTCTTCTTTGATCGAACCCAATAAGGCAAGACGCACCGCTTGGGCACCATCGGGATAGTTCATCGGTAAGATCCCCGGCGTGTCCAAAAGAACGAAGTCGTTCGAAAGACGAATCCATTGTTCCGCGCGGGTGACGCCTGGCCGATTCGCGACTTTGACGACCGCATGACCCGCCAAATTGTTGATTAAGGTGCTTTTACCCACGTTAGGAATCCCAGCGATCAAAAGTCTCAAGGGCTGGGGCTTCATTCCCATCTTCTTTTCTTTTTCGCGCTTCTTGCTGACCAAAGGCTCGGCGATCGCAGTCAATTTCTTCAGAACGCTTTCTTTTTTTAAATCGCCTGCAAACGCCGCGAGACCTTTTCCGTTCTCGTATACGATCCATTCTTGGGTAATATCGCGGTCCGCCCAATCAGCTTTTGAAAGCAAAAGCAAATGAGGCTTCTCGCCCACCATTTTCATAAAGACGGGGTTCCGTGACGAAAGAGGGGCGCGCGCATCCGCCACTTCCACGACAATGTCGCAAGCCTTGATAAAGGGGGCGAGATTATCGAGGGCTTTCGCCATGTGGCCGGGAAAATAATGAACGTTCTTTTGTTGCATCATAGCCATTTTAAATCCCAGGGCATGATATAGGAATTCCAAACCGGATGGTACTCGCTCGAACTGTCGCTATAGTACTTGAACGAACAAAGACCGATGATGGTGACAGCTTTGCCTTGGATTGCTTCGCCTGGAATCGGACCCTTGGAACGACTATCCGTTGAGCCACCAGTCCGACGATTATCGCCACAGACGAAATATTCATTTGCCCCTAAGGTCTCACCTTCTGAAGTATCCCAGGTCCCGGTTTTGCTCGTGGGTTTTACCGTTTGAGCCTTCGCATCGAGGTCCGAATCAAGAAAGCTTTGTTCTTGTTTAACAAAGATCCCCGTCGAATCTTTGAAATAAAGGTCGCCCAAACTATCAAAACGGAAGGTTTCGCCAGGAAAAGCAATTAGACGTTTGATCTTGAGGTCGGGATCTCTCCCGCTATTGGCCACGGTTTTTGGAGTGTAAGTTCCGTCCCCTAATAAAAGCATGTCATCCTTGAAATAGGTAACAAGAATGTCGAAACGGTTCAGCGTCTTAAGGCTGAATCCTTTGGCATCGAACATCCCGTAATCACAATAATAGGTATAAGTCGTGTTATCAAAATTGCCCCAGCCATAGAGGGTGCTATTGCTTTTATCTTCCCGATGACCCCCACTATCAATTCGATAGGCATCTTGGTTCAGGGTCGGATACATGCTCATGCCATTAACAAAGAAAGTCGAGTAACGGGTGTAGTTATAGGTGATTTGCCCTGAAACCGACAAAACCACGGTAAAGATCCCCAGCATCAAAGTCTCACCAACCCAACTCAAAACCGTTTTGACATTGAGAGCCTTTTTTACGCCGAGAGCGGACAACTCACCAGCCGCAACAATGACATCGTTCTCTTTAGCCATACGACAAATTATAGGGGCGAAGGGGGTCTTACGCAACGCGCGAGCGCAAAAAAAGACTCCCATTTAAGGGAGTCTTTGTCACAAATAGGGCAATTACTTGGCTTCTTTAGCAGAAGTTTGGGTTTTTTCCACGTCTTTGATACGGGCGGCCTTGCCTTGAAGGTTACGCATATAGTGGATCCGAGCTCTCCGCACGTGTCCGACTTTGACAAGTTCAACCTTGCCAAGGGCGGGTGAATTGAGCGCGAAGGTACGTTCGACGCCGATGCCGCTGGAGATTTTGCGGACCGTGAAGGTCTCGCTCACACCATGGCCGCGACGCTGAATAACAACGCCTTCGTAGACCTGAATGCGTTCCTTCTTGTTTTCGAAAATGCGGACAAACACCCGAACGGTGTCGCCACTCGAAAACTCAGGAATGTCGTGCCGAATCTGACGGGAAGTAACGTCTTCAACGAGATGTGTATTCATTGAATTTCTTCCTCCTTCGGTTAGGGTTTCTCTTCAGGTTCATGATCTTGTGACAAGTCAGCGGAGCCTGCGTAGCGCCTATTAGACGCGATAAGTATCATAAGCGTAAAAGCTGCTGAAAGCAAGGATGAGAATTAGTGCCCTCTCTTATAGAGAGAAAGGAACTGATTGCACTCTTCCCTCGAAGAGAAACGGACGAACGAGGTGTGGATATATTTTTCGGCCATATCAACAATGACGAAGCGACCGACTTTCGGGAAATCGGCGATGAACTTCAAAAAATCAGGGTCTTCGCCTTCCTTGAGGAAGGAGGGAAAATCTTCGCGGCGGTTCCCCCGCCGTTCTTTCTCACCTTGTAAGCAAATCTCCGGCGGATAATCGAGGAAGAAAACAACGTCGGCTTTTTGATATCGATATTCAAGGGTCGAGGAATAATTGCCATCGATAATCCAGCTATCGCCCGCCATCACTTCATCCAAAAGATGGCGCATTTCCTCATCGTTCACGTGCTCCCAATTCGGGCGCCAATAGAGCATGTCCATGTGGACAATCGGGCAAGAGAAAGCTTGGGCGAGTTGACTTGAGAAATAGCTTTTCCCAGCCCCGGGTGATCCTAAGACCAGCATCTTCTTATAAGGAAACTCCCGCGGAAGGAATTTCCGGTAACACATCCGATGATTTTCCAAAGAGTGGTCGTTGGTTTTTTGAAAGTCTTTGCCGATGAAGAAACCCAAAGATTTCTCGCCAGCGGTCAAATCGACGTAACGCGCATCCAAACGCAAAAGATCTTTTTCGATTTCTTGATAAAAGAAACTGCCATAGCCTTGTCCCCGTTCTTTCGGGAGGATATAAAGGCAATCGAGGAAGGATTTGCGGTGTTCTAAAGGGAAAACGCGATATTCGGCAAAGCCGATGAGCTCCTGATCTTTCAAAAGCGAAGCGATGACAAAGGGAGGGTCGCTCCGTTGATTGAGAGCAAGGATGTGGTCGTGATAAGCTAACGAAGTAATGATGTCTTCTTGCTCTTTGAAAGAGTCGAGGCCTTCGACTTCTTTAAGGAACGCGGTATAAAAGCGAAGGAAACGATCCCATTCGCCCGTTTTGGTTAAGTCCCAAGGTTCAACGGTTAAAATCATGACGATAGTTTACTATCCTCCGCTCTTCCTTAAAAGAGCGCCCCGAAAAATCCCCTGCAAAACCCCCTTAAAAATAGTCGAAAAAAATCCTAGCGGTTTCGTCTTTCTTCGTTATAATGAGGTTAACAAATTAAGGGGCAAAAAGATGAGCAAAGACAATATGAAAAAGAGCGTTGAAGCCCGCTACTACCGCGGCATGGCGAAATACATGCTCGTTATCGGACTCATTTTTTCAGCCATCGCCGCGTTGCTTTTCATCCCCAGCGAGGGCGATATTCGCTTTCTTTATGTTTATTTGGGTCTTGTGGGTTTCATTTTCCTCGTCCTACTCCCTTTTATCGTCCATTACTTAATCAGTTATTTTGTTCTCTTCCACCATCTCGAATTATACGAGGTCATCCCGGCTCATTTCGTCGAGGGCAGTTATGGTGGACGCTTTGGCACCGTTTTCACCGCCCAATTCAAACTGCATGACCGCCTCATGAAAATGGATACCCACCGCATCTTCGAAACCACCTTCCCGCCTTTTTCATTTATTCCAGAAATCGGCGATTACGCTAACCGGGACGTTAAGGTCGCTTATAGCCCCGATTGCGATGCCGTGATTGTCCTCGGATTGATGTAAAGTGTTTTTACTTGACAGAGTATCCTGCTAAGCCTATCATCTACGAGGAAAAGGAGAAATCAAACCATGTCCGTTAAAATCAGATTAACCCGCATTGGCCGCCATAAGGATCCCTTCTACCGCATCGTCGCCGCTGATTCTCGTTTCGCCCGTGATGGACGTTACATCGAGCAAATCGGCACCTTCGATCCGGCTATCGGCGAAGACAAAGCCGATATCAATGAAGAGTTAGCCCTTAAGTGGCTCAACAAAGGCGCCACTCCGAGCGACAGCGTTCGTGCCATGTTCAACCGTAAAGGCATCATGGACAAATACGCCAAGAGCAAAGTGAAGCCTGCGGAAAAGAAAGCCGCTAAGAAAGAAGCCAAGTAATCATGATCGATTATGAGAAAGTCATCCACGGACTCATTGATCCGCTCGTGGAAAAACCCGACTCCATCATGATCCGCGAACTTCCGGGTGGAACCGACAAGGATGTTACGGTCCTCATCGTTGCAGAAGATGATGATACCGCTCGCCTCATCGGCAAGAAAGGCGCCGTCGCCAATGCCCTCCGCGAAGCCATCGGCATCGCAGGAAAGGCTGACAACTCCAACCTTCGTATCCACTTGAAGTTTGAAAGCTTCGACGAAGATAAAAAGAAAGCGGACGACGCGGAGTAATCCGCGCCGTTTCTTTAATTTATGGAATATGTCCGTTTAGGCCAAATTAGCAAAACCTTTGGACTTGAAGGCCAAGTCCGTGTTTTTTCGTTGACCGATTTCGCCCAAAAGCGTTTTAAAATCGGCCACAAAGTCTCCCTCTACAACGAACGCACTTCCGAGAGGAAGGAATTAACCTTGCGGAGTTTCCGAGATTCTGGCGATTCTTATTTTTTAGGCTTTGAAGAAATCCCCAATATCGATGAAGCACAAAAACTGGTCGGTTGGTTTGTGGAAATCAACAAAGAAGACGCTCCCCTGCCGAAAGGATTTTATCGGCTGGAGGATCTCAAGAACTGCGCCATCCTTGACGAAACAGGAACTGTACTGGGTCACGTGAGCGATATTCTCGCTTACGCTCCGACCAAAACCTTGGTGGTTCAAAGAGACGGTGCGAAGCCGTTCTACGTCCCTTTCGTGTTGGACGAATTTATTCTCAAGATTGACATCGAGAAAAAAGAAATCACCATTAAAGTAATCCCTGGTTTATTATGAAAATCACCATTTTGACCTTGTTCCCGGAGATGTTTGAGTCCTTTTTGGGCAACTCGATCATCAAACGGGCCATCGCCAAAGGGGTGGTCGAAATCGAAGCGAAGAATCTTCGCGATTATACCTTAGACAAATACCACCGCACCGATACCCCGCCGATTGGCGGCGGTGCGGGACTCATCGAAAAATGCCAGCCGATCGTCGATGCGATCAAAGCGGTCAAAACGCCATCGTCTCACGTCGTGCTTTTTTCCGCCCGGGGTTCAACCTATAACGAAGCCAAAGCCAAAAGTTACGCCAAAATGGATCATCTCGTTTTGGTGTGTGGCCATTATGAAGGGGTCGATGAACGGGTCAACGCCTATTGCGACGAACTCCTTTCCATCGGCGACTACATCTTGACCGGTGGCGAAGTCCCGGCGATGGCGGTGACCGATTCGGTGACCCGACTCCTTGATGGAGCGATCGCCTCGGAGAGTCTCGTTGATGAATCCTTTAACCAGCCTCTTTTAGAATATCCGCAATACACCGAACCCTATGATTACGATGGGGCAAAAGTCCCCGATATTCTTTATTCCGGCAATCACGAAGCGATCGAGAAGTGGCGCCGCAAACAATCGCTCGCTTTAACAAGGCAGTACCGGCCCGATCTTTTTAAGAAACTCACCCTCGATAAAAAAGATTTGAAACTCTTAAAAGAACTCGAGAGCGACGATACCCCAGATTGGGAGAAAAAAGCCCTCGAAAAAGGTCATAAGTTCATTAAGAAAGACTGATAAGGTATGCTGGGCAAGGATTTTTCGGCCTATCTCCAACAACGGCGTCAAGCCCTGGGCAAAAGCCAATCGGATTTTGCAAGAGCCCTTCATTATTCGGTCCAAGCGGTCGCCAAATACGAAAAAGGTCAAAGCGAGATGAATGTCGCTTCTTTAGTCGCGGCAGCTCGCTTTCTTGAGGTGGACGTCGATAGTTTTTGTCCCGGAAAAGCTGAGAAAAGCAATACCCTGGCCGATGAGCACGACTTTGATGGGGCGCTCTTTTCCGCTAATTTAGCTACCCTCCGTGCTAATGCGGGGTTAACCCCTGAGGATGTCGCCAAGAAAATCGGCATCAGCCCCCGCAGCGTCATCAATTACGAGAAGGGCCGCTTTTACCCAAGCCTCAGTGTCTTTCTTGCCTTCACCGAGTGCTATTCGGTAAAACCTTCTGCCTTCTTTTTTGCTCCGATCACCCCTACCGCTATCACAAAATCCCCTGCAAAACGGGCTCGAATTCATTTCTTACCCCTCTGGATTGCCATCGCCTCTCTTGCCGTGGTTGGAACGGGGGTAGGGATTCCACTTTATTTGAATAAGAAAAACGCGGCATCCACTTCTTCCTTTACGAGCGAGCCTAACTCAACCACGACTTCCTCCGCCGCCTCTTCTCAGGCGAGCTCGGCGCTGAGTTCATCCTCAAGTTCAATAACGAGTTCGCCCGCCACTTCTTCAGCCAGTTCTTCATCGACAAACTCCGCTTCGAGTTCTTCTTGGTCCGAATCCCCATCGTTTCCTTACTCCACGAGCGGAAAAACCGTCACGGCGACGATTGATCACGATAACACGGGCTCCATCGGGGCCTCGATTCACGCCGCTCATTTCTTCGAAGATGGCGTTGAAGTCACCGACCAAAATTATTTTCTTCGTGCCTCATTCAAACTTTCGGACGGAAGTTCCTACGCTCAATATGGAAACGATCTTTATCTCGATTACCGAGCCATCGAAGGCCAGGCACAATTGACCATTATCCAATATGTACGCGACCTCAGCGTGACCAATGACCTTCTCTTCCGCTCCATCACCATTGCCACTTTAACTCCGATTGACATCAAAGCCCTTTCGATAAGCGATTACGCCAGCGAATGCGCCGTTGCTCAGGCTCAAATCGATGTCTATAAAACTGAAATTGCAACGTGGAAAAACAACATCGCCACCGCCGAAAGCGCGGAGGCCGCGATCAAAAAAGAAGGAACGGATGCCGGTTATTTAACTGCCGAAGGCAAACTGAACGTCAAAAAGAGTGATGCCAACGCCATGGCTTGGCTCTCCCGCTACGTCAAAGCGAGTTCCGATTCCTTCTATGCGAACGAAATCGAAAAGGATAAAGGCATCAAACAAGCTCGAGCAGAGGCCTTTTATTCATATTGTTATTCCAACTCCTGATCATTGAACTTTCTTTCCGGAAAAAATAGAAGGGCCTGAACGCTGAAGTTCAAGGCTCTTTTTTCGAGCTGGCTCAATAATGGAGACGCTTAAGCAAGAGACCTCAAGGCCTCAACGGTTGACCGTTTTAACAAAAGGAACACTTATGAAAACCTCCCATGTTGAGACGGTACTCTATCTTTATGATGTTTTACTCGCTGGCGGAAGCGTTAGCATCGGTGAAACGATGACGGAACGCGAGATTTCCAGGGCCACGTTTAAACGCTATCTGAGCGATATCCGTTGCTTCTTATGCGAATACCATCCTAATTTATCTCTCATTTACGAAGTCAAAAAGAAAGTCTACATCTTTCAAGATGATCATTGGAATTAACAATTTTCGACGCATGGCTCGCTCTTTGAGCCACCTGATTCTTACAATAACAGAAAGAATATCCAATGAAGGGGCTTTAGCGTTATTCATTGTCCCCTCTAAGGCAAAGAAATACCATTTATCCCCAAAAAGGAAAGGACAAAAATTATGGATGATCCAAACAAATTAGACCAGACGATTAACGACATCAACAGCCCAAAACCTGAGGCCGCAAAACCAGCAACAGAAAAAGCTCCGAAAGTTAAGGAAAAAATGACCTTCAAAAAACTTATCAAAAAATGGTGGTTTTGGCTGATTGTGGGAACAATTGTGCTCTCCATCATTGGCGGAATCATAATGGCCGTTGGCACGAAAAAATACCAGGAGGGCCGTCTCAACGGCACGGTTGAACCTCGTGTATCGATTTCACTCAATAGTAAGGATTCTGATCCTGATGGGAAAATGACCTACACCTCATCGGTTTACATCCAAAACAATCTCGTCGATGACACGTTCACAATAGAGAATTTCACTTATTCCCATACGAAAATAGGTATCGAAAACGATTACGTCTATTACAAAGTCGTCATGAAATTCGACCTTTCCTTCGAACTATACATCAACGGGGATGTCTATCGTGATTCATCGATCATCTTTTATCCAATCGCTACTTTGACTTCGTCAGACAATCCAAATTGGGAAAATGCTTCGTGCGCTTACACTGTAAGCGCTGGATCGACGATTCATGAAACAATGAGCGTTGACCGTGTTTGCACGGGGAAAATGAAATCTTTAGAAGACTATACTTACAAACTGCAACTCGGTCTCTGAGATCGATGGAACTAAATCTATGATTGAAACCATCATCGTTAAGACCGATGACTATCCATACCAAATGATGCGTTTCCTCGATGGAACAGGAATTGCTCTTTCCCCAAACGCAACCTCAGAATCCACCATCGCTAATCTATATGCCCTGAGGGGGTTTAGTCTAAAGCAAAGCGAGCATCTCCGAACGAGCAGGGAGTCTGCCTATCTCCCCTATCGTGGTACTCAATCCAATTTAGCCAAACTCACCTTAGCCGTGGCCGACATTTCAACGACTATCTCCAACATGCAAGGCGACCTTTGCGAAACCATTTTCACTTTCGAACGCGATAGCGAAATGCCTCACCGCCAAGAAATCGATTCTCTTTATTCGGCGTTGGAAACACGAGCCATCCAATTTACAGAAACGATGGCAAAAGCAAACCAAACCAACGATGAAGCCTTTAAAAAAGATGAAGCCCAAATATTGGGCCAGATCCGGCGGAAAAAACTAGTCGTCCTCTTCGCTTTTCTTGTCCCCGTTACCTATGGAATCCCTTTGATCGTCTACCTCTGCACTCATCGAAAAACCTCGGAGCAAGCCATCGAAGAGGCAAAAGCGGAATTTGTTCCACCCATCAGTACAGACGCAATCGTGAAGCTCTTTCGTGATGATGCAAACGAAAAAATCGCCCGGTTGAAGACTATGCTGATAACCCCGAGGTGATTTATCCTCCTCCACCACGAATGCCCGTTAGCCAAAATCTAGCGGGTTTTTTAATCATTTTTAAATCTTTACATTTGCCCTGTTTTGGGATGATATCCCCACTTTAGCAAAGTAAAGTTTGCTTAACTTAAAATTCATCCTTGCGCTCGGGAGAAAAAGCCTTAAGGTATACCCCGCGGCGATAAACCGCGCAAGTGCTGAAATCCAGCACGGAAAGGGGTCAAAATGACCGTACTCATTCTCACGATCGTCTTCGGTGTCGTTCTCTTCCTTCTCGGTCTCGGGGCTGCCCTTTATTTCTACAAGAAATCCAAGGGAACTCTCGTCGGGGCGAAGAGCATGAAAGGGGGGAAAGGCAATCCCAAGTTCTTTTTCCTGACGCTATTATGGGTTCCGATTCTTCTTGTGCCGATTTGCAATTCCTTCGTCACCATCAAGGCCAACGAAGTCGGCATCGTCTACGATGAGCTCAATGGCGGCGTCCAAACCTATTCGATTGGCGAGGGCATCCACCAAAAGAGCATCTTCCAACACGTCACTCCGATTTCGACCGCCAACCGCTCCGCGAAGATCTCGACTTATGGTCAGACCAGCGACGGACAATCGGCTCAGTTTGCTCTTTCGATCATCTACGCCGTCAAGGCGGATGATGCGGGCAATTTCTTCAAGAAGACTTCCAGCACTTCGATTGCTGAAGATCAACTTAATGCGATCGTGAAGCAGAGCTTACAGACCAGCACCATCGAATACAACATCTTCGATTTACTCTCGGAGAAGCTCGAGCCCGCTCGGGTTTCGATGGAAAACTATCTCAAGACCTCCCTTTATAAGGAGTACTACATCAGTCTCGTCAAAATCAGCATCGATGACGTCGACGCTGGGGATGAGGTTGAAGCGATCTTAAAGCAGAAAGCCGAAGCGGATCAAAAGATCGAAATTGCCAAGAAAGAGGCCGAAGCCGCTCTGATTACGGCCAATAACCAAGCAGCGATCCAAAAGACCCTGGCTGAAGCGGAAGCCTACGCCATTACGGTGAGTGGCAAGGCCAAGGCCGAAGCGTCCTCGGCTTATACCACCGCGATCCAAGACATGGTGAACAAGCTCTATATCAACATCAATGGGATTGATCTCGCCCAAGTGAAAACGGATCCGACCACCGGCTACGTCATTTCGTTCCCGATGGCGAGCAAAGAAACGCTGACCTATTCGCAATGCGCCGACACGATCCTCAGCATCGTCTTCTACAATTCGTGGAATGGCGTCTTGCCCACCACCCTCACGAGCGACGAGCTGAGTGCGTTAATCGGAACGCTCATCGCCAACAACACGGGGAAAACGAGCGGAACCACTTCGAGCTCCAGCGTCTCCTCAACCGCAACGAGCGGAGCCTCTTCCACCAGCAATGGTGCCAGCTCGAGCCGCTAAGGTTTCTAGTCGACGGGAAAGCGCATCTTCGGGTGCGCTTTCTTTTTCATTTTCGCAATATCCCCTACAAAACGGCTATCAAATGAGAGCGCTCGGAACCAAAGCCCCGAGAATCGTCTCGTGGGAATTGCCATGTTCAGAGAAGAAAATCATCGCGAGGCGTTTGCCGGTCTTCTCTTTGCTCTTGGAGAACTCTTCGCGGGCATCTTCGAGCAAAGCACCTCTCGCCATAAATAAATAACGTTCGTTCGGGTGCTTCTCAATCGGCAAAAAGGCCAAGAAATCCTTCATCTTCAAATCCGCGGCCAGATTCAACGTCCCTTTTTCCATCAAATAAGAGGTCAGCACCTCTTCGCTAAAGACACCGATGAAAGTCCCGTTTTCAATCACCGGAACATGGGAGAAACCACGCGCCATCATCACCTTAAGGACATTGCTCAAGGTTTCATTTAACCCCACCACAAATAAATGATTAAGGGGGATTGCATATTCAAGGCCTTTGGGCGGATTCTCAACATAACGAATCGCTTCTTCAAGGGCATCAAGGAGTTTTGGATTCACTTCCGCTAATTCTTCGCCATCGACCTTTTCGACATGAACTAAGGTGTTACGCAGTTGGCGGATCGCATCGAGCGCCTCGGCTAAATCGTTATCCTTCTTCGAGGAAGAATGGGCTAATTTAGCCGATAAAAAGGAGATGGCCGAAGAAGTTCGATCTTCGATGTGATAGCGTTCGCGGCAGCTTTCGTCCAGGTGGTTGAATAAATCCAGGAAACGGGGGTTATTGCTCATAAGGGCATTATAGCGCAAAAAGAATAAGTTCCCCACGGAAGTAAACTACTGACACAAGTTGTTTTGTAGGTTTATTTTTGTTAGAATATCTTCATGGAAAAGCTCGACGATCTTTATCAGCAACTCTCCCAGTTGCCCAAGGGAACTCTCGTCAAAAAGACGATTAAGGGGACTCCCCGTTTTTATTTGCAATGGCGAGAAAACGGTCGCATCATCAACCATTATGTGCGGCTCGTGGATAAGCCTAATTTAGAAAAACAAATCGCCCAACGCCAAAAAATCATCAAAGCGATTAATGCCATCGAAAAAACGTGGCCTCACCCGCTTTCTATGCTTTCAAAAAATGCCAAGCAATTCAGCGGGACTTTGCTTTCCTCCGATGATAAAGTGGCTATTTTTAAAGAAGGGCGTTGCCTTTGGTTCGACGAAAAACGGGCACCTTTGTTGATCAAACGAACTCAAAATATTGATGCTTTCTTGTCAGGACGCGTGATTGACCAGCAGCGGAAAAACTCTCGTTTGCTCAAAAAAGTTCTTTCGTTAAAAGAATCGAACGAAGCCTGGCTTGCCCTTTATTCCTATGGAGCCTCATTGACGGATGATTACTGGTTTCGCCCACGCGGATGTAAAAAACATTATCAAGACGTCGCTTTCCAAAGCGATATCTACGCCAACGTGGCCCTCAATGGCGATGTCAGTTTCTTGCCTCGTCATCATTCTCCCTCGCCTCAGCTCTCGCTGGGAGGGAGTTACGAAAAATGTTGGAAAAGAATCGACAAGGACTGGTGGATTATCAAAAAAGGAACTCCCGAAGAAATCTTTTCGGAGTATTTTGTTTATCTTCTGGGCAAGGCCTGCCATTTCGATATGGCTGAATGCGTTATCGATGCCAACGGAATCCGGTCAAAAAATTTCGCTGAAAAAGTCAATTTTGAGCCGGCGAAGGCTTTAATGGACGACAACGACGACTACCACGATTGTTTTAAAACCATATTCGCCCTTTCTCCTTACTTCGCCGAACAATATCTTCGAATCATTTGGCTCGACTCCTTGGTGAACAACGTCGACCGCCACACAGAGAATTTTGGATTTTTGCGCCGTCGAGAAGATGGCAAAATCCTTTCCTTGGCCCCGAACTTCGACAACAACGCCGCTTTAATCGCCCGAGGCTACCCAAAAGAATTGACACGCCAAAATGATGGCTTTTTGGGTTTCCTTGCCAAATTTCTCTGCGAAACACCAGAAGCTAAGCAACTTTATCAAAGTCTTGTTTGGCCTCGGATCGACGAGCCTTTACTGCACGGCTTGTTTCAAGCTTGCCCTTTTTCGGTGAACGAGAAAGACCTCACCGCCTACCTTTTAAATGGTTATCGGCTCCTTCTCGCTATGCAAAAATAAACCTACAAAATTATCTGTGTCAGTAGTTTATTTTCGAGTGAGGAGATAAAAATCCGCACTTTGAGGTGCGGATTCTTTCTTTTTTAGTGCCCGAAGCCACCACCAAAGCCACCATTTGGGGGCATTTTGCCGGACTTTTGGTATTGCTTCATTTGCTTCATCATCTCTTTGGATTGCTCCCATTTGCGGATCACCCGGTTCACGTCGGCGTTGGTTTTGCCACTGCCTTTGGCGATTCGGTTTTTCTCCGAGTATTTTAAAGTCTCCGGATGGCGTCTCTCATAAGGCGTCATCGAATTGACGACCGCTTCGAAGGATTTCATCTCGGCATTGGCTTTGTCTTTTTGTTCGTCGGTTAAATTTGGCATCCCGGGAATCATCTTGGCAATCGCACCCAAGTTGCCCATCTTCTGGACCATCTTCATCTGCTTCAGCATATCGTCGAGGGTAAACTCGCCTTCCATCATCTTCTTCGATTGCTTTTCTGCTTCTTTTTCGTCGATGACCTCTTTGGCCTTTTCGACTAAAGAGACGACATCGCCCATTCCGAGGATTCGATCCGCCATGCGGTCGGGGTAGAAAACATCGAGATCGCTGACTTTTTCGCCAACACCGGCGAATTTAATCGGGAGACCCGTCAGATATTTAATTGAAAGCGCAGCGCCACCCTTCGCGTCGCCATCGAGTTTCGACATGATAACGCCGGTGAGATGAAGATCTTGGTTAAAGGCATTGGTGACGTTGACCGCATCTTGACCAGCCATCGCATCGACCAGCAAGAGGACTTCTTCGGGATGAACCGCTTTATTGATGTTTTTGAGCTCATCCATCAACTTCTCATCAATCTGCAAACGACCGGCGGTATCGAGAACCAAAAGATCGTATTGGCCTTCAATGGCTTTCTTTTCGGCTTGCTTAGCCACTTCAACGGGGTCAACTTGGGTTCCGAGGGCGAAGAAATCGACTTGGATTTGCTCCGCTAATTGTTTGAGCTGATCAATGGCGGCAGGACGATAGACGTCAAGGCCCGCTAAAAGGACCTTCTTGTTCAGCTTGTTTTTGTGGAGATAGGCAAGTTTACCCGCGCTCGTGGTCTTGCCTGAGCCTTGTAAGCCGACGAGCATAATGGTCGTCGGACCGCCTTTGGCGTAATTAATGCCGGTATTGTCTGCCCCCAAAAGTTCCACGAGTTCATCGTGGCAGATCTTGACGAGCATCTCCGAAGGATTGACTTTGAGAAGGACCTCTTGGCCCAAGGCTTTTTCTTTGACGTCATCGGTAAAAGCCTTAACGACCTTGTAATTGACATCGGCTTCCAAAAGGGCGATGCGGATTTCCCGGATCGCACTATCCATATTCGCTTCGGTCAGTTTGTCTTCCTTACGCATCTTCTTGAAGACGGCTTGGAATTTATCGGCTAGGGATTCAAAGGCCATGGTGAATGTACTCCTGTAAAGCCTTGACGGCTTTGTCTTTCTCTTCGGCATTAGCGGCTTGATCAATCGCGAAGGATAAGCTTTGCAAATCCCGCTTCTTTTTTAGCAAAGCCACTTCTTTTTCCACTTCGCGCATTTTGGCGAGGCCCTTTTTGAGGCTATCGTTGACCGCCGCGCGGCTGATGGAACGGGATTCGGCGATTTCGCTGAGCGAAAGATCGTAGAGATAATAATCGGAAAAGACGGCGCTTTGAATCGGAGTAAGCACCCCTTTATAAGCATCATAGAGGGCGCTGGCCTCCTCCCGTTTTTCCAAAATCTCGTCGTTCATTTCTTTTCGTCTCCCACCAAGAGGGCATGCAAATACTCATCGAGGTCGAATTCCTCGAGATCGTCCATTTTTTCGCCTAAGCCAATGAAACGAACCGGCACGCCAAACGCATCGCGAATCGAAAGAATGATGCCTCCTTTGGAGGTCCCATCCATCTTCGTAATCACAATGCCAGTCAAATCCGAAACCTCTTTGAAGGCTTTGGCTTGTTCAACGCCATTTTGTCCCGTCGTCGCATCGATAATCAAAAAGGTTTCGTGGGGAGCGCCGGGGATTTCTCGGGTCAAAACGCGCTTCATCTTCGCAAGTTCCGCCATCAAATTGCTCTTATTCTGCAAACGACCCGCCGTATCGACGATCATCAAATCGATCGCATGCTCTTTCGCGTATTTGGCGCCATCGAAGCAGACGCTGGCGGGGTCGCCATTTTCTAAGCCCGTCACAATCGGGCAGTTTAACCGGGTAGCCCACACTTTAAGCTGTTCCACCGCACCCGCCCGAAACGTATCGGCGGCCACGAGAAGAATCTTCTTACCCTTTTGCTGGTAACGATATGCCAATTTGGCAATCGAGGTGGTTTTGCCAACCCCATTCACGCCTTCGACGAGCAAAACAGTCGGACCAGCGCTCGCGAATTGAATATCATTGACGATGGAGGCACCGCTTTCGACATAGCCGACGAACATTTCATCGACGAGGAGTTCGTTGATCTTTTGGGGATCTTTGATCCCTTCGGCTTTGCTTTTATCCAAGAGCGATTCCACCAGTTTCAAAGTCAAAGATACCCCGACATCCGCTTCAATCAAAATTTGTTCGAGTTCTTCGAAATACTGACCATTCACTTCCTGATAACGTTTGGAAAGTTCTTGGAGGCGGTCAGCGAAAGCCGCCCGGCTTTTCGCCAGACCCTTTTCGTATTTCTCCGAAGCAGGCGTTTCTTCTTTTTTGCTGAATTTATTTTTTAAATAAGCGAATAATCCCATACTATTTCCCCTGATTTCCGTAATCTTCGTCAAACTGTTCGAGGGCCGCTTGGGCTTCCTTGACGCTTAAAAAGACGTCGTTATCTTCGCCCAAGGAAAGGGCGTGCAAGGCCTGTTTTGCCGCTTCGACTTCGGCGGTTTGCTTACTCGAGCCACTGCCCCGGCCGAGTTCGGTGCCTTCAAAAAAGACGGCGCAGGTATAATTTCTCGCATGAGCCGGACCTTCTTCGGCGATGATCTGATAGCTCACGGCTTCTTTCTTTTCGGCTTGCATCGCCTCTTGGAGGTTGCTCTTCGGATTGCCATCTTCTTCGACTTCAGCTTCAGCGATATCTTTTTCGAAAATCTTGCGGACGAAGGCGTAAGCAATCTCCCGTCCTTGATCGAGATACAGCGCGCCGATAAAGCTTTCGAAAACATCTTCAAGAACGTGAACGGCTTCTTTGGCGGGTTGGGTAAAGGAAGTGCCAAAACGAATATAGTCATCCAAATGAAGACTGAGGGCATAATGGGCTTCGCTCTCGGTTCGGATGAATTGAGCTTTGAGGATTGAAAGATCCCCTTGTTCCATCTCCGGATGATAAATGTAGGTCAGTTCTGCCACGACGAGACCAACCAAAGAATCGCCAAGATATTCGAGCCGCTCGTAATCTTCGTGAATCGCCCGATTCATTCCATTGCATGAAGAATGGGTGAAGGCCATTTCGTAAACCGTCAAAAAATGGGGAGTAATCCCGAGGCTCTTTAATAGGAGCGAACAATCTTTATAAGGACGCAGCGTTTCTTCGCTCATGAGCGAAAGCCTTCTTGGAGCGCATTAACCACTTTATTTTCACTTAAGCGATACGCCACTTCCATCGCGTTTTTAAAAGCTTCTGGGGTCGAATTGCCATGGGCTTTCACCACCACGCCATTGACGCCAAGAAGAAGGGCGCCGCCGGTCTTTTTCGGGTCGAGAGCCTCTTTCATATCTTTGAGACCTTTCTTGGTCAATAAATAACCGATTTTGCTCCAGAGGTTGCGCTTAAAAGCCTTTTTGAGCATTCCGCTCATTCCTTTGGCCGCCCCTTCGACCGACTTGAGCATGATGTTGCCACTATAGCCATCGGTAACGATAACGTCCGCGACGCCTTGAAGCAATCCGCTTCCTTCGACGTTACCAACAAAATGGATTCGCGAATCGTTCTTCAATAAGTCGTAAGCCGCCTTTCCTTCGGGTGAGCCCTTGCCTTCTTCCGAGCCATTGGAAAGTAACGCCACGCGCGGCGAAGCGATATGATTGACTTTTTGGGCGTAAATCGAGCCCATCAAAGCGAACTGCGCCATTTCTTCTGGCGTGTTCACGTTCGATGCGCCGACATCCAAAACCGTGGTAAATCCCCCTTCTTTGAGGTTGGGGAAAGAAGTGACTAAAGCCGGGCGAAGCACGCCGGGGATCTTTTTAAGCATCAAGGTCGAAGCGCTTAAAAACGCACCAGTCGAACCGGCGGAAACGACGCCATCAGCGCCGCGTTCATTCACTAAGGCGATCGCTTTGACCATCGAAGACTCTTTCATCCGAATCACTTCGAGAGCCCCCATCTCCATGCTGACAACATCGGGGGCGTCAACGATTTCATAACCTGAAAGTGAAGATAATTCGTCTTTTTTGCCAACCAAAATCAAGTGGCAATCCGGATGAGCGGCGTGGAAAAGTTGGACCGCTTCTTTGCTCATCGCACTGCCCAAATCGGACCCCATCATATCAAGGACTAACTGACTCATGCTTTTCCTCCTCCGCTAGTATAGCGGTCTTTCGCTTCTATATCTATGCTCCAAAACTGCCTTTCGCTTCTTTTTCTGCTGCGAAAAGCACGAAGCGGTTGGCAAAATCATCGCGATGTTTCAGAATCGCGCTGGCATCGTCTCTCGCACATTCGAAAATCTTGAAATCGTCGACGAGGTTCGCGTAGGAAAAAGAAGGCAGACCGCTTTGTTTGACTCCAGCGAGTTCGCCAGGTCCGCGAAGGCGAAGATCTTCTTCGGCAACTTTGAAGCCATCGGAAGTCGTTAAGAGAATCTTGAGTTTGGCTTTCTCGTCCTCTTCTTCTTTGCCACTTGTGGCCAAGATGCAGGTCGCTTTCGTTCCGTCACGCCCGATTCTTCCCCGCAATTGATGAAGCGAAGAAAGGGCGAAATGACTCGGTGAATAAATGACCATCAAGTTCGCGGGTTTGACATCGATCCCGACTTCGATGAGCGAGGTCGCGACCAAAATTGGGCAGAGACCGCTTCGGAAGGCCATGAGGGCAACCGTTTTACTTTCTTCGTCCATTTGACCATGCATCATCGTCACGAGGTTGGGATAGCGTTTTTTATAAAGCTCGGCAATCTTCTTGACCGAGGTCTCATCATCATCTTCTTGTCCTTCGATTTGGGGTACCACCACGTAAACGCGGTGATGGGAGGCGATGGAGGAATGAATCGCTTCGTCGATTTTGCTCGAGGTCGAATCCATCATTAACGTTTCAACATCACGTTTCCCCGAGGGGAATTCGCTTAACGAGGAAACGTCCAAATCCCCATAAATCGTCAGAGCCAAAGTCCGAGGGATCGGGGTGGCCGACATCAAAAGCAAATCGGCATGTTCGCCTTTATCGAGAAGCAAACTTCTTTGGTTCACACCGAATTTATGCTGCTCATCGATAACGGCCAATCCCAAATAGGCATAATTGACCCCTTTAGAGAATAAAGCATGGGTGCCAACAACCAAATCCAGAGTGCCATCGCTCAAGTCTTCCAAGACGTTATGGCGTTCTTCCGCGCTCATGTTGCCCACAAGAAGACCGATTTCCATATTCGTGCCCTGAAATAGTGCCTTTAGCGTGTCGAAATGCTGACGGGCCAACGCATCCGTTGGCGCCATGATGGCGGTTTGTTCGCTTCGGAGATGGTTGGCATAGGCGAGAAGGGCGGCGACTAAGGTTTTGCCCGTTCCGACATCACCTTGAAGCAAACGATACATCACGTGGGGCGAATCCATATCGGTTAAACCTTCTTCCAGCGCTTGGCGCTGATCGGAGGTCAAGGCGTAAGGAAGGCTCTTGATAAACGTTTCGAGTTTCTCCCGATCGACTTGGCGGCGACGGTCTTTCAGCAAGGCGCGGTTTTCACCGCGGACAATCTGGTTTCGCAAGGCGAAGAGCAAAGCTTCTTCGTATTTGAGACTCCGGAGAGCTTGGTGAACGTCCTCCAGCGATTTCGGGTCATGGGCTTTGCGGAATGCCTCTTCCCGGGAAAGGAGTCGATATTTCTCGCGATACGAAAGAGGAATGACGTCTTCGATTTTTCCCGTTAATTGAGTCAAAGAACGTTTCACGAGGGCGGCGAAGGTATGATTCGGAATCGGGTTGGGCAAAGAATAAATGGGGCGAAGAGCATTTTCTTGTGCGACTTCGCCTTTCACAATATTGACGAGTGCCAAAGAATGGCGTTTCTTTTCGTAGACGCCGCTCAAAGTATAGAGAACATCGCTCTGCAAAAACGACGAGAGATAATTCCGGTTCCAGGCTTCAACGAGAAAGACCTCGCCCTCGTTCGTTTCAAAATAAAAACGGTAAAGTGTCCGGTGGGCAAAACGTAACGGATGGGGAAGGGCGCCGTGGAGTTTCCCCAGCACGACAATGCGCTCTTTATCATCGTAGACGCTCTTGCGCTCGGTATAAGCAAAACTCTCGTAGCGGCGTGGCAGGTGTTCGATGACGTCCAAGGGAGTGAGAATCCCCATAAGACTTAATGCTAAATTGAGTTCAGGTGACTTCGATAAAGCCATGCGATTATTTTACCATTTCCCTCCGAGGGCAAGGATAGAAAAAAGAGGGGATAACCCCTCGATTTTGTTCGTCCCTTATTCTAAGCCGACCAAGAAACTATAAACCGGCTGTCCACCGCTACGGACATCAAGATCGAGCGTCGGATATTTCTTTTGAAGATCAGCGGTGATTTTTTCACCATCTTCTTCTTTGACATCCGCACCCATGATGATGGTGAGAAGGCTGGAAGAATCGCTGACGAGATTCGCGACCAAATCGTAGAGGGCTTGGAACTTGTCTTTGACGCAACTCACAATGCCTTTATCATCTTTCATCGCCATGTAGTAATCCTTGGTGATGTGGACGCCTTCGATATCGGTGTCTTTAATCGCGTAGGTCACGGAACCGGAAATCACGCTCTTGAGGGCGCTCTTCATCGCTTCGTAAACATCGTTGGCCGAGCCTTCAGGCGAGAACTGCATGCAGCTCACTAAGCCTTGAGGAATGGTCTTCGACGGGATGACTCTGGCGGCGACTGGCGAATTCTCCAAAACGTCGCAAGCTTGGGATGCTGCCATCACAATATTGGAATTGTTCGGCAAAATAAAGACGTTTTTCGCGTGGCATTTTTGAATGGCTTTGACGAAATCTTCCGTCGCAGGATTCATGGTTTGACCACCCGAAACGAGAACATCAACGCCGAGTTCTTTAAACATTTCATCGAGCCCGGATCCGCTCGAGACGGCAACGAGGCCGAAATCCTTGAGCGGCTCTTCTTTTTCTTGAGGTTTAGCAGCTTTTTCCCGCTCGATGTTAGCGGCCATATCGGTCGCTTTATCGCCATGGGAGATATTTTCGTGTTCTTCCGACATATTCTCGATTGTGATGGTCAAGAATTCGCCATAGTTTTGGGCGTAGTTCAGCATCGAACCCGGATTGAGGGTGTGGACGTGAACCTTAACGATGTCCTCATCGCGAACGAGGACGAGGGATTTTCCATGGGTGGCTAAGAAGTTTTGGAACTTCTTCTCGATGAAAGGCTTTTTGCCATCTTCGGGTTTGCCCAAGCGAAGAATGAATTGGGTGCAATAGCCATAGCCCTCTTCATCTTCGGAAAGTTTGGCGCCAGCATAAGAAGAACCGCTATTGCCTAAAACCGAAGAAACGCTTTCTTCAGGGGCATTCTGGTTTCGCTCAATAAATTGTCCTTCAGCCGCCTTGAGCATGCCTTCCAGCACGACACAAAGTCCAGCGCCGCCGCTATCGACCACGCCGACTTCTTTCAAAATCGGCAGCAAATCGGGGGTATGTTGAAGCGAAATCTTTGCTTCTTTTAACAGGATGGCAAAGGCTTCTTCGATGCTCGTGTCTTTCTTCACTTGATCGTGCAAAGCGCTTGAGGATTCGCGGATGACGGTGAGGATGGTGCCTTCGACCGGCCGCATGACGGCTTTATAGGCGACTTCCTTGCCTTTAAGTAAAGCATCGGAAAGCTCGGCGACATTGACGACGTCTTTGTCTTTCATGCCTTCAGCGATGCCACGGAAAATCTGAGAAGTGATGACACCGGAATTGCCACGTGCCCCCATCAAAAGACCTTTGGAGAAGGCGCTGGCGATGCTCGAGCAGGATTCATCATTCTTGTTTTGAATCTCTTTGGCTCCGGAAGTCAAAGTGAGGTTCATATTCATGCCGGTATCCCCATCGGGGACCGGGAAAACGTTGAGTTGATCGATTTCGGGGTAGTGGTTATAAAGATTATTGGCTCCGGAGAGGAACAACTGTTTTAATTGCTGACCATTAATGCTTTTCATTTGAACTATTCGATTTCCTTGATGTCTTGAACGAAAACGTTGACCTTCTTAAAGGGAATCTGGAAGGTCTTCTCGAGGACGTAGGTTTCTTTTTTCTGTAACTCCGAGATGACTTCGGTGATTTTGACCCCATAAGCCACCACGACATAGACGTCCACTTCATAAGCGTTTTTGACTTTTTTGCAGTAAACGCCTTTGATGTAATCGTCTTTCTTTAAGAGTTCATTAATATTCTCGCGGAGCGAATTTTTGCTGGCTAAACCAATGACCCCATAAACTTCAAGGGCCGCTTCGCCGGCGACATTGGCGATGGCTTCCATCGAAACGTTGATGGCGCCATACGGAGTTGATTTATCAATGACCATAATGAAAGAGTGTGAAAATTCGTTGCCCCTAGCCCGGCTATTATCGCACCTACGCGAGAAGAAAGCAAAAAGTGTAATGATTGGGAAAGTTGAAGCCCTTTCCCATGGGAAAGACAATGGTAAATCCAAAAGAGAGATTTTTCCTCGATTCCGTTGTTCCAGGGGCGGGAACGGCCTCTTCATCCCGACGATGAAGTGCAGTTTAAATCGGTCAAAACGAAAATCATTTGAAACCGGAGTGCTTCTCAAAAAGTTTTAGATTTCCCGCACAAAAAAGAGGCCGGGCTCACGCCTGACCTCTCACGGCTCTTATTTCTTCGCCAACTCTTTCGCTTTCGGATCCTTGACGATCTCGGCAATCGATGTGGCAACGCTGGCTACGCTCGCCATATCGCTCGGAATGATAATCTTGGTGGCTTGGCCATCAGCAACTTTGGCTAAGGCTTCATAATAGCGGAGAGTCAAGACCGATTGATCCGCTCCGGCTTCTTTGAGGTCTTTTAGACCTTCCATTTCAGCTTCGCGAACCATCTTGATGCCATCGGCTTCGGCGGCTTTGAGATTGCGCATGCTCTCTGCTTCGCCTTCGGCTTGAAGAATCTTGGCTTGTTTCTGCGACTCAGCATCGAGAATCATCGACTCTTTCTTGCCTTCAGCAATGAGAATCGCGGATTGCTTTTCGCCTTCCGCTAAGAGAATCTTTTCTCGCTTCTCACGTTCGGCTCGCATCTGGCGTTCCATCGCTTCGCGAATATCTTGCGGCGGAAGGATGTTCTTCACCTCGACGCGGTTGACCTTAATGCCCCAAGGGTCGGTCGCTTCGTCGAGAATTTGCCGCATCTTGTCGTTGATGATGTCGCGCGAGGTCAAGGTGGCATCGAGATCGAGGTCACCAATAATGTTACGGAGGGTGGTCGCCGAGAGGTATTCGATCGCGGCGATCGGATTCTCGACGCCATAGGCATAAAGCTTGCTATCGGTGACTTGGAAGAAGATGACGGTATCGATTTGCATCGTAACGTTATCTTTGGTGATGACCGATTGCGGATCGAAATCTTTGACTTGCTCTTTCATCGAAATCACTTTGCCGATGTGATCGACGAACGGGATGAGCCAATGAATGCCGACACCCCAAGTCTCGTGATAAGCGCCTAAACGCTCAACGATGGCTTTGTCGGTCTGCTTGATGATGCGGATGTTGCAAATCGCAATCAGAATGCAAATGAATAAAACGACCGAAATAACAATAACGGCGACAATCCCTGGATTCATTGTTCTTTTTCTCCCTCGGTGTTTTCCACCTTTTTAACAATCAGTTTATTCCCGGAGACAGCTAAGACCTCAACCGTCGAACCTGCCGGAATCTTATCTTTGTCATTCTGGGCGATTGCCGTCCAGCTGACATCGTTAATCTTGCAGACCCCATGGTGCAAGAGGTCGATCTTCTCAACCAAAAGTCCCTTCTTCCCCCTCATCTCATCGATATTGCTATTGATGATATCCCGCCGTAGAAATTTATGGACCAACGGACGGAAGCAAAGCAGCGTTGCGATCGAAACGACGAAGAAGATGATGATTTCGATCCACCACGTCACGCCGGGGATAAAGCCAACGACTAGCGCTAATAAGGCCCCCGCGGCGAACCAGATGCTCACGAGGTCGGTCCCAACGGCTTCGATGACAAGGGCAATCACAAAGATCGCCAGCCAAATCGCCCACATCCAGTTTTCGATATCCATACGTTAATGCTCCCCCTTTCCCGTCTTAATGAGAAGTAAATTCTCACTTTCGTTCCATTCCGTCTCGTAAGAAGTCGCGCTCTCCGAGAGCGTGATTCCTGTCTTCTCAGCGATCCGGCGCATGAGCTCGCGCGAACAGATCCGGGCATAGCTCTTCTTGAGAGCGATGTCTTGGAGCTGATATTCATCCAAATCGCCTCGTAAAACCCGTTCTTTCGACAAAGGCGCAATCACCACGTTCTTCTCTTCGTCGACTCCGACTTGAACCTTATAAGCGTACTCGAAGGGGACACAAGCCTCGCTATTGAGGGTGATGTAACTCGCCGTCAACGCTGCCTGTCCTTGCCTTTCTTTGGCATCAAACCATGTGATTTTCATGGCCTCACCTCGCTTTCGCAAGAGTATTTTGCACACGTTTGCAAACTTATGCAACTATTTGCATTTTTTCGCAAGACCAATGAGAACAAATCGCCCATCAACGCCTCGTTATTCATCAAATATAAAATTTTTATTTCGTCTTTTCTTCGCTGATAACCCTGGTGTTTTTTATGGAGTGGAATGATGAGCAAAAGAGGAGACTCGAGGTTGAATTTATCTTTGTTATAATGCCTAGGACAGAAACCCTTGAGGTTTTGAGGAAAAACGATGAAACGGCAACCCATGATTTTGTCTTTGCTCTTCTTGGCGGCTTTAGCCTTAGGGGCCTGCGGAAAAAGCGATCAAATTTCCCAAGAAAATCTGGATTATCCTTATTACGAAAGCGCGTTGGCTGAGAAAAAGACCATTAACCTCAGCTTCTTTAAGGGCACCTAAGACATCCCTTATCTTTCGATCGATACCCTCAAGACTATTTTGGAAGGTGTGAGGAAGGATTTCGGAGAAAGTAACTACGTTCTCAGCAAAACGATTTCGGGCAAAACCATCACCTTAAGTCGGGAAAACAAAGTGAGTTGCTCTTTTGATTTCGCGAAAGGGACGATTACTTTCTCCGATTATGACCTCTTCTCCTCTCTTCCTTGTGCGGCCAACGGGCTCGACATGGATCCTTCAAGCGATCTGAATGCCAATAATCAATACGAATATCTCCAACGGCAATCGCGTAAAGGCTTTTATCGCCCTGGTGCCAAACTGGTCTTGACACCCAAGGATTACGACATCGAGCTCTATTACCAAAAGGATCAAGGCGATTTGCCGCTCACGATGGCCTCGGATTTCTTCTTGGCTACCCCAATGCCCACTCTCGCCTTCAATGGCGAATCCGTCTTCCTTTTCCCGGGGGCTGGCTCCTATGGCGATCTCTCCGACACTTATTATCAGGTAGCGCCTAAAGCCCTCAGCACGGAGCTTGCGGCTTTCTCTTATCACGAACTCTGTCTCACCCTCGACCACCTTTATGGCCTTAAGAAACAACACGGGATTAGCGATTTCGATACTCTCTTCAGTCAAAATGGTTTCAAAACGGATTTCTTAGGGACCGATCCCAAGACCCAAGATATCGACTATGAGAAGCTCGTCTATGCTCTTCGCGCGGATTTTCATTCGAACTTCGTCGGTAATTCGCCTTTTGCGGGCAAAGATTCGACTCCCGCCCGGGGCGAGGGGATGACCACGTATGGAAGTCCTTCTTATTTGGCGAAGGTGGCCGCGTTTAAAACCGTCGCCGCCGCTCAAGCCCCCGCCTTCGCTGAAGGCTGCCCCATCTATCAAGTCATCGGGGATACTGCTTATGTCAGTTTTAACGCCTTCACCTCCGCCAGCGAGGATTACTACAGCAAAGCCCCGACGGCGGAAGCAGCCGATACTTTTGGAATTTGTGCCTATGCCCATCAGCAAATCACCAACAATAGTGCCATCAAAAACGTTGTTCTTGATCTCTCGGCTAATACCGGTGGCGATAGCCGAGCTGCCCTTTATACCTTGGCTTGGTTTTTAGGTGAGGCTGCCCTCAGCGTCCAAAGTGCCGCTACCGGAGCGCTTGCCACCACGCTCTACCGCGCCGATCTCAACCTCGATCATGTCTTTGATGAGAAAGACACCCTCCAGGGCAAAAATCTCTTTTGTCTCATCTCGCCTTCGAGTTTTTCGAGTGGCAATCTCGTTCCTTCCTTCTTCAAGAACTCCGGTAAAGTCACCCTCTTAGGTCAAAACTCCGGGGGCGGTGCTTGTAACATCCAGCCCCTCGTGAGTGCGACTGGCACTTATCTCACGATTTCTTCGCAACGGACTCTCGTTCGTGTCTTCAACGGTTCCTATGAGGGCATCGATCAAGGAGTAGCCCCGGACTATCCGATCAGTCAAATCAGCCATTTCTATAACCGCACTTTATTGACCAGCCTGGTTGATTCGATCCAATAAAAACAAAAAGACTTGCAATGCCAGTCTTTTTTCTTAATCTGAAGCCTTTTTTAGGAAGCCACTTCGACCGGGAAATAAAGAAACATTTTCCCTTCTTCGCCATGATCGAAGATCGCGGCCGAAAGAACATACCCATTCGCTTGAATCGTCTTCAGCCCTTGATGGAGGGTTTCTTTATAATCACCATCAAGAGGCAAAACGAAGTAGGTTTGAGCAGGCACGTCCCATTTGCTCCAACCTTCTGGCGGGATAAGACGATCATCCGCTAATTCGAATCCTGCAAGATAGATCCCCTCGCTAAAATCATTTTCCCAAGGTTTAAAGGAACGCGAATTATCGCTCATAAGACCCCAATAGATCGGGAAAATGTTCCGAATCTTCAAAGAGGGAAGAACATCGGCGATTTTCTTTTCGGCTTTATCCCAGAGCTGGGCAACGAAATCCGGACCGTCATGGCTCGAGCCTTCAATGCCGACGACGCTGAAAGAAGGCAGCTTTTTTAACGTGAATTTATCCACAATCTCATTATAGTAGACTCGAAAGCAAACTCACAGGGTCTCGCCTGGTTTCTCTTCGGAGATAGAGGCGTCCACAACGTTCTTTTCTTCTTGTAAAGAGCAGGCAATCGCTAAAGCGTAAGCAAAGAGGGTGAAACCATCCCCGATGCAGCTTAGGAGATCCAAGAAATCCGTGAAGTTCGTTTGCTTCATCGCGATAGCGACAAAGATGATATTGATTAAAAGCAAACTGCCAATCGAAAAGAAGATGATGACTGCGGGCCGGATCAATTTGCGGGTCGCGTGGCCAAAGGTAGCGGCAAAAACAAGAAAGGTCCAATGACCCAGATAAAATCAACGATGAAGTAAATGGTCCGATAGGTCGAATAACCCCAAACGTTATTTTGATAGAAGCTCTCTAAAGGGAACGTCACAGCAACATCGTCCATCAAATAAGAGAAACCGTTATAAACCCATGGAGATCAATACGCTTCCGAAAAGAAGCCGCGTCTTATTGCCAAAGAAGCCAACCAGCATCAAGACAACCAAGAGAAGCTGAAACAAAGTGGTTCCGGTCAAAACCGCCATGTCGGCGTTATAGGAGGAGGACACGAACCCCGTGATGAGATAAGCCATTCCGAAAATTTCAGAAATGATCGCACAGACAGCCCCAATATAACGTTGTTTTTCCATTTGAAAAACCTCAATGCAATTACTTTATACACATAAGTATCATTTTTCATCAACTTAATTTTCACTTCGTGAAGGTTTTAAACCAAAGGATAGGCCGGAAACAAAGCTTTTTTCTTTCTCCGTCAAAAAGTGACACCAGATGCGCAATAAAGACGAAGATAAAGACTGATCGTCCCTGAAGTTATCGCGAGCTTAGAGATTCCGAAATGAGATCCTCTCGAGAAAGACCGAAAAATGAGGATTTCTATCAAAATCTCGGCAAAACGCCATTAGAACGAAAAAAAGAGGGCTCTTCTTTCACGAAGAACCCCCTATAAAAGAAAAAGCCCGGCAACGTGCTATTCTCGGTTCTCTCTCGAGAGCCTACCTTCACCACTGCGGTGCTTAACTTCCGTGTTCGGGATGGGAACGGGTGTGACCACCGCGTTATCGCCACCAGACTTTTTCTTGAGACCTGGCTCAATGTTCTTTGAACAC
>Ga0183095_10248_pt11 | contig 60092 bp, 43 predicted proteins | sample BioMet4_FD_130346 | JGI IMG/M metagenome (GOLD analysis project Ga0183095, IMG submission 130346) | Microbial communities from bioreactor (seeded with sewage sludge) at LBNL, California, USA - Biofuel metagenome 4 (v2) (version 3) | ecosystem: Engineered > Bioreactor > Anaerobic > Unclassified ... | reverse complement strand
CCACTATTGATGAATTTAAATTTGTTATATTGCCTCCGTGGTACAGATCGTCGGTAGCTTATTTGTTCTATTTCATTCTTTTCTTGTTCTTCCTTTGGTATTTGTACAGATGGGACGATTTAAGAGTAAAACGTAAAAAACAACAGGCTGTTCTTGAAAAAGATCGGGAGTTATTCCAGAAAGAAAAAGAGTTTGAAAAGGAAAATGCCCGTAAAGAGCACCAGATTATGGAACTTGAAAAAGAAAAACTGGAGTACGACCTTCAGCATAAGAGTCAGGAAATGGCAAATCTGATGATTAACTTTGTTAGAAAAAATGAGATGCTTACTGAAATAAAACATGAATTATTTAAAGTAATATCTACTCTGAAAGGAGAGAACACTAAACAGCCAAAGCAGATGCTGATGGTTGTTAGTAGTAAAATTGATTCAAATATTCAATCGGACGAAGTGCTGAAACGTATTGAAGAACAGTTTGACCTTATACATAATAATTTTATGAAGCGGTTGAGTGAAAAGCATCCCGACCTTTCTACAAACGAAAGAATGATGTGTGCGTACCTGAAAATGAATCTTTCCTCGAAAGAGATAGCTCCTCTTTTAAATATCTCTTTAAGAGGAGTAGAGACTATTCGTTATCGTTTAAGGAAGAAGTTTGAACTAGAAAGAGATGAAAGTTTAATTGATTATTTAACCAACAAGCTCTGATTAGATTTTTTAAAAATCACAGCATCGGCCCGACTGTACAATCGGGCCGATGCTGTTTTACGTTATTTAATATACCTGACGAAATATATCTGCGTATAATTATGTTGTTGATTATCAATATAATATTTATTTTTGACGAGTTGATGACGTATTTATTTTTTTTAATTGACGTAATCGTGAATAGGTGAAAATAATATAAAATAAACGCTTGTTAACTATGTTTGCATCGTTCAAATAGTTAATCTTAATTATAATACTTATGAAAAAGTTATTATCATTTCTATTTTTATTTTGCTTTACCCTTACTGTATTTTCCCAGAATGTACAGATTAAAGGTGTAGTCCTGGCAGGTGAAGATAATTCGCCCTTGCTAGGGGTTAATGTGGCGGTAAAAGGTACCACTATTGGTGTAATAACAGATCTGGACGGACAGTTTACACTTTCGGTACCTCTTAAAAGTACTTTAATTATTTCGTATGTTGGTTATAAATCACAGCAAGTTGTGGTTTCTGATACCAAACCTTTACGGATTATTTTGACAGAAGATTCAAAAACACTGGATGAAGTAGTCGTTGTTGGATATGGTGTCCAGAAAAAAAGTGTGGTAACAGCTTCAATCAGTCGTGTAACCTCTGAAGAACTGAAGACAGCTAATCCTTCTCGTGTTGAAGATGTGTTGAAAGGTAAGGTTTCTGGTGTACAAATTACTCAAATATCAGGTCAACCAGGTGCCGATTCTCATGTTCGTATTCGTGGTATTGGTACTATTAACAATAGTAATCCTCTTTATATTGTTGATGGTATGGCAGTTGAAGGTGGTATTAATTATCTTAACCCTGCTGATATTCAATCAGTGGAAATTTTGAAAGATGCTGCATCAGCAGCTATTTATGGTGCACGTGCAGCTAATGGTGTTGTATTGGTTACTACTAAGAATGGTAGTGTTGGCAAAGCAACAATAAACTATAATGTTAGTTATGGCTGGCAGAATCCATGGAAAAAGAAGTCAGTGCTTAATGCAAAGGAATATATGGTGATAATGAATGAGTCACAAATTAATGATGGCTATGCACCTTATTATACTCAGGACGAAATCAATGCTGCAGGAAAAGGAACTGATTGGCAAGAAGAAACATTCTATAAAAATGCACCGATACAGAATCATCAGGTAAATGTTAGTGGAGGTACTGAAAAGGCTTCATATTTCCTTTCATTAGGTTATTATGATCAGGCTGGTATTGTTGGAGGTAATTACGATAAATCTAACTACAACCGTTGGAGCGTACGTACTAATGGTACATATAATGTTTTTGAAGATAAAAGTCGTAGCTTCCTGAATAATGTAAAAGTTGGAATGAACGTAGGTTATTCAAGAAGCAAATCCACAGGTATTGAAACAAACTCTGAATATGGATCTATTCTTGGTAGTGCTCTAACGTTTGATCCAACAGTTCCCGTTTATGCAGATGAAGCAACTGCTGCTACAATTCTGGCACAATATCCAAATGCCGTAAAAGACAAGAATGGCAATGTATTTTCTATTCCTCCCACAGGTTTCCAGGAAATTGCTAATCCTGTAGCTATGCTCAACCAACCAACTGCAGGAATTAATAATTCTGATAAGATAGTTGCAACATTCTGGGGCGAAATTGATATTATGAAAGGACTGAAGTTCAAGAGTAGTTATGGCGCCGATCTTGCTTTTTGGGGATATGATTCATATACATATCCGTATTTCCTCGCTGTTCAGGGAAAATCTTTAGATTATAGTACTGTTCAAAGTGAAATGAATCGTGGATATAGATGGCAGGTTGAAAATGTTTTATCTTACAAGAAAACATTTGCAGGAAAGCATAATCTTTCTTTAGTTCTTGGTCAGTCTGCACAGAAATATACTTATCGTAATTTAGGTGGTAACGACCGCGACTTACTTGAAACAGATCCTAGTAAAGCAAATATTAATTCTGCAATAGCAGATGCTAAGTTAGGAAGAGTATGGGGTGGAACAGGTGGTTATACAGCTTATACATTAGCTTCTTACTTTGGACGATTTGATTATAACTATGACGAAAAGTATATGGTTCAGGCAACAATTCGTCGTGATGGTTCTTCAAACTTTGGTGCCCGGAATAAGTGGGCAACTTTCCCTGCATTTTCTTTAGGATGGAATGTTAGTAATGAAGCTTTTATGGAGAATCGTCCGGAATGGTTTAATACATTGAAACTTCGTTTCAGCTGGGGTAAGAATGGTAATGAAAGAATTGGAAACTTTAAATATACTTCATTAATGAATGGTGGTCAGAACTATTATTTTGGAGGAAGTTACCAGGTTAGTCAAGATCCAACTACTGTTGGTGAAACATCAGGAACAATGCAGTATGGTAGCTCTCCAGCTGCAATCGCTAATCCTGATATCAAGTGGGAAGAATCAGAACAAACTGATTTTGGTTTTGATACACGTTTCTTTAACCAGGCTTTGACTTTCAGTTTTGACTATTTCAAAAAGAAAACCAATGGTATGTTGATGGAATTGCCAATTCCTTCTTATGTTGGTCAAAGTGCTCCAACTGGTAACGTTGGTGATATGGAAAATAGTGGATTTGAGTTTGAACTTGGATGGAAAAATAAAGTTGGTGATTTTAATTATTCAATATCGGCTAATGCTTCTTATCTTAAAAACAAGCTGATAAAATTAGGAAATGCTTCAGGAGAAGCAATCTACCAATCTAATTCAACTGCAGGTGTTGGTTCTTTCGTTAAAGGTAAAAATGGTGATGTATTCCCTTACTTTTATGGATTCCATACAGATGGAATAATTCAGAATCAGGCTGAAGCTGATGCTTACAATTCTCAGTATGGACAAGCTGCTCAACCAGGTGATGTTCGTTTCCGCGATATTGCAGGTGCTGTTGATGAAAAAGGAAATGCTATTGGTGATGGAAAAATTACAGATGATGATAGAACTAAAATAGGTAAGGGTATGCCCGACTGGACATATGGTTTTACTCTTGCTGCCGATTGGAAAGGATTTGATATAAATCTATTCTTTCAGGGAACTATTGGTAATGACATTTTTGACTTTGCCCAACGTACTGATATTCCAAAGAATAATCGTCCATCCTGGATTCTTGGTCGCTGGATTGGTGAAGGTACTTCAAATAAAATACCTCGCGTAACAGCTGCTAACCCAAATGGAAACTGGCGTTCTTCAGATCTTTATATAAAAGATGGTTCATACCTTCGTCTCAAAACAGCTCAGTTTGGTTATACTTTGCCTAGCCGGATTACAAAAAAGGCATCTATTCAAATGTTGAGACTATATGTATCTGCAGAGAATTTGTTAACCTTTACAGGATATGATGGCTTTGACCCTGAAGTTGCTGCGTCTAATTATACCAATATTGGTGTGGATCGTGGTATTTATCCACAAGCCAGAACAATTTCTTTAGGTGCTAATATTACATTTTAACCTTCGAAAAACTATATATAATTATGAAAAAGTATAAATTGTCATCATTATTACTCATCCTTGGAGTTTTTATTCTAACCTCTTGTGGTGATGACTTCTTAACTGTTTATCCAACAGAATCTCAACAAGCTGGTGGTGCAGCTACTGAAGGGGCTATAAAATCAAATCTGGCATCTTGTTACCAAATACTATTGTTTGATAGTTATGCAAATAACAATTATAACAGTATTCCATTAATGTCTGATTTACGCTCAGACGATATTTATAAAGGTGGTGGTGATGCAAGTGATCAACATCAATTGTATTTGCTCTCTTTATTTACTTCTACACCAGCAGAAGATCTTGATGGACTTTGGTCTATATTTTATAGTGGCCTTGCCCGTTGTAATAATGCTATTATTGCATGTGAAAATGCAGTAAGTGTACCTGAAGCCAACTTGAATCAATACAAAGCCGAAGCTCATTTCCTTCGTGCTTATTATATGCATTGGCTTTGGAAGTTCTGGGGAAACATTCCTTATTTTGAACAACCGCTCGAAGCTCCTTATATGGCAAAGCAATATTCAGCAAATGAAATTTACAATAAAATAATTGCTGATTTAGATTTTGCAATCGCTGATAATAAACTTCCAATGGCTGTTTCCGGTGCAAATCTGGGACGTGTTACAAAGGCTGCTGCAATGATGTTGAAAGCTCGTGTAGTAATGTATCAAAAGGATACATCACGTTATGGAGATGTAACTAAAGATATGGCAGAGATTATCAATAGTGGTAAATACGATTTGATGACAGATTTTGCATCAATGTGGTTAGATGAAAATGAATTCTGTAAAGAGTCTATTTTTGAAAGTAATCAGTTGCCGGAAGGTAAAACCTGGAGTAGTGGCTGGAGTGGTTATGGAACTAATCTACCAGCTTTTATATCTCCTAACAATTTATCTGCAGGTTCAAAAACTGGTGATTTTAAAGGTGGTTGGGGATTTGGTCCTGTTCGTCAGGCTGCATGGAACATGTATGAAGATGGCGATACTCGTCGCGAAGGTTCTATTAATAAATGGGAATCTGATAAATATTCTGCTCGTTTCCAAAATACAGGTCTATTCCAGGCAAAATATGCAGCTCGCGTAGGATATAATCCACAAGGTGATACTGACTTGAACTATTGTAATAACTTCCGCATTTTCCGTTATTCAGAAGCACTTCTAAACTATGCGGAAATGATTGTAATGAATGGCCAGGCTGCTGTGGGTGGAGTTACGGCTCAATCTTGTCTTGATAAGATAAGAAAACGTGCATTTGGGAAAGATAGTTCAATACCTGCTACAGCTGCAAATATTAAGTTAGAACGTCGTCGTGAATTCTTGGGCGAAGGACTTCGTTTCTGGGATATTGTTCGTTGGGGCGATACAAGCTTGCTGACAGAATCAACAGCGCTTAGTACACGTACATGGAATGATAACAAGAAATACCTGCCTATTCCTCAAGCTGAAATGGATAAAACTGCAGGAAGCGATTTTGCTTTGGTACAGAATCCCGGATATTAATTTTAATCATTTAGAGATATGAAAAATATAATTAAATATAGTTTATGGGCAATAGTGACAGTTTTTGCTCTTACTTCTTGCGATCCTCAGGAAAGCACCGATTATGCTTTGGGAGAAACTCCTACAGAAAATCAGCTGTCATTTACGGCAACTCCTTCTACTTCAAATTCTAATATAATAGACTTTGCAAATACTTCAGAAATCAACGGTGTTGCAGTCTGGAATTTAGGCAACGGAAGTAACGCGAAGGGAGAAGCTGCTTCTTCTAAATATCCTATGGCCGGAACTTATACAGTAACAATGACATTATATACAAGTGGTGGGTCGGCTACGATTTCTAAAGCAATTACAATTGCGAAAAATGATTTCTCATTATTAAATACTCCAATGTATAATGCGCTAACAGGTGGAGCAAGTAACCTTCAGGGAAAGACGTGGGTATTTGACCAATATAATGATGGACACTTTGGTGTAGGGCCTGCCGGTGGTGATAGTCCTTCCTGGTGGATTTGTCCTGCAGGTGGAAAAGATGGTTCAAGCCTTTATACTCAGGAATTTACTTTTACTCAGGTTGGTGTTAAGATGACCTGGAAAAACAATGGCTCGGTATATACTAATGCTAATGGTGCTGCCGGACTGAAAGCTTTAGGATATGGTAATGCTGTTTTAAATCCAACTGTAGGTGATTATGATGTAGTATACCAGCCAAAAGCAAGTTATACATTTAACTTGAACGAAGCTGATAAGACAATAACATTGAGTGATGGTGCTTTCTTTGGCCATTACGCCGGAACTTCTACTTATAAGATTATAACTCTCACAGATGATGTGATGTATATAAAATGTGTTAGTACTGTTGAGTCTGGCAATGGATGGTGGTATCGTTTGGTACCTAAAGAAAAAAATGTAAAACCTGTAGTTCCATTAAAGGCAATAGCATTGAACGATAATTTCGAATCAGCTACAAATACGCTTGCTTTTGTACCTCAGGATATGGGAACACATACCTCTGCCAATTATTCAAATCCTTCACCTATGGGACTAAATACATCTTCTAAAGTATATTTGTACGAAAAGAGTAGCGCATTTTACTCAAATCTTTCATATACTGTATCAGGATATAAGTTTGATCTGTCAAAGGTTAATAAAGTTCGGATGAAAGTATTTATTCCTTCTTATAATAATTATGATGATACTTTTGCTACAGCCGGAGATTGGGTGACGATAAATCAGTTGCAATCACAGGTTGCCGTTAAACTTCAGAATAATGGATTGGGAGGTAATGCATATACCACTCAGACAGAAATTGTGAAAGCAAATCTGGCAAAAGATAAATGGCTGAGCCTTGAGTTTGATTTTAGCACAGTGAAGGACAGAACTGATTACGATAAGATTGTAATCCAGTTTGGCGCTGAAGGACATGCTGCTCCTGGTATATTCTTCTTTGATGACTTTTCATTTAGTGAATAATAATCCGTTGTTTTAGTATGAATAGGGGCGAGCTTTATTGCTGCCCCTATTTAATTCTTCAATTTATGAATAAAAGAATAAAGTATTATTTGTTTTCCTTATTTTACGGTTTCTGCCTGTTAAATACTTTGGCTCAGGTTCCTAGCGGATATAATATTGTATGGGCCGATGAATTTAATGATCCTGCGGTTGATGGCAAACCAATCGTTAGGGCCAATAATGATTCGTGGTGGTACGAAACCGGAAATGGTGGTTGGGGAAATAATGAATTGCAATATTATGTTGCGGGTATAAATGGCAGCGATACATTGGCTGCTATTAGTAACGGAACTCTAAAAATAAAAGCTATTCAAAAAAATATTGGTACCTCACAATATGCATCTATTCGTATGAATACTGCACAAAGCTGGAAATATGGTTATTTTGAGATGCGAGCTAAAATGCCTTCAGGAAAAGGAACTTGGCCTGCTTTCTGGATGTTGCCCAAGAATTTTCAAAGCTGGCCTCTTGATGGAGAAATAGACATCATGGAATATGTGGGATATGATCCTAACAGAGTGCACGGCTCCATACATACCATGAGCTATAATCATAGTATTGGAACACAGCGTACTAGCAATAAAATAATTCAAAATGCAGAAACAGAATTTCATACCTATGCATTGCTTTGGACTGAAGAAAAAATCCGCATTTATGTAGATGGATATAACTATTTTACATTTAGTAATGATGGTACGAATAATAAAGACACCTGGCCGTTTAACGTTCCTTTCTATCTAAAACTTAATCTTGCCGTAGGTGGAAATTGGGGTGGATCGATGGGGGTTGACACTAATATATTTCCTGCAACTTACGAAATAGATTATGTGAGAGTATACCAAAATACAACAGCCATAAATGATACCAAAGAAGAAAAATTAATCGATTCAAATTTTAATAACGTCAGTAACCTGCTGCAGGTAAACTTTAAAGAAGAAGGTATTCATCGTTTATCGGTTACTGATATAAAAGGCAGAATAATAAAGAAAATAGAAACTACAGATCTTGTATCTGAAATTGATTGTTCAGGTTGGCCGAAAGGTTTCTATCTGGTTTCTGCAAACAGTGGGAAAAGCTTGTTTACCCAGAAATTTCTAAAATATTAAAGCATGACATTATGAAAAGAATATTAGTGTTTTCTATTTGCCTGTTTTTTATCTCTTCAGTAGGTTGTACTGATGCGAAAAATCTGAAAGGCGGGCAAATAGAAAAAAAGGTAGAAGATTTGTTATCAAAAATGACGCTTGAGGAAAAGATTGGGCAGATGAATCAAATCAGTTCATCCGGTAATCTTGAAGAAATGAGTAGGTCGATAAAGAAAGGAGAGGTTGGCTCAATATTAAATGAAATAGATCCCGTTCGTGTGAATGCATTGCAACGGTTGGCTGTGGAGGAATCGAGATTGGGCATTCCTTTACTGATAGCCCGCGATGTGATTCATGGTTTTAAGACTATTTTCCCTATTCCTCTAGGACAGGCAGCTTCTTTTAATCCACAGATTGTAGAAGATGGTGCACGGGTTGCGGCTAAAGAAGCTTCATCAGTGGGTATCCGATGGACATTTGCTCCAATGATTGATATTTCACGTGATGCACGATGGGGAAGAATTGCCGAAAGTTGTGGAGAAGATACTTATCTTACTTCTGTAATGGGGGCCGCTATGGTTAAAGGCTTTCAGGGAAATTCCTTAAATGATCCGACTTCTATTCTTGCTTGTGCAAAACATTTTGTAGGTTATGGAGCTGTTGAAGGAGGGCGAGATTATAACTCGACACATCTTACTGAACGTCAACTCAGGAATGATTATTTACCTCCTTTTGAAGCTACGACAAAGCAAGGCGCTGCTACATTTATGAGTTCATTCAATGATAATGATGGCGTTCCTTCTTCTGCCAATCCGTTTATACTGAAAACTGTTTTACGAAATGAATGGGGTTTTGATGGATTTGTTGTTTCTGACTGGGCTTCCATCAAGGAAATGGTAAATCACGGATTTTGCGCAAACGATAAAGAGGCTGCAATGAAAGCTGTAAATGCTGGCGTTGACATGGAAATGGTGAGCTATACATATATGAACCACCTGAAAGAACTGATTAAAGAGAATAAAGTGACAGAAAAAACAATTGATGACGCTGTTCGTAATATTCTCCGCATAAAATTTCGTATGGGATTGTTTGATAATCCTTATATTAATGGAAAAGCTCCTTCTTTAATGTATTCTACAGAGAATTTGGCTGCAGCAAAAGCTGCCGCTACTCAGTCGGCTATATTACTGAAAAATGATAATACATTGCCAATTAATTCATCTGTAAAAACAATAGCTGTTGTAGGCCCTATGGCTGATGCTCCATACGAACAGATGGGAACATGGGCTTTTGATGGAGAAAAGGCAAAAACGCAGACTCCGCTTATGGCTTTGAAACAATTGTATGGAGACAAAGTGCAGATTATTTATGAACCTGCTTTAGCTTATACTCGTGATAAGAATACAGAAAACATTTCAAAAGCGGTCAATGCAGCTAAAAAAGCCGATATAGTACTGGCCTTTGTTGGCGAAGAAGCAATACTTTCCGGTGAGGCCCATTGTTTGGCCGATCTTCACCTTCTAGGTGCTCAGAGTGCTTTGATTAAAGCTTTGGCTGAAACAGGCAAACCGTTGGTTACTGTTGTAATGGCTGGAAGGCCTCTTACTATTGGAAAAGAAGTTGAAATGTCTAATTCTGTTCTTTATTCTTTCCACCCGGGAACAATGGGCGGACCGGCTATTGCTGATCTTCTTTTCGGTAAATCTGTTCCTAGTGGAAAAACTCCTGTAACTTTCCCTAAAGAAGTGGGACAAATACCGCTGTATTACAATCATAACAACACGGGTCGTCCTGCTACAAAAAAAGAAACATTACTCGATAATATTGAAGTTGGAGCCGGACAGACATCTTTGGGCTGTACATCTTTTTACATGGATGCAGGTTTCGATCCTTTATTCCCATTCGGATATGGTCTTTCATATACGACTTTTCAGTATAATAATCTAAAACTTTCTGCAACAGAATTTACTCCTAAAGGTCAGATAGAGGTCACTTTCGATTTAAAGAATACGGGGAAATATGAAGGAACAGAAGTGGCTCAACTTTATGTTCGGGATAAAGTGGGTTCGGTAACTCGTCCGGTGAAGGAATTAAAGCGTTTTACCCGTGTTACACTTAAACCAGGAGAGACAAAGAATATCTCTTTTACACTTCCGGTTGAGGAACTTGCTTTTTGGAATATAGATATGAAAAAGGTAGTTGAACCCGGTGATTTTACTCTTTGGGTGGGAACAAATAGTCAGGAAGGTATTTCTGCTGATTTTAAAGTAGTAGAATAAAATGAAAAATATAGTTTCTTTTTTCTTTTTGTTGTTTGTATTGGTTGGTTGTCAACCTAAAACAATGCATGATCTTTCTTCTAATTCTTTTATTAAAGTTGATGGACAGAATCTAAAGAAACCAAATGGAGATAAATTTCTTATTAAGGGAATAAACCTTGGTAATTGGTTGAATCCCGAAGGATATATGTTTTCCTTTAAAGAAGTTAGCTCTGCAAGGTTAATTGATCAGGCTCTTCGTGAAATGGTAGGGCCGGATGTTGTTAATCAATTCTGGAAAGATTTTAAAGACAATTATGTAACCCGGGAGGATATTAATTATATCAAGGAAACCGGAATGAATTCTATCCGTTTACCGTTCCATTATAAGTTGTTTACTGATGAAGATTATATGGGATTAAGTAAAAATCAGGATGGATTTGCCAGAATAGATTCCTTGATAAGTTGGTGCAGAGATGCCGGTTTATATATTATTCTTGATATGCATGATGCTCCGGGCGGACAAACGGGTGATAATATTGATGATAGTTATGGCTATCCATGGCTTTTCTCCAGCAAAGAAAGTCAGCAACTGTTTTGTGAAATATGGAAAAAGATTGCTGCCAGATATAAAAATGAACCGGTAATCTTAGGCTATGATTTGTTGAATGAACCGCTTGCTCCTTATTTTAATAATATGGACGAGTTAAATGCGCAACTAGAACCTCTCTATAAACTAGCAGTAAAGGCAATACGCGAAGTTGATAAAAATCATGTTGTGTTATTGGGTGGTGCACAGTGGAACGGAAACTTTAAAGTATTTAATGACTCAAAGTTTGATTCGAATATGATGTATACCTGTCACCGTTACTGGTGTGATACTCTTCAAACGAATCTGCAGGATTTAATTGATTTTCGAAATAAGGTAAATCTTCCGCTTTATATGGGAGAGACAGGAGAAAATACTGATGCTTGGGTTAATGCTTTTCGTAGTTTAATGGAAAAGAACAACATGGGATGGCATTTCTGGCCTTACAAAAAACTAAAAACCAGCAGTTGTATGGTGAAGATTAAAGAACCAGAAAACTGGGATATGATTATTAAATATACAGAGCTACCTCGTGGAAACTTTAAACAGATAAGAGAAGCCCGGCCTGATCAGGAATTAGTAAAGAAAGCCTTAGCTCAATTTATTGAAAACTGTAAGTTCAAGTCTTGTATAAAGAATGAAGGTTATATTAAAGCTTTGGGAATGAAACCATAATTATGAAATAGATTATATATCATTAGCCATGAATAAAATAAAGGAATTAGTTGTTTTAAGTCTCACTCTTTTATCAGTTCCGCTGTTTGCACAGCCGAAAGGGACTGTTTATTTAGACGATAAAAAACCAATAGAAGAAAGAATTGAGGATGCTCTTTCACGTATGACACTGGAAGAGAAAGTAGCTATGTGTCATGCACAGTCAAAGTTCAGCTCGGCAGGTGTGCCACGATTAGGAATACCTGAGGTGTGGTGCAGTGATGGTCCGCACGGTATTCGTGCCGAAGTATTCTGGGATGAATGGAATACTGCAGGATGGACAAACGATTCTTGCATAGCTTTCCCAGCCCTTACTTGTCTGGCTGCTACATGGAATCCCGAAATGTCTGCACTTTACGGCAAATCTATTGGCGAAGAAGCCCGTTACCGCAATAAAAATGTGTTATTGGGACCGGGGGTAAACATATACCGCACTCCTCTGAACGGACGTAATTTTGAGTATATGGGAGAAGATCCTTATTTGTCATCCACGATGGTAGTACCTTATATCCAGGAAGTTCAAAAGAATGGAGTGGCAGCTTGTGTGAAACACTTCGCACTAAACAATCAAGAAGTAGACCGAGACCATATCAATGTGAATGTTAGCGACCGTGCACTCTATGAAATCTACCTCCCAGCTTTCAAAGCTGCTGTTCAAAAAGGTGGAGCCTGGGCTATAATGGGTTCATACAATAAGTACAAAGGAGAACATTGCTGTCACAATCAGTATTTACTCAATGACATTCTTCGCAAGGAATGGGGATTTGATGGTGTGGTAGTTTCCGACTGGGGAGGTGTTCATGATACGAAACAGGCAATTTACAACGGACTGGATATGGAATTCGGAAGCTGGACCAACGGACTGACCTGGAGTGCCAGCAATGCATACGATAATTATTATCTTGCCATGCCATTCCTGAAGTTGCTTCGTTCGGGCGAAGTCAAAGAAGAAGAGGTGGACAAGAAAGTGCGGAACATCCTTCGGATGATTTTCCGTACTACCATGAATAGAAACCGTCCATTCGGATCGTTTGGAACAGAGGAACATGCTTTGGCAGGACGAAAAATTGCTCAGGAAGGCATTGTTCTATTGCAGAACAACAAGAACGTTTTGCCGGTAGACTTGGCAAAGGTAAAGAGAATTGCCGTTATTGGTGAGAATGCCGTTAAAAGAATGACCATCGGCGGTGGAAGCTCTTCCCTGAAAGCTAAATACGAGCAATCTCCTTTAGCCGGATTAAAGCAACGGATAGGATCTCAGGCTGAGATTATCTATGCCCCGGGATACGAATCACCCGCTGTTGCCGAACAGGACGTAAAAGGTGCCAAAGCGCCAGAACAGAAAGTGATAGACGTTCAGGGATTGAGAGAAGAAGCCGTTGCTGCAGCAAAAAATGCAGATATAGTTATCTTCTTTGGTGGACTGAACAAGAATGAACATCAGGATTGTGAAGGAGTAGACCGGAAGGAATATGAGTTGCCCTATAGCCAGAATGAACTGATCAGCGCATTGGCAAAAGCCAATCCTAATCTAGTGGTTGTGCTTATTACAGGCAATGGAGTAGCAATGCCCTGGGCAAAAGAGGTTCCTGCTATTGTAGAAGGATGGTATAGCGGAACGGAAGCAGGAAATGCCATTGCTTCTGTATTGATGGGCGATGTTAATCCATCAGGAAAGCTGCCATTCACCATTCCGGTAAGCCTGAAAGATAACGGTGCCACTGTTATGGGCGATTATCCGGGCGATGGTAAGGAAGAGACCTATAAAGAAGATATTTTTGTGGGATACCGTTGGGCTGATATGCAGAAAGCCAAACCATTGTTCAGCTTTGGCCATGGACTGAGTTATACAACCTTTGCTTATGGAAAAGTTTCTGCAGACAAAAAGCAATTGACTGCTGATGGAGAAATAACATTTACTCTTTCAGTAAAAAACACCGGCAAACGTTCCGGTTCGGAAGTTGTTCAGCTGTATATTAGTGATTTAAAATCCTCTCTTCCTCGTCCTATAAAAGAGTTGAAAGGCTTTAAAAAGATTCAGTTAAATGCAGGCGAAGAGCAAAAGGTTTCATTTACTATCTCTAAAGAAGAGCTAAGCTTCTTTGATGATGCTAAGCATTCATGGATAGCAGAACCCGGAATGTTTGAAGCCCTTGTAGGTGCTTCTTCTACAGATATACGATCAAAAGTTTCTTTTGAATTGAAATAGGTATTTCCAGATATTTTAAGAGTTAAAAGTGATTGGTTAGATGTTGGTGGGAACGTAAAGTGCAAATTGTGCTTTGCGTTCTCTTTTTTATTTTCAAAGAGTATATGTTGTTTTGTCCATGTCTGCTTTTCTGCAGAATTATTTTCTCTATTTATCCCCTAAATAAAGTAAATCAGACAAAAATATAGAACTTAAATTCGTATTGTTTTGTTATTAGTGTAGAAATATAATATTCTTTTCATCGATATATAATTAGCGAACAAGGTTTAATATTATGGGAGGATTAATTATGAAACGACCGGCATCTCTTATCTGTGGCATTATTCTTTTAATATTTGCCTTTATTCAACTTATTCGTTATACATTCGCAGTTCCAGTTGTAGTTAATGGCATTACAGTACCAATCTGGGTAAGTGCTGTTATAGCAATTATTTTTGGTATGATGGCTTTTTGGCTGTTTAATGAAAGAAAAAACGGCTTAAAGTGAGGGATGAGTGAGGGACTAGTGAGGGATGAAAATGCATCCATCACCTCTTAATTATCATTTAATGAGGATGTTATTAAGAATGGTGAGTGAGTGAGGGATATTTTTTGTTTTATGTAATTTTTGTCGGATTACGAAATAATATAATCCAATTATCCGCCTAAAATTATTGAGCAATCCTTGTCCGGTTATTGGCCAATGAATTTTATTTATTCACCAATAGATTTTATTTATTGGTGAAAGGATTTGAGGGGACATACCTGAAATTTTCTAGCCGCGTAATAGTTAATAAGGATATCAAACCCTTTTTGAGGTGTTCCACTAGGTCATAAATCACATGAATTGCTTCACACTGTTTACATCAAACGGAAGAAATAAATTTTCTGAAAAGCAATAAATGAAAAGGCCGGAATAATCTCCGATAAGAGATTAATTCCAGCCTTCCTCGTGTGTTTTAATATTTAAAACTATTGAAAAACTATTTTAATTCGAATAAAATTTTTGAGCGGATATCAGTTGATGAGGCTCCCACAAGAGCTTCAAATTTTCCCGGTTCAGCTATCCATTCGTGTTTTGTATCATCATAGAAGCTTAATTCTTCTTTAGAGATAGTGAATGATACCGATTGTGATTCTCCAGCTTTTAAATCAACTTTTTTGAATCTCTTCAGCTCTTTTACAGGTCGTGGAAGAGATGATTCCTTGTCGCTGATATATAGCTGAACTGTTTCTTTACCATCTCTGCTTCCCGTGTTCTTTACCAATACAGTAAATGTAATGTTGCCATCTGCATCCATAACTTTTTTATCGGCAGTGATTTTACCATATTCAAAAGTAGTGTAGCTTAGTCCATGGCCAAATCCAAACAAAGGTTTGATATTTTGCTTATCAGTCCAACGATAACCTACAAAGATGCCTTCGTTATAGTTCTCATTTTTTCCGTCTCCCGGATAGTCACCCATAGCGTGAGCTGCATTATCTTTGAGTTTTATAGGGAAAGTAAATGGAAGCTTACCCGAAGGGTTTACGTCTCCCGAAATAACAGAAGCGATGGCGTTGCCGGCTTCTGTACCACAATACCAACCTTCAACAATAGATGGAACTTCATTTACCCATGGCATTGCTACGGCATTGCCTGTGATAAGTATTACAACTACTTTCTTGTTAGCTTTTACAAGGGCACTGATTAGTTTATCCTGATTATAGGGGAGCGAAAGTTCTTTTCTGTCCGATCCTTCACTATCCTGATTCTTGTTTTTATTCAAACCGCCAAAGAAAAGAACTACGTCTGCCGACTTGGCTGCTTTAACAGCTTCTGTTAGTAGGCTGTCTGCATTATTCCTACCACTTGTATAGCCTTGTGTGTAAGTAATTTCAGATGCGCTGAAACGCTTTTTGATTCCATCAAGTGGAGAAATTTCGTATTTCACTTTCAGTGAAGAACTACCTCCACCTATGGTCATCATTTTAGTAGCATTTTCACCGATTACAGCTATTTTCTTAACTAAACTGTTAAGTGGTAGTAGGTTTCCTTTATTCTGCAGTAATACAATTCCTTCCTGAGCAATCTGGCGACCAGCCAGTGCATGTTCTTCTGTTCCAAACGAACCTAATGGTCGCTCTTTATTCATTGTTGTTCTGAAAATAAGACGTAGTATTCTACGCACCTTCTCATTAAGCAGCTCTTCACTTACTTCTCCTGACTTAAGCAGTTTGAGAAAAGGGTCGGCGAGATAATAGTTACTGTATGCATTGCTGCGCCCCCAGGAAAGACCATTTGTCCAGGAACCGAACTCCATGTCTAGTCCATTATAAATAGCCTGTTTTGTATCGTGTACTCCTCCCCAGTCTGAGATTACTACTCCGTCAAATCCCCAGTCTTTTTTAAGAATATCGTTAAGCAAATACTGGTTGTGGCAGCAATGCTCTCCTTTATATTGATTATATGATCCCATGATAGCCCATGCTCCACCTTTTTGCACTGCGGCTTTGAAAGCAGGAAGGTAGATTTCATAGAGTGCACGATCGCTAACATTTACGTTGATATGGTCTCGGTCTACTTCTTGATTGTTGAGTGCGAAGTGTTTTACACAAGCTGCAACGCCATTTTCCTGTACTCCTTTTATGTAAGGCACTACCATAATGGATGAAAGATAAGGATCTTCACCCATATATTCAAAATTTCGCCCGTTGAAAGGAGTCCTGTAAATGTTTACTCCAGGCCCTAACAGTACGCTTTTGTTTCTATATCGTGCCTCTTCACCTATTGATTTTCCATATAAAGATGACATTTCAGTGTTCCATGTGGCAGCAAGGCAAGTAAGAGCCGGATAAGCTATACATGAATCGTTTGTCCAACCTGCATTATTCCATTCATCCCAAAATACTTCGGCACGAATTCCATGAGGACCGTCACTCATCCATACTTCTGGTATTCCTAACCGGGGAACTCCGGCTGAGCTAAACTTAGATTGTGCATGACACATTGCCACTTTTTCTTCAAGTGTCATTCGTGATAGGGCATCTTGAATTCGCTCCTCAATAGGCTTTTTATCGTTCAGATAAATAGCTCCTTTTGGTTGCCCAAATGCCTGAATTGTTAAGAGGTAAAATCCTAATAAAGCAATTTTTTTAATTTTATTCATAAATCGTGAAATATAATTTGATGTGAAATATCTTTTTACCTGATTTTGCATGAAGCTAAGGATTCATTCCTAAAGCTTTGATATAACCTTCATTCTTTGTACAATACTTGAATTTACTATTTTTGATAAATTCATTCAATGCTTTCTTCACTAGTTCCTGATCAGGGCGAGCGTCACGTATTTGCTTGAAATTAGTACGGGGTTGATCAACGAATTTCATTAATAACTCCCAATTTTCAGGTTCCTTAATTTGCACCATGCAACTTTTGCTGTCCAGCTTCTTATATGGCCAGAAGTGCCACCCCATGTTGTTACGTTCCATCAGTTTACGGAAAGATTCAACCCAGGTATCTGTGTTTTCACCTGTTTCACCCATGTAGAGAGGTAAATTCACTTTGTTACGGAAATCAATAAGATCCTGAAGATTAGTTTGTAAAGTATCACACCAGTAGCGATGACAGGTATACATCATATTTGAATCAAATTTTGAATCGTTGAAGACTTTAAAGTTTCCATCCCATTGCGCACCTCCTAGTATCACAATGTGATTTTTATCTACTTCGCGAATTGCTTTAACGGCCATTTTGTATATTGGTTCAAGTTTTTTGTTTAGCTCATCCATATTATTGAAATAGGGGGCAAGCGGCTCATTCAACAGGTCGTACCCTAAAATCACGGGTTCGTTTTTGTAGTGGTTTGCTATCTTTTTCCATATTTCGCAATATTTCTCTTGACTCTCTTTGCTTGTGAACAACCATGGATATCCATAACTGTCGTCTATATTATCTCCGGTTTGACCGCCGGGAGCGTCATGCATATCAAGGATGATATATAACCCCGCACTTCGACACCATTCAACCAGAGAGTCTATTCTTGAAAAACCATCCTGGTTATTAGTAAGTCCAAGATAATCTTCATCAGTGAATAACTTGTAGTGAAAAGGCAAACGAATGGAGTTCATACCAGTCTTTTTTATATAGTTGATGTCTTCACGAGTTACGTAATTGTCTTTAAATTCTTTCCAGAAAAGGTTAGCTGCATCAGGGCCTACCATTTCACGAATAGCCTGATCAATAAGACGTGCAGAGTTTGCTCCTTTGAAAGAGAACATATATCCTTCTGGATTTAACCAATTGCCAAGGTTTATCCCTTTAATAAGTAATTTCTCTCCATTGGGTTTTATGAGGTTCTGTCCGTCTACTTTTATAAATGTTTGCTTCGAAGTGAAGCTATTCATAATTTGAGACCGACATGGAAAGTATATCAGTAGTAAAAAGAAAAAAGTAATTAATTTTTTCATATTATTTGATTGTTTATAGCTTAATGAATGCAGTTGTGATTTTGTCTGATTTTACAGAGACCACACACTCACCTTTTCTTATTATTTTGATACATGCGCGCCCATTATACGCTTCTATCTTACGTGATCCGGTTGAGGTGCCCATGTTTTGAATTAATTCACCGTCACCGGTAATGCCAAATTCTACTCTTTTTCTGGAGTCAAGACAACGGACTCCTTTCTTATCAATAAACTGTGCTTCGATCATCAATGTATCTGCTGATATTTTAGTTGATTTTAGTTTTAGTGCAGCCTCTTCATCCCATTTTTTTGTTTGATACTCAAATTGAATTTCGTCAGTAATTATTTCGCTATTTTTCTTTGCCAGAGCTACAGCTTTAATTTTGTTTACACCTTCAATAAAAGGCACATTCCATCTGAGACCAGCTGCCGGGAAGTTTTGACTATTGCGTGTTCTTATACCTTGCGATACTCCATTTACAAAAAGCTCCACCTTGTTACAATTCGAATAAACGAAAATCTCTTTTAATTCGTTTTTCTCTCCCCATCTTACAGGCCATGAATGCCCATAGATATGGATCATAGGTTTTGTCGACCAGTATGATTGAAATACATAGTATGACTCTTTTTTGGTCAAGTCCCTTTCCACAACCCCTTTTTGATTAACATATGGAATAGGATTATTGGGACGTACAGGAGTTGAGAAATCTTTGAAAGACCAGAATGCAGATCCGCTAAGCCAGGGCATATTTTCCTGCTCCTTCAGATGCCAGTCGATAAGTTGTATGTAGTAGGTTTCTGACCAATCTCCATTCTTTATTCTTTTTGCAATGTCTGCCCAGTTTTCAGCTCCTTCCTTTACTTTGCTAAGTTCCTGAAGTATAACTTCAGAATGCCTTTGCGCATGGCTATCACCTCCCCATTCTGCATGAAAGAAGCGTTTAACCTTGTTCATTTCTTCATTTTCAAACTTACTATAATCGGTGAATAGGCCTTTGTACCAACCAGCCCAAATTGATGGCGAATACACGTCTACAATGTCTTTACAAAAATCACATCTTCGGATGGACGTTACACGGCTACTATCAGTATGGTGTGCCAGTTGATTAAGCTCGCTCATAAAAGACCTGATCTTATCTTTCTCAAATGTCTCAAAATCATTAGGCCAGTCATTTTCGTTACCAAGTCCCCAGATGATTATAGATGGATGGTTGTGATGCTGGTCAATCATGTTTACCAACATTCGTTTCGCTTGTGCTTTATATGCTTCATCACCTAGACCTCCACGGCACCATGGAATCTCTTCCCATACTAATATTCCTAGTTCGTCACATAGCTGGAGAACCAGATCGGATTGCTGATAATGTCCTAGTCTTATGAAGTTTACTCCCATATCTTTAATAGTTTGCATCTCATCTCTAATCTGACTATCGGTCATAGCGGCAGCTACCCCTGCGTGGTCTTCATGGCGGTGTGTACCTTTGAGCAATAAGCGTTTGCCGTTTAACAGGAACGGTCCTTTTTCCTGAAATTCAAAATTCCTGAATCCGAACTTCTGAGTGCTTTGTAGTTGCTGGTTGTTAACTGTTAAAGCCATTTCACAACTGTACAAATATGGATTATTCACATCCCATCTTAAGGGCTTTTTTATGTTTTTTGTGAATGTGTATTTCCCTTCAGCAAGGTCTATTTTTTGAGATTTTACAGTATAAATTACTTTACCAAAAGGATCTTTTATTTTCAGATCTATAGATGCCTCTTTAACTTTGAGTGGATTGTAGAATTGAGCGTTTATTTCAATTATGCCATCTTTCAATCCTTTACTTAGTGGACTATTGATCAAAATTTGGTCAAAAGAAACTTGAGGAACATAGATCAAATTAACAGATCGGTACAAGCCTCCGTACACATTGAAATCTGCCAGATTTGATGGAATCATTTGTAGGTCCCGACTATTGTCACATCTGATTGAGAGAGGAATTTGTCCTTTGAACTGATGCATATAAGCGTCAGTCTGCATAAACTTCTGAACAGCATCGGTTATATCCAGAGACCACTCATCATAGCCACCAATATGGCTTCCTACTTTGGTGGTGTAAATGTATACTTCGGTTTTTTGTCCGGCTCCTTCAAAATCAAGCAGGATGCGGCCGTTAGTATAGCTGTTATTTACAGATAGGAGAGTTCTGTACCAACCTGGCCCTTGATAGTAATTTACATCAGGATCAACCGCATCAGTTGCATTAAAGCAATGTGGTAACTTAACTTTGCTCCATAAAGGTACAGTTTCCGATGATTCAGGAGCTGCTGGACGGACTATTTCCCATATACCACCTACATCTTGCTTCAGAAATTCCCAATTGTCGGTAAGTCTTATTTTAGAGTTAGATGGTACTCTTGCGTATAATTGAACGAAACAAAAACATATTAGTGGTAATAAATACTTTTTTGTCATGTAATTATAGTTTGTAGATTTATCAGTTTTATAAAGCTTTCCCTGTCTTTTCTATTTTATCTTTACGCATTAATGCTTCAAGATAATAATAGTCTGCATAAGAAATAGGAACATCTATTTCATCTTTTTTGGGATAATTGCCTGTTGAATGCAGAAGCAGGAATCCTTTTTCTGTTTTCTCCTTGGCACGGTAATGGGCAGATAAGTTTTGCATAATTTTATCTGCAAGGGATTTATATTTCACGCTTTTATCACTAGAAACATAGCAGGAAAGTTCGTAAAGACCGGATGCAATGACACAGGCTGCGGAAGCATCTTTGGGAGAGTTCGGTATTGCGGGATCTTTAAGGTCCCAGTATGGAACAAGATCAGCCGGCATGTTTGGATTGGTAAAGAGAAAATTAGCAATATTTTCGGCAAGAGCCAGATATGCCGGATTTTTGGTAAATCTATAGCTCATGGTAAAACCGTAAAGTCCCCATCCTTGTCCGCGAGCCCATACAGAAGCGTTATTATATCCCTGGAAAGTCTCTTTGGATAATGCTTTACCTGTGATGGAATCATAATTGATAACATGGTATGATGAGTAATCACTACGGAAATGATTCTTCATCGTAACATTGGCATGACTTACAGCTATATTGTAATAAGTGGAATCTCCTGATATCTGTGTAGCTCTGAATAACAATTCGAGGTTCAGCATATTATCAATGATAACGGGATATTGCCATTTTTCCCTGTTAAAATCCCATGAACGGATAGCACCAACTTTTGCACTGAATCGTGTACTTAATGTTTTGGCCGCCTGGAGTAGAACCTCTTTATACTTCTCATTATTAGTCAATTCGTATCCTTTACCAAATGAAGTATATAGTATGAATCCAAGATCGTGAGTTCCATTGTACATTTTCACGTCTTCGATCAACATAGTACGTTTGTGTGCTTCTTCTTTCCAATAGTTGTCATGTGTATAAGCATACATTTGCCACAAAGAACCAGGAAAGAATCCAGAACACCAATCCCTGGATCTAACAATACGCAGACTTCCATCTTTCTCCAGAGATCGTGGGTTGGTTAGTCTGTGTTCTTTGTTTCTGTCACTATTGAGTACTGTATCAGTACATGCAATGGCGTATTTGAGTTGTTTCTGGGCAAAATTGAAATTGTTTTTTACCAGATTATCCTTTTTTAGTGTTGTACATGCGAATATTCCAGGTAGGAGTAATGCACTTAAAACAATATTTTTCAATGTCATAGAATTGTAGATTTAATATAATAGAATGTTTCTGTCAGTAGGATGAATCTCTTTGTGCATTTTATAAAGTTTTAGATAATCTGTACGTGATGGGGTGAGCAATGAAATTCTGTAAAGATCATCACAGAAGGCTTGTTGTTTTGCATTCCATTCACTTATTTGTTGATATGGCCATTCTGTTACCTTCTTGCCCAAATATGGAGTAAGAAAATCTACTGCTTTCAGAAAACTTCTTCCATCTTCTGATTTTGTCAGATAGAGTTTAGGACGGTTCAGAGCTTTGGCATAAAAGAACATATCTATCATGTGATGAATATTGAATTCTGAATAACCAAATGCCAATGTACGTTTCAATTCAAGTGGTTGACTGCCATCCGGTTCAATCTGTTTGTAAAGTCTTCTTTGAGGAAATGCATCAAGTACTTTATTTGCTAGTTTATAATTCCCTGTATAAATGGCAAAAGATACTAACTGAACATCATAGGCTAGACCGTGATTGTTCGCAGAATTGCTCTCTTCTTGTCCCAGATCGCTACTTACAAGCCATTGAACTAGCTGACCAAACCATTCTTTTAAGGCCTTTTCATCTTTATCAGTGAATGATTTTGATTTAGCTAATAACTGCACTCCTTCAAGCATTTCAACAAAGGAATAAGTGTCGATAACTCCGTAGCAACGACCACGATCATTGAATCTTCCGGGAACAGTCTGTGCATAATTAAGGTTAGGATTCATTTTTGTTTCTTTATTCATGAACCATACGCGAATATTTTCTGTAGCCTTAGCTGCATATTTTTCATTGTTACTCAAATAGTAAGCAAGAGAAAGGGTGGTTACAGCATCAGCCATTTTTCCTAGTCGTACACGATCGAGTTTTTCCAGTTCTGGATTAGAAACGCCGTCTCTGTTAATATATGGCTTACCGTCAGATTTTGTAGGATCTGGCCAATAATAACGACCTATACTCATATAGTCATGCTTTGAACCGCTCGCAGGAGTTTTATCTTTCATCATAACAGACAAAGGAGGATTTGATAGTTCACGGTCTGCACTTTCTAGTAAATGTTTATATGCTTGAGCATACTTTGATGAAGAAATTGATTGTTTCACTTCCTTCAGATGATCTTTATTCCACAATGATTGTGCGGAAATTGTGGCTGCAAAACAGAAAAACATAGCCGAAATCAGAATCTTAAATTTTTTCATGGTCGTTAACTGAATATATCATTGTTATAATTTTCTAAGTTTTATGCCGTTTAAGAAAGCTTTTCCCTGTTTAGGATAGAATTTGACATAAATACCATCTTTGGATACATCGACAATAAAGCGCTTTTTTACGGAACTAAAGTATCCAAATTGATGACCTATACTTACATCATAATCTACTGGTTTATCGTTTATGTATATATCAAAGATATTGCCACTTTCCAGACCTTGTTTGTTATCGTTGATATTATAGATAATTTTTGTTCCAGAATTAAAAACATCGGCAAAAAGCAATTCAATTTCATATTCTCCTTCGGGAACGTCAAAACGGTATCCTTCCAATCCGGTACGCAGAGTCTGATAAAGAGGATTTTCAGTTGTATTCTTTATCTGTGTTTGAGTTCCTATGCTATAGTCATTAGTGTGATATATTTCACCACCTACATATCCCCAGCTTCCCGGTGTGTATTGCTTGTCGCAAACCCATGTAAGTCCGCTTTCGTCGCTGGTGAAGTAACAATTACTACCAACGTTGATAGCCAGCTCTAATTTTTTTAAATTATCTATGTTTAGTTTTTCTGGAATTGTCTGAAAGAAAACATTCGATCCGTCCTCAATAATTTGCGAATCGTATATTCCTTTTGCATAAATATAATGTTTTCCAAAGGTAAAAGGAACTTGCCAAACTGCATTACAATTATCTGTTTTTTTTATTCCCAAAGATTTTCCGTCAATAAACAATTCTATCTGTTCAAGGTTAGAATATACCTTTACTGGTTGGACTACAGGATTATTCCCTTGTTGAATGCCTGCTCGGGAACTCCAATCTCTTGTTGCAATATGTAAAACAGGTATATCTTTTCTGAAGAAAGCCTTGTAATAATAAAATATATCCTTTGGACTTCTGTTTTCATATAATATTCCTTTATTATTTATGCGGGGCATTGATTCATCTCTTAATGCAGAAGCAAAATCAATAAAATTCCATAAAGTGGATCCACTTACATAGTTTTTCTTTTCAATTGTCGGCAAATAATATTCCAAATATCTCTGTTGATATTCAATACTGAAGTCAAAACTTTGTGGCGTAAATGAGTGCACTCTTTTGTCAGCCCCAGCCCCATATTCACTAATGATAATGGGATGGTCGGGATATTTTTGATGTTGCTTTTCCAAAAAATCATCAAATCCTTCTATTTTTCCACCATACCACCCTTGATAAAGATTCCATCCTATTACGTTGGTGATAGAAGATAGGCCTACATCATTATACGAATCACTTCCATGGAATGCAATAGCACTTACCCTGTATGGATCTTCTGTCTTAACAATTTGTTCCAGATGTTTGGCTAGGTTTAATGTGCGCTTTACGACAGGAATTTGTTCCTGCTTACTAAATTTACGCTGTGTAGCCAGTAAAATCTCATTCATGTACCCCCAGGTTATTATTGATGGGTGATTATAGTGTTGACGGATCATTTCTCTCAGATTGGTTTCGCAAATCTGTTCAAAAGGCTTTGAATCTGGAACCATATCAACTATTGGTATCTCTTCCCAAACAAGAATACCCATTTTATCACATTGCTCAAGAACTGCATCATCCTGAGGATAGTGAGCAAGACGAATAAAATTAGCTCCCATTTCTTTTGCCAGAATCATATCATGACGGTGCATCTCATCACTCATGGCATTTCCTACTGGAAATTGATCTTGATGCCTGCATATACCTCTCAGCTTGTATGGTTTCCCATTTAAAAAGAAACCTTTATTGCCATCAAAATAGTACCATCTGAAACCAAAATGGTTAGTCACTTTATCTAGAATCTGATTGTTGTTTGAATTGACTATACTTGTTTCAACGGTGTATAGTTCTGGATTTTCAGGTGACCAGAGTTGTGGGTTTACTACGTCTTTACCTGGAGTATTGAACGTTTTAGCTTCTCCTGCTTCTATTGAGATATAATTTCCTAACGTCTGAATGAGCTTACCATCTGGATTATAAACCTGATGAATAAGTTTAAGTTTTACTTTATTTATCCCATCATTTTTTATCCCACCCCTTACCGAAAATGAAGCTAATGATTGTGATACAACCGGTGTGTCAATGAATACTCCAAAAGAACCATTGTTCAGCAGTTGCAGGTGTTGCTTGGAAGTACTGATAAGCCACACGTCGCGATAAATTCCCCCAAAGAAAGTGTAATCTGCCGATACAGGTGGAACTTCAGGTGAATTGTTATTGACTTCAACAATAATTATATTTTTTTGTCCGTATGAGCAGTATGGAGTTATGTTAAATGTAAAGGCTGTGTATCCACCCTTATGCTCACCCACGAAATGTCCGTTAACGTATACTTTAGCAACCTGATTTGCGGCTTCGAATTTGAGAAACTGCATTTTTCCTTCATCTTTTTCAGACAGGTATAGCATTTTTCTATACAAACCTGTACCTCGGTAATAGTCTTTCTCCACGTATGCGTCATTATTCCATGTATGTGGGATGTTTATATTGCTCCAACCATTATTGTTTAATAAACTGCCTGAGGTATTAAATTTTTCTCCTTTTTGAAAATTCCAACTTTCATTGATAGTTCTCATTTGTCGTTGAGCTTCTATCTCATTTGAGTTGCTTATTAAAAGCAAAAGTGCAAAACAAAACTTTAATATATTAATTTCTAAACTCTTTATCATATGAAATAAATTAATGAATAGCGTAATTATTTTGAGTCTTTTTTTATTTGTTTTGCAAAAGTTTAATATTTATTTCTGGATAAATTTCCAGATTTTTCCAGAGTAAATAATATCTATTTGCTTTTACAAATATATCAATGCACTATGTGAATTCCCTGATTTATGTTACTACAAAGATTCTATTGAAAGAAATAAGCATTACATCAATAGTTTCATGAATAAAAAATAATATTTTGTAAATCAGTTGATTACAACTTGATTCATCGTACGTCCATCACTTCATATAATTAAGTCTGATGTAGTGCTAATTATTTTAATATACATAATACTGAATATTAATTATTATTATCTTTGGTCTCTAATCTTAGAAAAACCAAAAATCAACTTATACATAATATATAGATCTATAATTACCATGAAAGTGATATCAATAATTTTATTGTTAATCTTATCTTATCCGTGCAACGTTTATTCAAATTGGCAACGCTCAATTACAAATTACAATCGGCATGTCTATCGATCAGGAAATCAGAATTGGATGATTTCGCAACACTCGAATGGTTGGATGTATTTTGCCAATAATAAAGGTTTACTAGAATTCGACGGTGTCAGTTGGCAAACTTATTCTATACATAATTCTAAAGTCAGAGCTGTGAATGCTGGATCTGATGGAAAAATATATGTAGGTGGAATTAACCAGTTTGGCTATTTTATTCCAAACAGACTTGGAGGACTCAATTATGTTTGTACTTCGGACAGTTTGAATAAACGTCGGATAAATGTTGGAGCTATATGGAATATTCATATCATTGACGACAGAGTGTATTACCAGTCGGCAGATGCTGTATTTTATACCGAAAGAGGAAAAATAACTGAAATCAAATATCCCAAAAATATCAGTTTTTCAGCAATAATTAACAATAAATTTTATATAACTACTTCTGATGGAATGCTTATTCTTAATGGCAATAGGTTTTCACTATTACCTAACACAGAAAAACTTAAGGATATGAAGGTGATAGGATTATTGCCTCTGGGTGGTAATAAGATTTTGATTGTAACTAATTTAAACGGTCTATATATTTATGATGGAACTACTCTTTCAAGATTCAATAGTATTGCTGACGATTTTATAAGCAAGAACCAATTGTTCTGCACAACAATAAAAGATTCTCTTTTAGTTCTTGGATCTGTCCAAGATGGGATATTGTTATTTAATTTGAGAAAGAATGAAATAGAACATATTACTATTAATAATGGTTTGCAGAACAAAACAGTATTAAGCACCTTTATTGATAAAGGAAATAATTTGTGGCTAGGTTTGGATAATGGAATAGATTGTATCCATCTTGATTCACCCCTTTATTCATTATACGGAAATAAATCAGTTATTGGCTCGGGTTATTCTTCCTTTTTATATAATAACTTGTTGTATCTTGGAACTAATCAGGGCTTGTATTACACTGAGAATCCTTCAACCCAGAACAAGAACGCAGAAGTTAACTTTATACCTGGTACTGAAGGTCAAATATGGTCGATGACAACAATTGGTAATGAACTATTTTGTTCCGGTGATAACGGAGTATCTATAGTTAAAGGAAAGCAAATTAACCGCGTTGAAAATATAAAAAGTGCATGGGGGGTGGCACCTCTGAACTTAAAAGAAGGAGTAATAATTGCTGGTACTTATTCTGGGTTAGCAATAATAAAAAACATTGCTGGAAAATGGGTTTGTGTAAGCAGAATTAAAGGATTTAACCAATCATGCAAAAATATACTTGTTGAGGATATATCAAATGTGATATGGGTCTCAAATAAAGAGAATGGACTGTTTCGTGTAAAAATATCCAAGGATTTTTCAAGAATAGAGAAAATGACCAATTATAACAGCAAAGCATTTCCTGTAGGGAATAATGTTTGTTTATCAAAAATTGATAATGAGATAGTGTTCTCTTCCTCAGATGGAATATATAAATATAACCAGATAAAAGACCGACTTGAAGAATATGTTGCTTTGGAATCTGCATTAGACGGAAAGAATCACTACACGTATCTACGCCAGGATAGAATGGGGAACATATGGTATGTTGTTAATGGAATTTTGAAAATAGCCAGATATAACCACAATAAAAGCAGATATGAAAGAAAAGTAAATGAATCTTATTTGAGAGGATATTTGATTGAGGATTTTGAAGATGTTCATCTTTGTGGTAATCAGGCAATAATTGGTACTGAAGAAGGGTTCTCTTTATTAAAACTGGATAAATTGTATAATAAGAACAGTAGAATGACTCTTCAGATAAGACGCGTTTATACTACTGCACCCAAAGATTCTCTCATATATGGAAGGAGTTTTGACGTTAATCCTGAAAATTTGTCTATTAATTATGGTAACAATTCAATTCGTATTGAATATAGTCTAAATAATTATGATAAATCTTCGACAACGCTTTATTCATATAAATTGGGTGGTGCCAGAGAAGAAGGCTGGAGTGAATATTCAGAATCAACTTCAAAAGAGTATACGCATCTTAGTGAGGGAAAATATATTTTCAGTTTAAGAACTATTACCGATAAAGATTTTGCTCCGATATATACTAGCTTTGAGTTTGTGGTACTTCCTCCTTGGTATCGCACTATCTGGGCATATATTTTCTATGGAGTTGTAGTTCTTGCATTAATATATTTTATATATTATCGGATAGAAAAGAGTCGAAAACACATTATAGAAAGCAAAAAGAGAGAATTACAAATTCAGGAATTGAAATTCAAAAAACAAAATGAGCTGAAAGACCGAAGAATAGATTCTTTGGAAGAAGAAAAATTAAAATCAGAACTAAAATTTAAAACGGAAGAACTTACCAGGTCTACTTTGAATATTCTCAGGAAAAATGAAATATTATTAGATATAAAAAAGGCAGCATTAAGTATCTCTCACTCAATTCAAGATGAAAATCTTGTTAATATCAGGAGGAAAACCCTTAATCTGATAAATAAGATAGACACCAATATAGAACATGATAATGACTTCCAGGTTTTTCAAGATAACTTTGACTCTATACATGAAGATTTTTTTGTGCGCTTGGATGAAATCGCTCCCGATCTAAATAAAAAGGATAAAATGTTATGTGCTTATATTCGGATGGATTTACTCTCTAAGGAAATAGCCCCTTTATTAAATATTTCTTTGAGAGGGGTCGAGATCAGTAGATACAGATTACGTAAAAAGCTTAATCTTAGTAAGGAGGACAATTTGGCATCTTTCCTTCAACGGATTTCAAAAACTAATTATTCTGACGATAGAGAATCAGACAAAAAACTTTAAAAATAAAATATTCGCTGCAACTCTGTTTTAAAATTTAATTTTAAGACTATAATTCACTACTTCAAATAACATAAATTAAAAGATGAAATAGGTCACTGTTTTATCTTTTATTTTGTTCTTAACCAATGCTTTATATAATGGATGAGATACTTGTGATGTACTCTTTCATGCTTTCAAATGAGTTTATGTCGTAGTTGAATAAAACTAGATATTACCCAGCAAAACTACTTTTGTCAGACGCTTAAGTGAAAGCGGAATCTGTTATTTAATTAATCTATTTATTATGAAAAGAAATCATTTTTCATGTAAAACTCTGCAGCTTTTTTTATTCTGCAGTTTTCTGTTTATTTTTGATGTGGGCCTTTCGGCTCAAAATTACATTAATATCCAAGGCTCAGTTTTAGATGCAAACACGAAAGATCCTTTGATTGGTGTTTCTATTATTGAAAAGGGAACATCTAATGGAACAGTTACTGATTTAGATGGAAAATTTTCCATTAAAGCAAAAGCTAATTCAATATTGAAGTTTTCTTCGATTGGTTATGCCACAATTGAATTGAGATCGGATAAGGCTCAAGGGCAAATATTAATGAGTGAAAATACAAAAACTTTACAAGAAGTAGTTGTAGTAGGTTATGGAACACAGAAGAAAGTAAATCTTACTGGAGCTGTAACTGCAATTGATGGTTCAGCAATCGCTTCCAAGCCCGCATCCGATGTTCTTACTGCCTTGCAAGGTGAAATGCCAGGTGTTGCTGTGTTGAGAAACAGTGGTCAGCCAGGATCTGAAACTTCTGGAATTCGTATCCGTGGCTTTTCGTCAGCAAATGCAACTTCTGCATTAGTTCTTATTGATGGAATGGAAGGAGATATGACTCTACTTAATGTAAATGATATAGCTTCTATTTCAGTTTTGAAAGATGCGGCTGCATGTGCTATTTATGGTGCAAGAGCTGCTGCTGGGGTTATTTTGATCACTACAAAATCAGGTTCTGAAGGTAAAACTCATATCTCATACAATGGATATTATGGTTTTAATACTCCAGGAAATATGCCTCAACGTTTGACTCCTTGGGAAGAGCAAGACTTCATCAACCTTTCAAGAATAAACGCTGGTGGATCTGCTGAGTGGAATCCTGAACAATCTTCATGGATTGGTAATCCGAATTTTAATTACAGACCGAATTATAGTAACGGACGTTGGGATTTATTCCAGGCAACGGATTGGGTTAATAAAGGTACTAAGTCATTCACTACTCAACAAAATCATTCTGTGGCATTAAGTGGAGGCAATAAAGATCTTAATTATATGGTTTCAGCTGGATATTATACTAAAAATGGTATTCTTAAATATGGTCCAGACAAAAATGATCGTTATAATTTTAGAGCAAAGATCAATTCACAAATGAACAAGTATGTAGACATGACGTTTACAGTGAATTATAATGGTGAATTTACAAACAGCAATCCTTACGGAGCTACAAACATTTTAGAACGTCTCTATCGAGTACGTGGCCGTCAACCTATATTTAATCCTGCTGAAGATATAAACAAGAATCCCTATAATGGTGATTTGCAAGTTAATCCTATTGATTTGATGAAGAATGGTGGGATTACTAAAAATAATTATCAAGAATATAATGGTAAGGGTGAAATGACCATTAAAAATGTATTTAAAGGTCTACAACTAAAACTTAGTGCAGCCCGTCAATCTGGATTCTACAGTTCTGAAGTTGACAGAAGATATTTGGTGTGGTACGACCGTCTAGGAACTACTGTGAGATTCTCTGCTAATGATCCGAATTCACTTACTAAACAGAAAAATGGGAATTATCATGATACATTTGAGGCATTACTTAATTATGATTTGAAATTTGGCAAACATACAATTAGTGCTTTGGCTGGTACAACTTATGAAAACTATAAGTTGGATGAAATAACTGCTACTGCAAAACATCTGAATTCTAATGATTTCTTTACTTTTGGATATTATGATTCATCTGTAGTGGATAATACATCTCTTTCAGACAACATCGATACATGGGCAATGATGTCTTATTTTGGTCGTATAAATTATAATTTTGCTGACCGTTATTTGTTTGAAGCAAATTTGCGTTATGATGGAAGCTCTCGTGTGGCACCTCTGACTCGTTGGCAAGCTTTTCCTTCATTCTCTGTTGGATGGCGTGTTAATCAAGAAAAATGGTTCAATGTACCTGAAATTACCAACTTGAAACTTCGTGCTTCATGGGGACAATTGGGTAACGGTGCTGTTTTAGGTCTCTATGATTATATACCTATGATTAATAGTGGTACTCAGTTAGGAGAAAAATACTATTATCAAGGCTCTTTAGCTTCAAAAAGTAAGAAATGGGAAATCATTAGTACAACTAATGTTGGAGTTGATCTTGGTTTGTTAAAAAATAAACTGAATCTAACAGCTGATTACTATTGGAAATATAATGATAATATGCTTGCTTCACTTCAGGTGCCAAGCTTAATTGGCATTACAGTTCCGAATGCTAATGTTGGTAAACTAAAGACTTGGGGATGGGAGTTTGAAATTTCATACAAAGATAAAATTGGAGATTTTAATTATCAGGTAAGCTTTAATCTTTCTGATAGCCAGAATAAACTGGTTGCTTACGACGGAAAAAATGTAATATCTGAAGGTGCTGTTGGATTATTGCAAGGTTATTCAATGAATAGTCTTTGGGGATACAAAACTGATGGCTATTGGAAAAGTCGTGAAGAATATTTGGCATATAAAACAGCAAATCCTGGTTATCAATCCTTTAATGATGGAATGGTTTCAGGTGGTGATGTTAAATATGTAGCTCAAGGTAAAGCTGATCACACCATTGGTCAGGGTGGGGGTACTCCGCAAAGTCCTGGTGACTTAGTATATTTAGGAGATTCAAATGGTCGTTATTTATTTGGTATGAATTTATCTTTCCAATGGAAGAACTTTGATTTTGGTATGATGTGGCAAGGTATAGGTAAACGTAAGATTCTAATTGATACAAATACTCTTGCACCATTCGCTTCAACATCAAATATGCCATGGACTATACACCGCGACTATTGGACAGCTGATAATCAGGATGCTTTTTGGCCAAGATTATATAGTGGAAACACATTTAATTATCACCCATCAGATAAGTGGGTTCAAAATGCAGCTTACATTCGTTTAAAAAATGTTCAGTTAGGTTATACCGTTCCACTTAAAAAGACTTTGGTAGAAAAATTGAGAATATATGTTTCAGGAGAAGATCTTTGGGAACATTCAAAATTACTATCAGTGTTTGACCCTGAAGTAGGTAACAATGCTGGCGCAAACTATTACCCATTCTTCCGCTCATGGGCTATCGGACTAAATGTAACATTTTAAATTGTAAAACTATGAATAAAAAGATATTACTATTCTTAATAGTTGCTTCACTTGCTATTACAGGTTGCGACTTAAATAGATATCCGGAAGATACTTTGGCCGATACATCTTTCTGGAAAACTGAAACAGACCTTCGTGGTGCTTGTAACAGATTATATAACTTACTTGATGGTTTCTCACACGATACTCGTTCTGACGAATTGGTAAAAACTTCTCCTGATTTAATTTCGAACGGAGAAAGAACAATACCTTCTACATCAGGTGACTGGTCGGATCCATATTATCGTATTACTACTGCTAATAACATTATTTCTAAAGGAGCTGGAGCAGAAGTTGCTCAGACTGTGAAAAACAGGTATTTAGCTGAGGCATATTTCTTTCGTGCATATTATTATTTTAATTTGGTTAAGAAATATGGTGACGTACCTTTGATTCTGAAGCCGATTGATGATACGAAAGATCCTCTTTTAGATTCACCTCGTACTCCGCGTGAGCAAGTGATTCAACAATGTTATACGGACCTCGATTTTGCAGCACAATGGTTACCTAAAATGAGTGCACTGCCAGCTGCTGACTGGGGTCGAGTTACAAGATCTGCTGCATTGGCAATGATTCAGCGCATTGGACTTTATGAAGGTACATATTCTAAATATCATAACTTAGGTAGTGACTATAGAGCACATCTAAAGAGATCAATCGACGCAGCAGAACTAGTAATGAAGGAAGGTCATTCGCTTTATCCTGATTTCCAGAAATTGTTCTACTTCGATGCTGAAGGATCTCAGAATAAAGAAAATATCTTTGTGAAAGTTTATGGTCCTAACGGAGCAGGTACTGTTGTTCATGCTAACTCAAGACAAATGGAAAATCTGGTATCTGTAACTCGTTCTATGGTAGATTTGTTTCTTTATTCAGATGGTTTACCTCGTGAAAAATCTCCTTTGAAGATTTCTCCAGAAAAGAGCTTCAATGATATATTTGTTAACAGAGATCCACGTTTGGCTATGACATTATATAAAATTGATGAGAATGCTTATAAAGGTCCATATATACCTTTTTCTAATCAATCTGGTTATGGTTATTCTTTGAAGAAAGGGTTTATACTTAATGAGTGGACAACAAACGGCAAAGAAACTGTAGACAAAATGTTAATAAGATATGCAGAAGTATTAATTTCTTATGCTGAGGCTCTGTATGAATACAACGGTTCAATTACAGATGCTCAACTAGATTTGACTGTTAATGCACTTAGAAAACGTGTTGGTTTCAATGTTAAACTAACCAATAGTTTTGTGACTCAGAACGGTTTGGATATGCTTAATGAAATACGCCGTGAACGTACTGTAGAATTTATAGATGAAAATATGCGCTATGACGATATCATCCGTTGGAAGATTGCTGAAAAAGTTCTACCTACATACATCTTGGGTGCTAAATTTGTAGATACTGAAACTTCAAAGCAGCGTTCTGATATGGCGGGGAGGTTAACCGATTCCAATGGTATGCTTAATGGAAAGAAGGTATGCGATGAACCTGATATTTACGTAATTGAAAAGGCTGAAGATCGTGTTTTCAATCCTTCTAAAGATTACTTATATCCTATTCCAATTAATGAAATATCACTTTCGGGTGGTGCTGTAATACAAAATCCAGGATGGAATTAAAATTAAATTGAGAAGTATGAAAAAAATATTATTTTTACTTGCAGCAACGTTTTGCTTCGTTTTATCAAGCTGCAACAGAGAAGAAATGCCTGATGGTGATCCATCAATGGAGCATGTTTATTACATAGGTTTCCAGCAGTGGAGTGCTAAATTTGATAATTCTATTAAATATGATGTAAATCGAGGTGATACCTTGGGAGTACCCGTTCAATTTTATAGTGAACGTGTTCGTGCATACGATGTTACTACTTTCTATTACGTTTCAGGCTCATTAGTGAATGGTGTTGATTATAATATTGTTGATGATAATGGAAATACCCTTACTCCTGATTCCAACGGAGCATTTAGCCTGCTTTGGCCTCAAGCTATCAAAGGTGTTAAGAGAATACATGTTAAGGCGTTAAATCACAATGCTGGCACATTTACATTACTGACATTTAATCCTAATGCAACAGTACCTATCTCATCTGCTGATGTAAGTACAACTACGAATAATAAAACAGATGAATATGAGGTTAGAGCGTTTTCTCAGAATTATAAGGTCACTATTAATGTAAAATAGCTCTTCATTCATCACATATTTATTTGTAAGGTCGGTGTTTTTGTGATAATTTAATCTGTTTAGAATCTGTTAAATTATCCTCTAGTTCTTTAAGCGACAAATGATTAAAGTCATTTGTCGCTTTTAATTTATATGTAAAATTCCCCCTTCTAATATTTGTCTTTTTACAACTTATTCGTTATACATTCTCAGTACAAGTTGTAGTTAATGGCATTACTGCATTAATTTGGGTGAGTGCTGTTATAGCAATTATTTGGGGTATGATGGCGTTTTGACTGTTTGAAGAAAGAAACGACTTTATTGAAAAAGTGAGGAATGAGTGAGGGATTGGTGAGAGATGAAAAAGCATCCATCACCTCTTAATTATCATTTAATGAGGATGATATTAAGAAAGGTGAGGGAGTGAGGCATCTTTTTTTGTTTTATATTATTTTTTGGCAGAATGCGAAATAATACAATCCGAATATCAACCTAAAATTATTGGGCAATCCCTGTCCGTTTATTGGCCAATGAATTTTATTTATTCACCAATGCATTTTATTTATTGGTGAATGGATTTCAAGCTCATAACACGAACATGTTTAGGGGATAAACATGTTCGTGTTTTTTTATATATATATTCTCCATGTATCATGTATATGTTATCTGAACTTATAAATATCTCTGTTTGTTGTTATAAGAATACATAATGAAATAAAAGTGCATATTCTTTCCCGAATAGGCTCAAAAAATAATCTATATTCGCTTTTTATGCTTTTTTTATGCAAAAAACAAAAAATATTCCTGAATTATGCATTTTGTATTCAATAAAATGTATACTTTTGCGGTCAAATAAGAATAATTATACATGACGACGAATAAAAGCAAACGATTAGATTCGATAAAGATGATTATCTCTAGTAAAGAGATAGGTAGTCAGGAAGAGCTGCTTCAAGAGTTGGCTAAGGAAGGCTATGAGCTTACACAAGCTACTTTGTCAAGGGATTTGAAGCAAATGAAAGTTGCAAAAGCTGCCACTACAAATGGTAATTATGTGTATGTCTTACCGAATGACACCATGTATAAAAGAACAATTGATGTGCCTAGTGCTGGCGAAATGTTGTTGCAGAGCGGTTTTAAATCTATTGATTTTTCCGGAAATATGGCTGTTATAAAAACACGTCCCGGATACGCAAGTAGTCTGGCTTATGACATTGATAACCGTGAATATAAAGATATTATTGGCACTATTGCAGGAGATGATACAATATTGTTGGTTTTCAGGGATGGCTATTCCCGAAATGAAATAAGACAGTCATTATCTCAGATTATTCCGAATATTTAATCTACATAATAAAACTTAAAAATAACATTAAAGGAAAAAATGGAAATCAATATTGAAATTCTTGTAGCCAACGAGAGTCATATTCCATACGTTGACATTATTTTAAACACAATAGAAGCAGCTGCCAAGGTTCGCGGAACCGGTATTGCAAAGCGCTCCCCTGAATACGTAAAACAAAAGATGATTGAGGGAAAAGCGATTATAGCCCTTTGCGGAGATGAGTTTGCTGGATTTTGCTATATAGAAACATGGAGCAACAAAGCATTTGTTGCCAATTCAGGATTAATTGTTGTTGATAAATTCCGTGGTCATGGCTTGGCAAAGAAAATCAAGCGTCGTGCATTCGAACTTTCGCGCCAACGTTTTCCGGAAGCTAAAATATTTGGTTTAACTTCTGGCCTGGCAGTAATGAAAATTAATTCAGAATTAGGATATGTTCCTGTAACTTTTTCAGAACTTACTGACGATGAGGCTTTCTGGAAAGGTTGTCAGAGTTGTGTTAATTACGATATTCTTCAAAGAACTGGTGGAACAAAATGTATTTGTACTGCTATGCTTTACGATCCTGCAAAACATCCGGATGATCCATTCAACAAGGCGAAGAAAGATAATGAAGAGGCAGGAGAAACAGAAGAATCAGAAAATAAGTAAGGTTATAAAAATATTAGATAGATATGAAAAAAGAGAAGGTCGTTTTAGCATTTAGTGGTGGTTTGGATACCTCATTTTGTGCAAAGTATTTGTCAGAAGAAAAAGGATACGAAGTATATACAGCTGTAGCTAATACTGGCGGATTTAGCGATGAAGAGTTGAAAGTAATAGAAGAAAAGGCTTATAAACTAGGTGCTGTAGAGCATGTTACTCTTGATGTTACTCAGGAATATTACGAAAAGAGCATCAAATATATGGTGTTTGGTAATGTTCTTCGTAATGGAACTTATCCTATTTCTGTAAGTTCAGAACGTATTTTCCAGGCAATGGCTATCATTAATTATGCAAAGGAAATTAAAGCAGATTATGTTGCTCATGGAAGTACCGGTGCTGGTAATGATCAAATCCGTTTCGATTTAACTTTTGATGTCCTTGCTCCTGAAATCAAGATTCTAACTCCTACACGTGATATGTCTCTTACTCGTGAATATGAAATTGACTATCTTAAAAAACATGGAATAGAAGCTGACTTCAAAAAACTTGAATATTCTATCAATAAAGGTCTTTGGGGAACTTCAATCGGTGGAAAAGAAACTCTTCATTCAGAACAAGGTCTTCCAGAAGAAGCTTATCCTTCACAAATTGCTGCAACTGGAACTGAGACTTTGAAACTGGAATTTGTAGAAGGTCAGATACATGCGGTTAATGGTGAAGTTTTCGAAAATAAAGTTGCCGCAATCAATAAGATTGAAGAAATCGGATCAAAATATGGTATTGGTCGTGATATGCACATTGGTGATACTATTATTGGTATCAAAGGTCGTGTAGCTTTCGAAGCTGCAGCACCTATGCTTATTATTAATGCTCATAAAATGCTGGAAAAACATACCTTGAGCAAATGGCAACAATACTGGAAGGATCAGATTGGTACATGGTACGGAATGTTCCTCCACGAAGCTCAATATCTGGAACCTGTAATGCGCGACTGTGAGGCTATGCTTCAAAGTTCTCAACGTAATGTTAATGGTACAGTAATTATTACTCTTCGCCCGTATTGCTTTAGCTTAGTAGGTGTTGAATCATCTTTTGATTTAGTTAAGACTGACTTTGGTGATTATGGTGAAGTTGGTAAAGGATGGACTGCAGAAGATGCTAAAGGATTTACCAAAATTCTATCTAACCCATTGAGAGTTTATTACGCTAACCAAAAGAAAAACGGAAAATAACAAATACGAGTTTTGTAGATTATGATTAAAGTCGGAATTATAGGAGGAGCAGGATATACAGCAGGGGAGTTGATTCGTTTGCTTATAAACCATCCAGATGTTGAAATCGTTTTTATTAATAGTAGCAGTAATGCCGGAAACAAAATAACTGATGTTCACGAAGGTCTTTATGGCGAAACAGATATGGTATTTACCGATGAATTGCCTCTTGACAAGATTGATTTGCTTTATTTCTGTACAGCTCATGGTGATACCAGAAAATTTATGGAAAGCCATACTCTGCCAGAAAATCTAAAAGTAATAGATCTTTCGATGGATTATCGTATTGCTTCTGATGAACACGATTTTATTTATGGTCTTCCCGAACTGAACCGTCGTCGTATTTGTCAAAGTAAACATGTGGCTAACCCTGGATGTTTTGCTACATGTATTCAATTAGGTTTATTACCTCTTGCAAAAAATCTGTTGCTGAATGGAGATGTGTCTGTAAATGCGATCACCGGTTCTACCGGTGCTGGAGTAAAACCAGGGGCTACTTCGCATTTTAGCTGGAGAAACAATAACATGTCTATCTATAAGCCATTCTCTCATCAGCATGTTCCTGAAATAAAGCAATCTGTCAAACAATTGCAGAACAGTTTTAATTCAGATATAGATTTTATTCCTTATCGTGGAGATTTTGCCCGTGGCATTTTTGCAACTCTTGTTGTTAAGACAAGCGTAACACTGGATGAAATTAAACGTATGTATATTGAGTACTATGAAAAGGACTCATTTGTACATGTTGTTGATGCGAATGTGGATTTAAAGCAGGTAGTAAACACTAACAAATGTTTAATCCATCTCGAGAAACATGGTGATAAGCTTCTTATCATTTCATGCATAGATAACTTATTAAAAGGTGCTTCCGGACAAGCTGTTCATAACATGAATCTGATGTTCGGACTGGAAGAAACAGTGGGGCTGAGGTTAAAACCGAGTGCCTTCTAAAACAACCAACAAAAGAAATGAAACTATTTGATGTGTATCCTTTATTCGATATTAATATCGTAAAAGGAAAAGGATGTAAGGTCTGGGATGATAAAGGTAATGAATATCTGGATCTTTATGGCGGACATGCTGTAATTTCAATTGGTCATAGTCATCCTCATTATGTGGAAATGATCCAAAAGCAAGTTGCAGAGTTAGGCTTTTACTCTAATTCTGTAGTAAATAAACTGCAACAGCAATTAGCAGAACGCCTTGGAAGAATATCTGGCTATGAGGACTATTCATTCTTTATGATCAACTCTGGTGCAGAAGCAAATGAAAATGCATTGAAACTTGCCTCTTTTCATACCGGACGTAAACGGGTGGTATCTTTCTCAAAGAGTTTTCATGGCCGTACTTCGGCTGCTGTACGCACAACTGATAATCCTAAGATTGTTGCGCCTATCAATGAGGGTATTGATGTAACTTTTCTAGCTCTTAATGACATTGATAGTGTGCGTTCTGAGCTTGAAAAGAACGATGTCTGTGCCGTTATTATTGAAGGTATTCAAGGTATAGGTGGTATCAAAGTTCCTGAAAATAGCTTTATGCAGGAATTACGAAAGCTGTGTACGGAAACCGGAACTATTCTGATTCTGGACGAGATCCAGTCAGGATATGGTCGTAGTGGAAAATTCTTTGCCCATCAGTTTGCAGGAATTCGTCCTGACATTATCACAGTAGCTAAAGGCATTGGTAATGGATTCCCTATGGGTGGAGTCTTAATCAGCCCTCTGTTTACCCCAGTTTATGGAATGCTTGGAACAACATTTGGAGGAAATCATCTTTCGTGTGCAGCTGCTCTTGCTGTTATCGATGTGATTGAGAACGAAAATCTGATAGAGAATGCTTCTAAAGTGGGAGATTATCTTATGAAAGAACTTAAGCAGTTCCCTCAGATTAAAGAAATTCGTGGAGAAGGCCTTATGATTGGTCTTGAATTTGAAGAACCTGTTAAGGAGCTTAGGACACGACTGTTATTTGAACAGAAAGTATTTACCGGTGTAAGTGGTACGAATGTGATACGACTTCTTCCTCCGCTTTGTTTAAGCCTGGAGCAAGCCGATGAATTTATAGAAAGATTCAAAAAAGCCCTTAATTGATCTACCCTCAAAAAGTTAGATTGGTTAATGAATAGATAATAATAGGACTAAGTTCGGAATATAACCGGCTTAGTCCTTTTTTGTTTAGTGTTTATCTCTAATACATAATAAGTAACACTAGACTTTGTTTTTTATGCAATTTGCTTACATTTTGAAGTTTTTTATGTAAGTTTGCAAGTGATACCAAGAATAGTTAAACTAAGATGATATGAAAATAGCAATTATTGGAGCAGGCAACATGGGCGGAGCTATTGCTCGCGGTATTGTACAAGGTTCCAAAGTCAAAGCAGTTGATATTACAGTTGCCAATCCTTCCAATGGTAAACTTGATGCTTTAAAGGCATTCAACCCGGAAATTAACGTCACTAACAATAATCAGGAAGCAATAGAGAATGCAGATATCGTTCTTTTAGCAGTTAAACCCTGGTTGGTTAAATCGGTATTGGAGAATATTAGCTTTGATGCAAAAAAGCAGATTCTTGTTACGGTAGCTGCTGGTGTTGCCTTTACTGAATACTGTAAAATAATAGGTGAATCAGCAACTATCTTTCGTGTTATACCAAATACAGCTATCTCACTTCTTGAAAGTACCACGTTAATAGCATCCTACAATGCATCAAAAGAACAAGAACAATTCATGCTCGATCTTTTTGATGAAATGGGACTGGCTATGATTATTAATGAATCGCAGATGAGTGCTGCTACAGCGCTTACTTCTTGTGGTATTGCTTATGTGCTGAAATATATTCATGCTGCTGTTGAGGCTGGTGTGGAAATGGGTATCTATCCTAAAGATGCACAGAAAATGGTAGCGCAGTCTGTTAAGGGAGCTGCCGAGCTTTTATTACAAAACGATACGCACCCTGCTATTGAAATTGATAAGGTAACTACACCGGGCGGATTAACAATTAAAGGACTTAATGAATTAGAACATGCAGGCTTCAGCTCGGCTATTATACGAGCAATGAAAGCAAGCAGATAATACCATTTAATCATGGATGAACAAATAAAACAAATTGCAGAACGTTTACGCGGATTGCGTGAAGTACTTGAACTGTCAGTGGAAGATGTAGTAAAAGACTGCGGGCTCTCTATTGAAGAATATGCTCAGGCGGAAAGTGGTGAATCAGACATCTCGGTAAGTATGTTACAAAAGGTTGCCCGTAAGTATGGTGTGGCTCTTGATGCGTTGATGTTTGGTGAAGAACCCAAAATGAGTACTTATTTTCTTACCCGTGCAGGCAAAGGTACATCTATTGAAAGAACCAAGGCTTACAAATACCAGTCATTGGCTGCAGGATTTAAGGACAGAAAAGCTGATCCGTTTATTGTAACTGTGGAACCAAAGGAAGAAGATTGTCCTATTACTTTCAATGCTCATGCCGGACAGGAATTTAATCTCATTATTGAAGGCCGCATGCTGTTGAATATTAATGGTAAAGAATTGATTCTGAATGCAGGAGATAGTATCTACTTTGATTCAAAACAACCTCATGGAATGAAAGCACTTGATGGTAAATCGGTGAAGTTCCTGGCTATGATTATGTAAACAACCATAGCTTTTTTAGTTAACCGATTTACAACGATAATAACTTATAGAAATATGATCGAAAGATTTTTAGAAAAGACGGAGTTTACTTCACAGGAAGACTTTGAACAGAATTATAAACTTAAGGTTCCTGCGAATTTTAACTTTGCTTACGATGTAGTAGATGCATGGGCTGCCGAGCAACCTGACAAACTAGCCCTTCTATGGACTAATGACAAAAACGAATGTCGTCGCTTTACCTTTGCCGAGATGAAGGAAGAAACAGATAAAACTGCCTCTTATTTTCTTTCTTTGGGTATTAAGAAAGACGACAAGGTGATGGTTATCCTGAAGCGTAGATATGAATTCTGGCTTACGATTATTGCTTTGCACAAAATCGGAGCTGTGATTATTCCTGCAACCCACTTGCTTACAAAGAAAGATATTATTTATCGTAACAACGCTGCTGATATAATGACTATCGTAGCCGATGGTGATGAACTTATTATTGGTCACATCAATGATGCAATGGCCGAATCTCCATCAATGAAACACCGTGTTTCTATCGGTCCGGTTATTCCTGAAGGATGGGAAGACTTCCATAAAGGAATTGAAAATGCAGCTCCTTTTGTTCGTCCTGCCCATGTTAACGATAATGAAGATATTATGCTTATCAGCTTTACTTCAGGTACAACAGGTAACCCGAAGATGGTAGCGCATAATTTTGTTTATCCATTAGGTCACATTATTACTGCTAAATACTGGCACAACCTTCACGAAGGTAGTTTGCACCTCACTATCGCCGATACCGGTTGGTTGAAAGCTCTTTGGGGAAAACTATATGGTCAATGGATTGCAGGTGCAGCTGTTTTTGTTTATGATCATGAGAAGTTTACTCCTTCTGCTATTCTAGAGAAAATTCATGATTATCACATCACTTCACTTTGTGCGCCTCCTACAATCTTCCGTTTCCTTATTCGTGAAGACCTTACTAAATACGATCTTTCTTCATTGGAATATTGCACCATTGCAGGAGAAGCGTTGAACCCTGCTGTTTACGAGCAGTTCCACCAGCTTACAGGCATCAAGTTGCGTGAAGGTTACGGACAGAGTGAAACTACTCTTGTAATCTTTACTTCTCCGTGGATGGAACCAAAACCAGGTAGTATGGGTGTTCCTAGTCCTAACTATAAAGTAGACTTGCTAACTCCCGATGGCCGTTCGGCTGAGGAAGGTGAGCAGGGCCAGATTGTGATTCGTCTTGATAACGGACTTCCTGTAGGTCTTAGTGAAAGGTACTACAGAAATGAAGAGTTAACCAACGAAGCTTATCATGATAATATGTACTTTACAGGCGACCTTGCATGGAGAGACGAAGATGGCTATTTCTGGTTCGTAGGTCGTGCTGATGATGTAATCAAGAGCTCTGGTTACCGTATCGGTCCATTCGAAGTGGAAAGTGCTTTGATGACTCACCCTGCTGTTGTTGAATGTGCCATTACCGGTGTACCCGATGAAATCCGTGGACAAGTAGTTAAAGCTACAATTATACTTTCTAAGGAATACAAGGCGAAAGCAGGTGAAGAGCTTGCTAAAGAACTTCAAGATCATGTGAAGAAGGTTACTGCTCCTTACAAATATCCTCGTGTGATTGAATTTGTTGACGAGCTTCCAAAGACTATCAGTGGTAAGATTCGTCGTGTTGAAATCCGCGATAAAGATTCAAAGAAATAATTTCATTATTATCGATATATGAAAAGGCATCCCGTTCTTCGGGATGCCTTTTTAGGTTTAAACAGGCTCCCTCAAAGTCAGGTGAGAAATTTAAAGTTTACTCTTCTAAATGTTTGTTTAACAACGTCTTTCCTTTTAAGAAATTGCTTCTCTATTTATTGGTGAATGGATTTTATTTATTGGGCGTTGATGGATTGTTTATTGGCGAATAAATATAATTTATTGGCGGAAAGATTTGTGTATATAACTTCTCTTGCTCAAGGCTTTTATAATGGAGAAAATCTTATTTTTGTCTGCACCTATAAACAACCTAATTATCTGTTTTAATGAATGTGATAAATGGGTAATAAATTGATTGTTAAGTGATTGCAAAAATGGTTATTGTAATGCTAATCTATCTTAAAATATAATTTTTTTAAGCGGTATTTTATCTGTATACATCAACACAAATGACACTTACATTTGTAGTGCTATATTTTCGTCATTGTTTTGAAATGAATATTACAATTAGAATAATACTATTTCAATGCTAAATTTGTAATAACTGATTTAAGAAATAGGAATATTGTTTTAGTTTCTTAAAATAGTTTTAAAGCGTTTAATAATCAAAGGTTTTTTGTTTTTATTATATTGAGATGAAATCCACTTATTGTATTTTTTATTTTGTTAATTGTAGGGCATACAAAACTTTTTTAGTGACTATCTATGCTACAATAAGAACAGATAAATATCTAAGTAAGAAATAATTAAAATAAGTGTTCATATTACATTTATTTGTGTACAACGTTTGCATAAGATATTGGATAAATGTACTTTTTGCGTTTTGATGAAGAAATATTTTCTATATATATTTGCCAGATAATCAATTTTATTTTTATCAATGAAAACTACTAAAATCTCATTAATCGATGTATTCTCTGGTTCACCTTGGGAGGTTGAACTTATTAAAAGTTTATTAGAAAAAGCTAACGTTCAGACTAAAGTAAAAGATGAAGCTGAGATGAGAGTAGCTGTTCCAAGTGAAAGCTATACTCTGGCAATGAAAGTACTGGACAACCGTATATAAGCAGCATATATTTATTTTTGTTACATCAACATTTTGTAATAGAGGTTTGTTATATTTGCACTCGTAAATATAAAATTAATAATTATGGGCTCAAGTGATAAACTACCTCTGGTAGAAGTTTTCTTTGGCTCTCCGTGGGAGGCTGAATTAGTTAGAGGACTTCTTGAAAGTGTTGGCATACAAGCAGCTTTAAAGAATTATAATATGGGATATATGGCTATTACCATGTTAACCGAGGTGACAACAGGTGGTGGAGTGGCTGTTCTTGTATCTGCCGACGACTATGATATGGCAACTGAAATTATAGCTAACAGAGAAAATGTTGAGTAAAGCAGAATATAAAATCTTTTAGACAACAATTTTATAAAGATTTTGTTATATTTGTGGATAAAGTATAAATCCTTAAATATAATAATTATGACTGCAGACGATAAAACTCCATTGGTGGAAGTGTTTACCGGCACTCCATGGGAAGCGGAATTAGTGAAAGGGTTATTAGAAAGTGTAGATATTGAGGCTGCTTTAAAAGATGATAACCTTGGAAGTATGGCTCCTGCTATGACTGTTAACTTTGGTCCGGGTGGTATGAAAGTTCTCGTATCTGCCGATGATTATGAAGCTGCGGTACAGATCGTAGAAAATAGAGAGATAAAGAAATAATGAAAAGAGGCATCACAGATTTTTGTTTGTGATGCCTCTTTCAGTTTCTATTATATTCTTTTCAATACAAACATCCTTGCTTATCTATGATTTAGGAATGCTGTATATCACTTCAATTACTAATAATAAGTAAATCTTATACTTGTAATGTATTAAGGTAAGCCTCAATCCGATCCATGCCTTCCTTTATATTTTCAAGTGAATTAGCATATGAAAAACGGATATATCCTTCGCCTCCTGTTCCGAAATCTACTCCCGGAGTTACACCTACGTGAGCATGCTCAAGTATATCGAAAGCAAATTTATATGAATCTTTAGTAAATTTGCGTGCATCACAGAATATATAGAAGGCTCCTTTAGGTTCTGCATCAATCTTGAATCCCATCTCTTTTAAGCGGGAAATCATGTATACTCTGCGTTCATTATAGATGGCTTTCATCTTTTCAACATCCTGTTCTGCTTCTTTCAAAGCTGCGATACCAGCCTGCTGAGCAATGCTTGGAGCACAGATAAACAGATTCTGTTGTAGTTTTTGCAACGAACGGATATATTCTTTTGGAGCAATAAGATAGCCCAGTCGTAATCCTGTCATAGCAAATCTTTTTGAAAATCCGTTTAGCACAAATGCTTTGTCGGTAAACTCAAGGATGCTTCGTGCTCTACCTTCATAAACCAGTCCGTGATAGATTTCATCGGATATAACAGGAACTCCCAGAGTTGCTATCTGCTTCATAAATGAATCGTCAAGAAGCGTTCCGGTTGGATTCATCGGTGAGTTTATAAATATACCTCGGGTAAGGGGAGTGATGCTTTTCTTTATATCTTCTATGTCGTATTGAAATCCGTTGGAAGCCCGTAAAGGAACCAGCACTGGATTTGCATGAGCTGCAAGTGTAAAGTTTCGATAGCAGGCATAGCCTGGATTCGACATAATAACTTCACTCTCTGGCTCGCAAAGTAACATGAGCGTTAACAGAATAGCTGGTGATGAACCGGATGTTACCACAATACAGCCGGGATCAACGTCCACATTATACTCTTTCTTGTAAAAATCTGCAATTGCCTGTCGAAGATCAGGATGCCCCAATGAATGGGTGTAGTGAGTCTGATGCTTATCGTAAGCAGCTTTAGCGGCCTGAGCCACACATTCCGGAATATCAAAGTCGGGCTCGCCAACTTCCATGTGAATAATGGAGATTCCCTGTTTTTGCATTTCGTTTGCTTTTTCCAAAACATCCATTACAATGAACGGGGTAATTTGCTCCACTTGAGGGTTTGTAGTTCTCATTAATAGGTTATTTGCTTGCAAAAATATAAAAAATCAGTTTAGCAAATATTCTTTTAATATACTTTTAACGAATTTGAATAATTAGATATTTATGATTTGCTTTCCCAAAGCCGTTATTTTCTCTCTTCTGATAATCGGATACATTGACTATTCTTGATATATGGTTTAAGAAAACAGACGTATTTTATCACAGATCGATTATATTTCCTATATTTGTACTTCTAATTTATAACTAAGAATGGCGTATCAATTTACAAAGATTGCAGTTAAGATAGGCAGTAATGTACTGACTCGCAAGGATGGTTCTCTTGATGTAACCCGTATGTCTGCGCTGGTTGACCAGATAGCAGAACTTCGCAAGGGTGGAGTAGAGGTTATCCTTATATCTTCAGGGGCAGTGGCTTCCGGAAGGAGTGAAGTACGTGCTTCAAAAAAACTAGATAGTGTAGATCAGCGTCAGCTTTTCTCAGCTGTGGGGCAAGCTAAGCTGATTAATCGTTATTATGAGCTCTTCCGTGAGCATAAAATTCCCGTGGGGCAAGTGCTGACTACTAAAGAAAATTTCGGGACACGACGTCATTACCTGAACCAGAAAAACTGTATGACGGTAATGCTCGAAAACGGAGTTATCCCCATTGTAAATGAGAACGATACGATTTCTGTTTCCGAACTTATGTTTACTGATAATGATGAACTTTCCGGATTAATAGCCAGTATGATGGATGCCGAAGCACTTATTATTCTTAGTAATATTGACGGCATTTATAACGGTTCGCCTTCTGATCCGGCTTCGTCTGTTATCAGAGAGGTAGAGCATGGGAAAGATCTGTCAGATTATATCCAGACTGAAAAGTCGGGTTTTGGTCGTGGCGGTATGCTGACCAAGACTAATATAGCCCGTAAGGTGGCCGATGAAGGAATCACGGTTGTAATTGCCAATGGTAAGAAAGATAATATTCTCGTTGATTTACTGAAGAAGCCAAAGACTACAGTCTGTACCCGCTTTATACCTTCCACCCAGGAAGTCTCAAGCGTAAAGAAATGGATCGCCCACAGTGAGGGCTTTGCTAAAGGTGAACTTCACATTAACGAACAAGCAGCCCGGATTATCAATTCAGAAAAGGCGGTGAGTATTCTCCCTGTAGGTATTACCCATATAGAAGGTGAATTTGAGAAAGACGACATAGTGCGCATTATGGATCATAACGGTAAGCAAATAGGAGTTGGAAAAGCTTCTTTTGATTCGTCCGAAGCTAGAGTAATGATCGGTAAACATGGTCTGAAGCCAATTGTGCATTATGACTATCTATATATTGAATAAAAATCTAATTATTGACAGATGATGGATTTAAAAGATACATTTCAGGCCGTTCAGGCAGCAAGCAGAAAACTTGCCCGACTAAGTGACAAACAGATAAATGAAATATTATTGGCATTAGCTGATGAAGCCGAAGCCCAAATTCCTCTAATCCTTGCTGGAAATCAGAAAGATTTGGCTAAGATGGAAACAAGCAATCCTAAATATGACCGTTTGATGCTTACAGCAGACCGTATAAAGGGAATTGCCGGCGATATTCGTAATGTAGCTACACTTCCTTCTCCACTGGGACGTGTACTTATGCAAACTACCTGCCCCAACGGGATCGAACTTACAAAGATAAGTGTGCCATTCGGAGTGATAGGTATTATCTACGAAGCACGCCCCAATGTGAGCTTTGATGTGTTCTCACTTTGCTTAAAAAGCGGTAATGCTTGTGTATTGAAAGGTGGAAGTGATGCCGATTTCTCTAACCGGGCTATTGTGAAAGTAATCCATTCTGTTCTTGAAAAGTTTGGTATTGATACACATATTGTGGAACTTCTTCCAGCTGACAGAGAAGCAACTTCTCAGCTTTTAAATGCTGTGGGATATGTTGATTTATTGATACCTCGTGGAAGTAGTAGCTTGATACAGTTTGTTCGTCAGCATGCCACAATTCCTGTTATCGAAACAGGAGCCGGTGTATGCCATACTTATTTCGATGAGTTTGGTGATCTTGAGAAAGGAACAGCCATTATTAATAATGCCAAAACAAGAAGGGTTAGTGTTTGCAATGCCTTGGACTGCGTGGTTATACATGAAAAGCGTTTGTCTGATTTGCCATCTCTGTGCGAGCCTTTGCAAAAAAGTAAGGTTATTATATATGCAGATAAAGAAGCTTATAGGGTATTGGATGGTCATTATCCTTCGGTATTACTTAAGTCTGCCACACCAGAAAGCTTTGGAACAGAGTTTCTTTCGTATACAATGTCTGTAAAGACAGTGAAAGATATCAATGAAGCTCTTGAACATATTTATATAAACAGTTCAAAGCATAGTGAGTGTATAGTGACAGAAAACATGGATAATTCAGAATTGTTCACAAAATCTGTTGATGCCGCATGTGTTTATACCAATGTTTCCACTGCATTTACTGATGGTGCGCAGTTTGGTCTTGGGGCAGAAATAGGAATTAGTACACAGAAATTGCATGCTCGCGGTCCGATGGGACTTGAAGAGATTACTTCCTATAAATGGATTATTAAAGGAGATGGTCAGATAAGACAATAATAATTTGATAACAACTAAAAAAGAAAATAAGATGAGACATTTTACCAATGTAAATGATTTAGGCGATCTGAAAGCAGCTTTAGATGAAGCTTTTGAGATAAAAAAAGACCGTTTCAAATATGTTGAGCTGGGAAGAAACAAAACCCTTCTCATGATATTCTTCAATTCAAGTCTTCGTACTCGTCTCAGTACTCAAAAGGCTGCAATGAATCTGGGAATGAATGTTATTGTGCTCGATGTAAACCAGGGAGCTTGGAAACTTGAAACAGAAAGAGGTGTGATTATGGATGGTGACAAGACTGAACACCTTCTTGAAGCTATTCCTGTTATGGGTTGCTATTGTGACATTATCGGTGTTCGTTCTTTTGCTCAATTTCAAAATAAGACAGATGATTATAACGAAGTAATCATTAATCAGTTTATCAAATACTCCGGTAGACCAGTATTCTCTATGGAAGCCGCTACACGCCACCCATTGCAGAGTTTTGCAGATTTAATAACTATTGAAGAATATAAGAAGACTGATCGTCCTAAAGTTGTTATGACCTGGGCACCACATCCTCGTGCACTTCCGCAGGCAGTACCTAATTCTTTTGCCGAATGGATGAATGCTACTGACTATGATTTCGTTATTACTCATCCCGAAGGTTATGAACTTGACCCTAAATTTGTAGGCAATGCCAAAGTGGAGTACGACCAGATGAAAGCCCTCGAAGGTGCCGATTTTGTTTATGCGAAGAACTGGAGCGGCTATGCAGGTGATAACTATGGCCGGGTGATAAGCAAGGACCGCGCATGGACAGTGAGCGCTGCTCACATGGCAGTAACCAACAATGCATATTTTATGCACTGCCTGCCTGTAAGACGAAACATGATCGTAACGGATGATGTAATTGAAAGTCCGCAGTCTATTGTGATACCTGAAGCTGCAAATCGAGAGATTTCAGCGCAAGTAGTACTTAAACGTATTTTAGAAGGGCTTGAATAAAGCCCTTTTTTTTAATCTAACTACTATGAAGCACAAATATTAGCTCATTACTATTTTATTTTGCGATACAAAATACTATTAAAAAAATATTATGAGAAAAATTATTTTTATACTTCTTTGTCTATTGATGGTTAAGACATCAGTAGCACAAAATTTGAATTCACCCGATGGAAATTTAACTCTTACTTTCCGGTTGAATGATAATGGTACTCCTTCTTATAAACTTTTGTTTAAGGGTAAAACTGTTATAGATGAAAGTAAGATGGGTTTTACTTTCAATTCTTTGGCTTCATTTACAGAAAAGTTTGTTATAACTGATACTAAATTCAGTACTTCTGATAAAGTGTGGCAACCGGTATGGGGGGAGCAAAAAGATATCAGAGATAATCACAACGAAATGCTTGTTTCGCTAAATCAGACTTCTACCAACAGAAAGCTCAATATACGTTTTCGTTTGTTTAATGATGGTTTAGGCTTTAGGTATGAATTCCCTGTTCAAGAGAATCTCCGACATTTTACAATAAAGGAAGAAGCAACCGAATTTAAACTTTACGGCAATCATAAAGCATTCTGGATACCGGCCGACTATGATACGAATGAGTTTCCGATAACGACATCGAAACTATCTGAAATTGCCGATTTAATAGGTAAAGTTCGTCAAGAGCCCCTTGCAGCAAAAGCTCCTGCTCCGGGCCTGTCTGTACAAACACCTTTGATGCTAAAATCAGATGATGGATTATATATCAATATTCACGAAGCAGCTTTGGTCAATTATCCTGCAATGGCTCTAAATATCGACGATAAATCTTTTTGTCTGAGTGCACATCTTACACCAGATAAGAATGGAAATAAGGGCTATATTCAAACCGGAACCGTAACCCCGTGGCGTACTGTTGTTGTAAGCGATGATGCTCGTGCAATATTAGCCTCTAAACTAATTCTGAACTTGAATGAACCTTGTAAGTTAGAAGATACTTCCTGGATTAAACCAGTAAAGTATATCGGTGTTTGGTGGGAATATTTCACAGGCGGTGGCTCTACATGGGCCTACACAGACAATCCGGATATCATAATTGGGCAAACAGATTATTCCAAATTGAAATGTAATGGTCATCATGGAGCAAATACAGCTCATGTAAAAGAATATATTGATTTTGCTGCGCAGAATGGATTCGATGCTGTTCTTGTTGAAGGCTGGAATGAAGGTTGGGAAGACAACTGGGCTTATGCAAAAGAACATATTTATAGCTTTACTAAAGCATATCCCGACTTTGATGTGAAAGAGTTGCATCAGTATGCAGCAAGTAAAGGGATTAAAATAATTATGCACCATGAAACTACATCATCGGCTATAAATTATGAACGTCAGTTAAATGATGCTTTTCGTTTTATGGTTGATAATGGATATAATTCAGTGAAGACAGGATATGTAGGGCCAATTATTCCACGAAGTGAATACCATGATGGACAATGGATGGTGAATCATTATCTTTTTGTTGCCGAAACTGCAGCAAAGTATAAAATAATGGTCGATTCTCATGAAGCTGTTCGCCCAACCGGACTTTGCCGTACTTATCCTAACTGGCTTGCACAGGAATCTGCACGTGGCACAGAGTTTGAATCATTTAACGGCAATAAACCTGATCATACAACAATTCTTCCTTTTACCCGATTGATGGGTGGACCAATGGATTATACACCAGGAATATTTCAGGGTGATTTGTCAGTTTATGGAAAGAATAAAGCGAAGCTGAGTACCACACTGGTTAAACAACTTGCTTTATACGTAACAATGTATAGTCCCTTGCAGATGGCTGCCGATTTACCTGAGAATTACAAACGTTATTCCGATGCATTTCAGTTTATAAGAGATGTTGCGGTTGATTGGGACAACTCCTATATTCTTGAGGCAGAACCTGGCGATTATATTACGATTGCACGTAAAGCTAAAGGTAAGAACGAATGGTATATTGGTGGAATAACCGATGAGAATGCCCGTGAAGCTGTTATTGATTTAAGCTTTCTACCAAAAGGGCAGAAATTCCATGCAACAATTTATGCCGATGGTAAAGATGCTCATTGGATTAATAATCCACAGAGTTATACAATAAAAACTGTAACTGTGACAAGCACAACTAAACTGAAGCAGAGACTGGCTCCAAGTGGAGGAGTTGCTATTAGTATAAAATAGATACTCGTTTCTTTAAATAAGACCTTCTAAGTGCATATTGGGGAGTATACTCTCCAATATGCACTTTTTTCTAATACTTCAATGGAATTGAACATTCTCAGTGGAAATTTATCAGTAATTGAATCCACCAGTATATATTAATAGAATTACCAGGCATAGGATTTGATATTATTTAAAATTTAGCTCTGTAATATATAAAATGAAGATTTATTCTACGCCTGATTTGAGCCATAGCTAGCAATGCTTTGAGCTTATTATCCCCAATCAAAGGAACTATCAGCTTCTCTCTATTCTACAAGGTATAGAACTAAAATAAAGACTCATGATTGTTGAAAATTCTTTATTCAACAATAGATATCTATGGCTTTAATGAAAATATAAGAATATCACAAGATGTAATTCCTTATTGCTTTAAAGCTTACAATAGGTAAAGGCGCCCCAAAAGCGGCCTTAGTTTACCGAACTAAAAAGTTGATCTACTAATATAATATATTTATCCAATTGCTCCTTAGTTAATGATTCTTCTTCTGGCAAATTTTTGTAGAGCTTAAAAGCCTTTTCTGTGTATTGCTCAGATATCATTTTATTAATAAGTACTACTTGCTTAGTATTCATATATATATTGTATGAATTGTAAAATATTGAAAATTCCTTAAAATACTTATGTATCGATTCAATTAATTCTAGTTTTAACGAATGTTCAGTATTGTTTGTAGAATAAACTTCTTCAAATAAAGAAGTAAATTGCTTTCCTTCACCCTGAATATATCTGTTAATAATATCAGAGGACGGATATTTATCATGGTAATAAGCAATAATATAATTGTATAATGAGTCACTGTAAATATTCTTAATTCTGCCATAAATTAAGCCTTTGTATCTTTTTTTCTTCTCGTATAAAGGTAATAATGATGTTATTGCATATAGAATTATTCCAGAAATATAGCTATAAGACATTGTTACAAGAAATCTATTGATTACAGTGATATTGTCTAAACTCCAATTTACATTTATTAGGAAGGGCTTAGAGTTGAATTCAACTATGGCAACAATATAGCTACTTAATACAAAACCTATAGCAGCAATCCAAATAGGTTTTAACTCAATTAATTTAAATTTAGGCATTTTCATTCTTCAGGAATATAGACTTCAATAATACAAGGCATCATGCTATAGCCAATATTTTTAGAAATAGCATTTTCTGCATCTTCTCTAGATTCAAAGGTGCTTTTGTAAAAAGATGCATAGTCATTTGTTAATGTACTGAAACAGTAAGTTTCCTTGTACTGATTAGATTTACAAAGATAACAACCTGTCATCTCATCTTTTACTAGGTATTTTTTCTCCATGTTAATAAAATATTATTTATTTGATTTTTATTTAGTCTCAAATACAACTATATATCCTTCATTCTTAATAAGTCTTTGTATTTGATGGATATATTTTATTTCTTCAGTCTTTATTGGCAACTGGTCTAATATCTCTTTTATATTGTCCTTGACACTAAAGGTTAATGGTGCAGGATGATTCGTCTTGATTATACAAGGCTTAAGATCATGAGTTTTCATTATATATTTAATATTAAACTTATCTCCGTCTGTTTCAAAGCTTACAGGCTTAATCTCTTGAGGGTCTACCTTTTTGCCTTCAATAAAGTAAAGCCTATCATCACTGACTTTAAGGTCATTGATCTTGGCACCATAATAAACGAAGTCGCCATCTTCAAAATCAAAAAAATCTTTTTCTTTTTTGTTCATAGTATGAATTTAATCTGTCAGCAACGTTGCTAATAGATAATTATTAACAAAGATTGTGCCTTACAAGAATTACGTCGCAATGATATATTAATACTTTAACTAGCTGACTTATTGGCAGATAAATTAATTGTTGTAATGAACTCTATTTACACTATTTTTGTGTTTGTATTTTAGATATAATATCCCGTTTCTTTCTTTACAGTCATGCTTCCACAAAATTACCAGAGGTCGTTTTTAGATAATATATTCTTCGTAAATTAAAATATTCCAGCTCTGAATTGTACCTTAAAATATCTTTAGTTAATAAAAGCATTCTATAAAATTATGCCATGACTATACTCAGTGCATTGTAATGTGTCATATTGTCAATTATAAAGCAGATATACAATTATATAGGGGGAAATATATAGCATCGATAAAATCTTTTATTATAATATAATTATTATAAAGTAATAATTATATTTGCATAATACATCAAATATATAAAGCTATGGTAAGGAATCCTTTTATTACAAGCGGTTATTTGTCAGCAGAATACTTCTGTGACCGAAAGAGTGAAAGCCGGAATCTTATCCAGGAAATAACCAATGGAAATAATCTGGCACTTATTTCCACCCGAAGAATGAGGAAAATCGGATTAATTCAGCACAAGTGCTACTTAAACGTATGGAAAAGGACGAGAAGAATGAATCAGGGCGAAACAATATAATTGTTATGTTATGTCTTTAATATGATTGCTATAATTGAAATAACGAGTGCTAAAGCTGAAATAATTAAAGTACTAATTGATAATCTGTAAATAGCGAAATTGTTTAAAGTTGTGGCAGCTGTATTTTGTATATTAAACGATTTTAGACATTCTATACCTGAATCCGTTATTTGAAAGCACTCGACGTTATTTTTTAGTTGTATATCTATTAGATCTAATAGGAGTAATTCTTTTAAACAGACATCAATCATAGCAGCAGGAGTTTTAAACCATAGATCAAAAGTATAAAATGGAGAAATATTTGTGAATATATAGTCTCTATTTACCCATTTTTCGACCTGATATTTTTGCTTTAGCAATAGCTCAAGACATAATTGTTCAATATAGGTTTTTCTGTAAAATAGTCTTAGCCTTGAATAACTAGATTTGTGTTTAAGATCTTTAAAATCTGTGAATTTAGTTTTTTCTTCTTTCATAAATATATTTTAATTAAGTTCCAAATATAATAAAAATATCATCATTATCCTCTTACGGTTGGCAGCATATTTAGTGCATATTGCAGTAGCAAAATCAAGAAGGACTCATCTCAATAAGTTCTGCTCTTCTATTGCTGCCAGCCTTAAACGTTAGACTGATACGGAAAATAAAAGCGTATAGGTCCGTAATAGAACTATTGAGCAAGTTTTCGACCGAGGGCGTTGTTGCTTATCAAACAAAGATATAATTTCGAAGGCAATTAACAACTATAAGATTATTCGGTTTCAGTCCTAACATAATTTTGTGATCCTATATTAAAGGCAGCAGATATATCTAATTTTATTCTCATTGCACTAATAATAAACAAAAAAAGTAACCTTAGAATTAAGTATTAGTTGATCTTGCTTCGTATTTAAAATTACTAATATAAATTCCATAAAAAATAGTTACTACTATGAAACGAAAATTGTTAACTCTATTATTTGCTTTTGCTAGTATTTTACCTATCTCAGCACAGACGAAGATAGCTTATAATGATGATTTTACTGTTACTGTCGATAAAGAGGTTTTATCAGTATATTCAGTACCAGTTGACCGGGTGGCAAACGGCAAGCACAATGTAGTGAAAAGTAGTTTTGTAACTCTGACAGAAACACAGGGTAATAAAATCGTTCGCGTGCATTATAATAAAGGTCTTATTCACAAGGTTCGTATCCGCCCATCTTCATATAACATTCCGTTTATTCAGAAAGACTCTGCCACCATTGAGTTTACATTGACAAGGCCAATGAATATCTCAGTTGAGATTAATGACGATATCTATCATAACTTACACATTTTCAAAGTGCCGGAGATTTCAATGTCAAAAACCAAAAATGCTGTATCTTTTGACAAGTACAAGGCTCTGGACAAAAAGGCTAAGGCAAAAGTCAAGACTCTATTTTTTACAGCTGGCTACCATGAGATTGAAGGAAATTTCATGGATGTTGAGTCAGGCATGACAGTCATTATTGATAAGGGTGCATGGGTGCAGGGAGGACTTAGAGTCATAGGCAAGCATGATGTTAAGATCATAGGAGCTGGTGTGCTTCGTCCAAAAGATCGTGGTTATGGAGTTGAGATAACATCATCAAATAATGTGCTTGTTCAGGGAATTGTATCAACTCAGGTGCCAACAGGTGGTTCGCATGATGTAGAGATTAAAGACGTGAAAATTGTATCACATTATGGTTGGGGCGATGGATTTAATGTTTTTGCATCATCCAATGTGCTCATTGATGATTGTTTTGCCCGTAATTCTGATGATTGCCAGACTGTCTATGCTACCCGTTTGGGACACATTGGTTCGGCACGAAACATAACCGTTCAGAACTGCATTTTTTGGGCAGACGTTGCTCACCCTATTTTCATTGGTCTTCATGGCGCAGCTTCTTACAAAAAAGATGTTGTGAGCAGAAATCTTCCTCTTGCGCAAAATGCGGATGAAATTGCAATGAAGTCTGATACCATTGAGAACCTTGTATATCGTAACATCGACATCCTCGAAGAACGCGAGATGCAGATTGATTATCAAGGTTGCATGGCTATAAACTGTGGAGATAATAATATTGTTCAGAATGTGCTCTTCGACAATATCCGCATTGAGCCTATCAACTGCGGAATGCTTTTCAATATACGTGTTTCCCATAACAAAAAATATTGCGAGGCTCCAGGTAAAGCCGTCAATAATATCACATTTAAGAATATAACATATTCCAGCGGTAAAGAGAGCAACTCTATTATTGAAGGTTGGAGTGTGGAACGTCCTGTTAAAGATGTAATATTTGATAATCTTGTCATTGATGGGAAGCGCATCTGCGACACGATGCCTGATAAACCAGGATGGTACAAAACAGCTGATTTTGCACGGATTATGCTAGGTAACCATGTGAATAATGTTACATTTAAGTAGCATAATGTAATTTCATTTTTATCAAATAAATAACTTTATGAAACGATATAACTTAATTTTATTGTCTTTATTTGTTAGCTCAGTATTGATGGCGGGTAAACATGTTGGTTTAGCTGAATTTGATTATTTTACAGGCGAAAAAGGCTCACGTGCATATATTCGTCTGCCTCGAGGTCAAAAAGAAGTGAAAGCTGTGCTCTATGCACATCAGAATATGACAGAAGAAGTGCTCTTCAGAAGCCCTAGGTTTACTCATCAAATGGATAGTCTAGGCATAGCAATGGCATTTATACAACGAGGCTCGCAGAATTGGGATACTTCTGTCAAAGATAGCCTTGGACGTTCTTGCCAGGAACGATTTGAACAGATAATAAAAGAATTTGCAATTGGCACCAAACATCCTGAAATTGCTAAGGCTAAAATTATTCCATTCGGTCATTCCGCACAGGCAACCTTTCCCTGGAATTTTGCAGCATGGAATCCGGATAAAACACTTTGCATAATCTCTTATCATGGCGATTCTCCACGTACGAATCTTTGTGGATATGGCAGAGCAAATATAGAATGGGGGCGTACCCGAAACATTGATAAAATACCAGGATTAATGATTGAAGGCGAATATGAATGGTGGGAGGCACGTGTTAACCCCTCTCTTGCTTTCAGGATGATGTATCCCGATTCTCGAATTTCTTTTCTATGTGATGCTGGCAGGGGACACTTTGACCTCTGTGAAGAGACAATGGATTACATTGCAAAATTCATTGCAAAGGCTTTGGTCTATACTCCAAAATCCACACAGTCTCCAAATAACGATCCTCAATTTGTAGCCGAAGCGGCCGACGGCGTTTATTATTCCCGTTGGTATGCAGATGGTCATGAATCTACCATTTCACAGAATCAGTTTTGGTATTTTGACGATGAAATGGTTTCACTCACTAAAGCTCGATATGCCAAAGCGCATGGGAAGAAGATGCAATATGTATCTGCCAAACTCAATGGGAAATTGTTGTTTTACGATATTAACAAGCATGTAAAAATCAGTGGCAAATGTAATAACAACGAGTTCAGCCTTGAACCGGTCTTTGTCAATAAGGATAGAGATACTGTGTGTAATGAACATGCAAAAGTACGTCCGCGTATAGTACTTATTTCTGGCCCGGCAATCCAAATTGATGAACATACATTTCGGTTTGATCCTGATTATTTCGGCGCAGATCCTAAGCAACTATGGCCAGGCATTACCATTTGTGTTGAAGCAGATGGAGACGATGAATACAAATCTGCAGTTCAGGAAATTAATATACAAGTCTCAAAACCTATAATCCCCCGTTGATATAATTAAATCAGTATGTATATAACTCTGTCTAGAAGGTTTTTACTTAACCTCTTTCATATTCTTGTATCCCCATTCAACCAGGTATCTAATAAAAGGAATTAGTTCTTTTCCCGTTTCTGTAAGTGTATATTCAACTTTTGGGGGAACTTGTGGATACATTTCTCTATGAATTAAATTATCTGATTCAAGTTCTCGTAAAGTTTGAGTTAACATCTTTGTTGTAATGCCTGAAATTTCACGACTGAGTTCACCATAGCGCATTACGCTATATTTATTTAGTGCCCACAAAATACGTCCTTTGTATTTACCTCCTATTCGTTGAAAAGCAAAATCAAGTACACAAATATCTTTTTCTGATTTGTTATCCATTTTTTTATTGTTGTTAATGTACTTAAAATCAACAATGCATACTATTTTGTATGTACCATACAATAATGTATATACTTGATACAAAGATATATATTATTTATTTTTGTGACGTAATAACAAACTAAATTTAAAGAAAATGGAAAAAGTACATGTTCTATTGTTGTTTATATGCATGGCTCTTGTAGGGCAAAGCAGTGTAAGTGCACAAAGTATGAAAGCAAAACAAGCATTATTAATTATTGATATTCAGAACGATTATTTTGAAGGTGGAGCAAATCCATTGGTTGGTTCGCTTGAGGCAAGTTTGAATGCACAAAAAATTCTAAATGCTTTCCGGGCTAAATCATTACTCGTTGTCCATATCAAACATATATCATCACGTAGTGGCTCTACATTCTTTATTCCTAATACGAAAGGTGCAGAAATTCATGAGAACGTTGCACCACTTAATAACGAAAGTGTGATTATTAAAAACTACCCAAATAGTTTTCGAAATACAAAATTATTAGAGGTTCTAAAAGCAAATAATATTACTGATTTGGTTATTTGTGGAATGATGACGCACATGTGTGTTGATGCCACAGCAAGGGCTGCAAAAGATCTTGGATTTAATTGCACTATTATCAGTGACGCATGTGCCACTAAGAATTTAGAAATCCAAGGACAGAATGTGACAGCTCAAAATGTGCAGAAATCATTTCTTGCAGCTTTGAGTTATTATTATTCAACCATACAAGAAACCAATGAGTTTTTATTGAAATTATAATAGATATATCAATAAAATCTTTTATTACAATACAATTATTATAAAGTAATAATTATATTGTGTTCATTATCAGTGTTATAAAAATAGCTAGGTGGCAGAGGTGGCAGTAAAATAATACTTTTTTCCTTTCTGAAAAATTAATTTTGAAAATTCTGCAAATTTGATCTGTACCCAAAAAGTTAGACAAAAAACTTTTGGGGCATTTTATGGAAACAAGTAAAAGAAAAAATCAGCGTTATAGTTATGCTGATAAATTGCAAGTAATCGAACTCTATGAAAAAGGTTATG
>Ga0183095_10771_pt1 | contig 60102 bp, 58 predicted proteins | sample BioMet4_FD_130346 | JGI IMG/M metagenome (GOLD analysis project Ga0183095, IMG submission 130346) | Microbial communities from bioreactor (seeded with sewage sludge) at LBNL, California, USA - Biofuel metagenome 4 (v2) (version 3) | ecosystem: Engineered > Bioreactor > Anaerobic > Unclassified ... | reverse complement strand
AAGGGATATGAGTTAACCGCTTCTCCACCGGGCCATTAAAAATGGCGCTCGCTAAAGGATTTGAACCTTCGACCTTCCGGTTAACGGCCGGGCGCTCTAACCAGCTGAGCTAAGCGAGCAGCACATCTGCGCCTTAAAAGCGCATGCACTATTCTACTGATTCGGAAATCGGTTTGCAACAACTAACGCGACTACTTCTTTTCACCGAGTTTCTTCTCTATAGAAGAAAGGAGATCGCCAACTGTCTTAAAAGAAGAAAGCTCTTCGGTGGTGAATTGAATCAGGTACTTGTCTTCCAAATCAAGACACATCTCAACCACATCCAAGCTATCTAAGCCCAAGTCCTTGAGCGACTGGTTGTCATCGACTTTGTTCAATTTAAGCCTTTCGGCAAAACCTTTGCGAATTTCGTCCATTTTTTCATTAGCCATGACTTTTACCTCGTCGACTATTATAAAGGAGGGCGCCCCGCGGTTCAATTCCCTACCTGCGACATGAAAAAAAGGGTCTCGCGCGAAGACCCCCGGGGATTGAGCTGAGAAAAAAGCGACTCTTTTCTCGGCCCAATGGCCCTTTAGCGAATTTCGATTGTTAGGTGTGCCTTGGAACTGACAGGCGTCACCGTATCGACATTGCCATTATCGTCGACCGTCACCTGCTCGCCGACTTTGCTGGCGGCGTTCTTGAACGACATGACGAGCACTCCGCTAATGGCGGAAAAAATCGCCAAAACCAAGATCATGCTGAGCAATTGTCCTTTAAATTCTGACATGGTTAATTCACCTCCTTTCCTAATCCCGATATCCAATGACGGTGGATCGTTTGACGGTCACCATCATATTGGTGGGCGAAAGAATGAGCGACTGATACTCCCGCTCAATCGCGAACTCATAGACCGCTCCGACTTGAGGAACGGACGAGGTCAAAGGGTAGATGCGACCCCCGCAGTCTTTCTTGACCATCATGGTCACATTGACGGTGATGGAGCCTTCGATCGCGATGGCTTTGCCCGCCGTGATTGAAACCGCATCGAGGAGCGAATGAATGGCTTGAAGAGCAGAGAGGTCTCCGCAATAGGCCACCATCTGAATCAGAAAGAAGAGAGTGAGAATGAAACCAAGTTTAGATGCCATTGATGTAGCCCCCGATGATCTGAATTATCCCAATCGTGATAAGCAGCATCACAAGGGCGCTGTCGGCCATTGGCAAGATCGCCGCACTGCCGAGCCGCGAATCCATTTGCTCAAGTTCGGCTTTGGCCTGATTGGTTTGCAAACTCTCGAAGAGGACGTTGAACTGACGAATGTAGCTTTCGCCTCCGCCTTCGCCAACCATCCGGTAGATGCTGATGAGTAACTGACGGATTTCCATCGAATGGAAGCTGTCGCTATAAGCAATATAGGGCGCGACGCTTTTGTCTTGATCGATGCCTTCGAGGAGCCCTCGCAAACGTCTTTCCATCTCAGGACTGGCATAACGAATGCATTCTTCGAGAGCGTGATAAACGGGTAACCCATCGCGGATATATACCGAAAAATAAGCGAATATCCTTGTAAACTCCGCCTGGAATTGCGAATCATCGCTATGGAGTGCCTTGCGGAATTGGAAAACTACCATCCCATCAAGGATCAGGAGAAGCAAGATCATTCCTAGCGCCGCATAAAGCTGTTTTAAGCTAAAATAGACATAACCAGTTCCCCCAAGAAGGGCCAAGTTGAGTCCGAGGAGAACCGCCCAGGTTTTCTTATCGAGCCTGCCCAAGAATCCCTGAGCGCCTTTACGAGATTTTTTCAGCGGGAATAACGCCATCTTTTTTCCTCCTTTGGAAACTGATTTTTTCACCGGTGTAACTCTGGGCGAAGAGGACGAAGGAAATCAAAGCAAGAACGAAATAGGCAAGTTGAGTGGCAAGATAAGGGATCGATTTGGCCAATAGGCCATAGAAGCTAGATAAACCATATCGGGTGAAAGCCAAGACCAAGCAAGACATGCCCCAAAGGGAAACGAATTGAAGAAGATTCTTTCGTCGAATCTTAGAAAGGGCGTCACCCTTCTCCTCCTCAAGCGCGGCTTCCTTGAGGAGCGCTTCGGCAAGTTCGAGAACTTCACCACCCTGGCTTTCGTAGAGGCGGAAGATCGAAAGAAACATCGCGTAAGAGGTCCCGGTGAAATAATTGGCGAAATAGCCAATCTTCTCTTCAATCGAGAGATTGCCCAAGGCGTCGTAGATGTTCTTTTCTTCGCCTTTCATGTCGAGGGCGGCCGCTTCGAGGGCGCTTTCACCGGATTGGCTCACGGAGAGCGAAATGATAAAAGAATTGATGAAACGGTAGCATTCGTGACGTTTCCGTTCCTTTTCGTTATACCGTTGAACTAGGGGTACCACCAAAAAGAGCAAAATGAGGGCAAAGAGGGCGCCGATGCCAAGGCCGATGGGCAAGTAAGTGCTGACGAAATAGGCCAAGACACCATAGACGAAAGACAATGCGATCGCGTAAAGGCGGTATTTCATGAATCCCTCTCATAGAGCTTCTGCATCGTTTTGCTCTTTTCGTCGAGATAGCCAATGTTTTTGAGGAAACGCGAATAGGAACCATCCGGATTGACCTTCTTTTCCAGATAGACGTAATAACGAAGATGGTGGGCGATGTCATCGAGCAGCTCCTCTTTATAGAGACGTTCATTGCCCATCATCGCTAAGCGGGCAATTCTTTCGGGCATCGCTTCGATATCCTGAGCGTGGATCGTCGTGATGATCGGGTGGCCACTCATCGCGCTGACGAGGGCGGCCAGCATCTCCCCGCCCCGCGCCTCCGCCACCATGATGTAATCGGGGTTGTTGCGGAGGGCGTTTTTGATGAGGCTGGTGAAGGAAGCATCTTTGACACTCTCATTGACCAGCCACATCGTCAAATCGATCGCGGGATTGCGGACGAGGTCGAGTTCTTCAACATTATCGATGACGATGACCCGGGAAGCGGGCGCCATGTCATGAAGGAGATATTTCTCGAGTTCCGTCTTGCCGCTCGAAGTCTTCCCACCGATCACGATGCTTTCACCCTGACGCAAAATGCCTTGCAAAATCCCTTTGCTTTCCCCAGCAAAGAAGTATGGATCCTCAGCAATACGGCAGGAAGGGGAGGCGAGACGGAGTGAGAAACTGTAGGTCCTTTCGTTCTGAGCCCGGGCCAGGGATTGGTAGACGGCATTGAGGCGATAGCGGCCAAAACTGACATCGAGAATCGGAGAAGAATAAGAGAACTGCTTTTCGCTCAAGTTCGCAATCTGCCTTAAGAAATCCGCGACCTCGCTCAAACTTGGTTGCTGGGCCGCCTTCTCTCGGCCATGGGAGTTTGTTGCATAATAGAGTTCGCTTCCGTTAAAAGACAGGTCGGTCAGATCCTCCATCTTGAGGAAATCACTCAAAAAGGAACTCTCGAGGTAGAGGGCCGGGTCAAGCGACATAAGCATCCCCAGTGACAATGGTGAAAGTTTTCTCATTCCGGTAGATGTAAAGGTCGATGATCTCGCAGCGGAAACCCACCTTTGCCACGCTTGGATAGGATGGCTGGCCAACGGCTGGTTTGATTCGATAGCCATCATAAGCAATCGTCAAAGACCAATCGTTCGAGTCGAAATAGGAAGCGAGGCTTTGAACGAAATAGGCTTGGACCCGTTTATCGAAGAGCGCGCTTTCGAAATAAGGAGCACCCGCGACGCCGGCGGCCTCATCAATCGCCACCACTGCCGATTGAGCCAAGGAAACATCAAGCCCTTCAAAGGTCCTAGCGACGGAAGTAAGCAAAGTGCTATAGGTGAAAATACCCGTCGTCAATGTGAAAAGGAGGCCCCAAAGAAAGAGATTCATCATCATCGCTAGCTCACCTCCACTCCATAATCGCTATTGCTGATCGTCCCGAAATAGTTCTTATCCTTCTCGACGCTGATCGTCCAATGAAAATCGTCCCAGCCGAACTCTCCTGCCCCTTCGATCAAGAGCGAAAAAGCAAATGTCTTGAGCTTCCCGGTTTTGACGGGGGGAAGATAAAGGCTCCTAGTCAAGACATCCCGCTCCGTCTTTTCGCTCGCCTTTTTCATCACTCGACCATCAATGCTCACCGCGTAGTCTTCCGCCAAGGCAAAGGAAGCGAATGCGCTTCGATCGGCCGCCGGCCCCAGCATCAAGGGAAAATCGCGCCAGCGGGAGGTTGCATCGAAATGCGATTCGCCAATCGTGTAGTCCCCTTCATCGGCAAGAAGTCGAAGAGTGGCTTTTGTGAAAGCGAAGCGACGAGGCAAACCCTCGTAGTCACAACTCCGGATCCTCGCCTTGGCCAAAGGAAGGATGTTTTGCACGGGGTTTTCGAGGGTGTTGGCGCAGTTTTGGAATTCGGTGACCCAAGCGACGTTGTGAATGGTTTCGGGGTAGCGAATAAACGAACCATAGACCGGGGGACGAGCGATACTACCATCCCCCTCGAGTGCCCAGTCTTTTGGGTGGAAAACGCTTAAAGAGAATGAGAATATCTCGGTGACGAAATCGCTTACGCTCGAGCTGCTGTAGATATGGACGCGCAGTTCAACCTTGTTCGTTTCTAAGAGATAACGAAAGGGATAGACCCAATGGAGCGTCATCATCTGTCCGGCGATGAGCGAGGTTTCTTGCTGATGAGGCGAGACCATGATGAAGCCTTGGTCAACCTCTTGGAGCGGATCGCCGGTGTTATCGATAAGTTTACCCGTAAGATTGCTATTGGTAACGGAAACGGTAAAACGAAGGAAGCAGCCATGGATGGCTTGAATAGCCAAAGTTTGGTAGAGGTTGCTTTTGCTTTCGTTGAGCGGCTCGACGATTTGATTCGGAATCCGGAAATAGTCAAACCGAGGATCGTCCAGCGGCACCGCGTTGCTTAATAATGGCGCAAGGAAAAAGAGCAGCCCTGCTTCAAGAAGGTGTTTATTCATGATCGGTAAAAATTAAAAATTCAAAATGGAATGAAGACGATTAAAAACTTCGCTCTTTTTGGCCGAATAAAGGGCGATATCGCAATACTCAAACCACCAAAAGTGGTAATGGCGCCCCTTCTCCAAAAATTCGCAGACAAAGATTCGTCTCTTCAAATCATCCAACTGGAGATAGTACCAGTAAAGTTTGAGCAAGAAGCGGCCAGCGGCAAGATGCTGCTTGCGTACCAAAAAGCCACTGTCGAGGTCGTAAATATGAAAATCGGGTGAATGTCCGACCTCGACAAGAGCTTGGCGGTAGGCGGCGCGGAGAATCTCAATCGACGATTCGCGGTTCGCGCTGATGAGCGCAATGGGAAGTCCTTCGTCTTCCATAGGAACAATTCCTCCTTCATTTAATATAGGCAAAAAAATGCCTTTCGTGCCCATCAACTTTCAAAAACCATTCAAAGTGCCCATCTCATCGCAAGAAAAATTTGTTCGATTTTCTTTGGCCAAGCCAAAATCAGGCTATAATACCTCTATGCTTTTGTTGATTGGAGCTTCAGCTAGCGGCAAAACCGAGGTCGCTCACCGCCTCCGTTTGAAGTATGGCATCGTCAAGGCGATCACCCACACTACCCGCGCACCCCGGGTCGGAGAAAAGGATGGGGTCGATTATTTTTTTACGAGCGAAGCGGATTTCCTCGCCGGCTTAAACTCCAACAAGTTTGTTGAGCACACCTACTATAATGGCCACTATTATGGCTGCTCGAAAAAAGAGATCGCCGATAATAAATGTGTCGTGGTCGATCCGAATGGCCTCCGTTCTTTCTTAGCCCTCCACGATCCGACCATCGTTACTTTTAACCTCTTAGCCAATGAACATACTCGCGAAGAGCGGATGCGCCAACGGGGTGATAAAGAGGAAGATATTCAAAAACGGCTTTTAGGGGATCGGAAAGATTTCGCTCCTTCGGCGATTGCCCCTACCGATTTCCAAATAAAAACCGATGGGCGGACCCTCGATGACATCGCCGATGAAATCTATCAAAAATATCAGACGGTTTTAGCAAAGCGCCGGCTCTAGCGATACGTCTTCTTGAGCTCGGCAATCAGTTCTTGATAGTATTGGCGGCATTTCCGTTCGGGAAGCTCCGCCATTTTCGGATAGCCGGAAATATGAAAAGGACCCCGGGGAACGAGATAGTCCCCTTCTTGCCCTTCCCCTGCTGCTAAATAGACGAGAGAAAGGCAGGCCTTCCAACTCTTATGGACGAAAAGATAGAGAAAGCCATTGCCAAGCCTTTTGATCCATGGCGCGAAATTGCGGATAATGCCCGTTGACGTCACGCCGGGATGGCACATGACCGCTTCGGTGTCTTTCAGAGAAGAAGCGTAGGCAAAAAGATTCATGATGCCCCGTTTCGAGACCGCATACTGATTGCCCCGCGAATACTTGTTTTGATGGATGTAGTTGAGATAATCGCCACCATGGGGCGCTTTGTTATAGAGGGAATTGACGAAAACGAAACGGGATTCGCCATGGCTCTTGCGCAAAGCCTCAAAAAGAAGATAGGTGCCCACCACGTTGGTATAAAAGGTGAGGGACGTCCCATCGGGCGCCACCGCCCCCTTCCTGGGGTAATAGATGCCGGCGTTGAGAACGATGCTATCAAGCGTCAGTGCTTCGACTTTTTTGACCAATAGGGCAATCGAAGCAGGAACGCTTTGGTCATAAAAAAGGAAGCTGACGTCGGGATTGGGGATTTCTTGAAGAATCTCCGCCTTGCTCTTGGCCGCTTTCTCCGGATCGCGGCAGGCAATATAAACCCGGGCGCCTTTATAGAGGAGGGCGAGGGCGGTTTGAAAGCCAATCCCCGAGGTAGCGCCAGTGATCAGAATCGATTTGCCAACGAGATAAGGCACGTGAGCGTCAAGCCAAGCTTTGTTTTTCATCATACCTTTGTTTTATTTCTCCGTGGATGGAACGTGATAAGGCATTCTTCGACCGTGTAATCGGAAACAAGCAACACCTCGACGTCAATTTTTCCCTCTTTGAAAGAATCCCCCACCTTGGCAAAGCGGCCTAACCGGTCGTTAATATAACCCGAAACGGTGCTGTAGTCATCAGGCAACCGGTCCGGGTTGAGTTGGAATCGGTCGAAAACGTCGTCGATATTGGCTTTGCCTTTGACCCGGAAAACGTTCTTTTTTCCCGTCGGGATAATCACTTGTTCGGGTTTGTCGGATTCATCCCACATTTCCCCGACGAGCTCTTCCAAAATATCCTCGAGAGTAATGATGCCTTCGGTACCGCCGTATTCATCCCGAACCACCGCGATGTGGTGATGGGTTTCCTTCATTAAGGCCATCGCCGAAGAAATCATCATCGTCCGCGGCACCGAGACAAGGGGCAAGATCAGTTGGCCGAGATCGGGCTTTTCGCCCAAAGTCAAAACCCGAAGCAGCGTCTTGACGCTGATGTAGCCCAAAACATGGTCGAGCGAGGCCTGATAGACGGGGATCCGGGAATGTTTAAACGCTTCTTTGGATTTTAAAAATTCGGAAAAGGGGGTTTCGATATCGTAAGCGAAGACGTTGACCCGTGGCGTCATGATCTCATAGCAAGAAGTCTCTTTGAAATCGATTGAGCGATGGAGCAATTCACTCTGTCCCTCATCAATCATCCCTTCTTCTTCAATCGTCTTCACCATCGCCTCCAGTTCTTCATCGCTGGCTAGCGAATTCTCCTTCGGGGCCTTTTCGATGAGCGGGGAGGTAAGCCACTCCGATAATTTGTTGGCCGGGTAAACGAAGGGGAAGAAAATCACCTCAAGAACCTGAACGAAGCCGACCAAGCCCCGGGCAAAGGAATAGTTGTGGGGTTTCGCCACTGCTTTCGGGGTAATTTCGCCAAAGATCAAAAGAAGAAAAAACAGGATGATCGAAGAAACGAAGGCGGCCGACGCTTCGCCAAGATAGGGCGCGAGAAGATCGGCGCCCAATAGCGAAGCGAGCGAGGAAGCCAAGATGTTGACGAAATCATTGCCAAAGAGGACGGCGGCAATCGTTCGGTCGTAATCATTGGCGAGATGAAGGGCCTTTCCCGCACGAACGTCGCCGATGAAAGCCCGCTTCTCGAGCCGAAGTTTATTAACGGAGCTATAAGCCATATCCGCCGCACTAAAAAGAGCGCTTAAAATAAGCAAGATGGCCAAGAGGAAAAGATACACAATGTCGATGACTCTCATTTGCGCACCGTTTTCTCGTGGAAAGCGGCTTTCTCGTTGATCGGGCCGACCAACTCCTCAAGCACGTCCTCCATCGTCACCATCCCCACCAAGACGCTCCCTTGGTAGACGAGGGCGATTTGAGTGTGGCGCTTGCGAAAGCCGTCCACCATTTCGTCCATCCGAATCGAGGGAGAGACAATATAGGGTTTTTGCAGATAGTCTCGAAATTCAAGATGGGGGTCAGTTAAGTAGGCCGCCAAAAAGTTTTTGACGATCAGAATTCCGATGATGTTGTCTTCTTTTTCGACGTAAAGCGGGATACGGGAGTACTTGCTATCGCAGATTTTTTCGGCGAGCTCGCGACTGGTCAGCCCCCGGATGTTGAGCGCGAACATCTCTTTCTTCGGGGTCAAAACCTCTTTGACTGAAGTGTCGGCGAAATCAAAAGAAGCCTGAATAATGTCGCTTTCGTTCTCTTCCAGGAGGCCATGTTTTTCATTCACTTCGATGATCGAGGTGAAATCCTCGGGGGTGAGTTCTGGGGTCTTCTCGCTATGGAATAGCTTTTTGCTGAGGAAGGTTATCCCGCGGAAAAGAATGGAAATGGGATAAAGGATGACGATGAAAAACTCTAGGGGGTAAACGCAAAATTTGACACAAGAGTTTGGAATTTTACGGGCGATTTGTTTCGGAATGGTCTCGCCAAAGAGATAAAGCAGCATCGTGAGGACAATGGAAGAGAATAAAGAAGTTAGCGTCGCATCCCAGGGCAAAAGATCGACCAAGAACATCGTCAATAAATACGAAAGGGCGACGCTCAAGGCGTTGATCGCCACCAAAATCGTGACCAGTGTCCGATCGAATTTATTATCCACGCGCAAAATAAGTTTCGCTGTACGCGAACCTTTCTCTGCCTGGACCTCGAAACGATATTTATTAAAGCAGGAGAACGCCGTCTCTGCCATCGAGAAATAACCAGCGAGTAAGATGAGAACGACAATTAAGGCTAGATAGAGCCAACCTAGAGGATCAGGCAAGACAGTGAAAACTCCTTTTCGGGTTTAGACCGACTGAAGCATTGTAACATAAATAGAAAAGAAAACAAAAAGCACCCTCAGTGAAGAGGATGCTTATCAGATCAATTAAGGACGATTACTTCTCGTCGTCATCATCGCCGCCGTCATCGTCGTCGCCGCTCTGCGGTTTGTAGTCTTTCATTTCCGCAGCGTAGTTCTTGATCTCGGGCTTGCCTTGTTCAAGGTTATCCTTTTCGCAAGCATCAGCAATCAGCTGTTTTGCTCGTTTGACCGAGAGATCGCTCTTCACCTTAAAGCAGCCCGGAATCTCCTTATAAATGTTTTTATTGGAAACATCCTTGAGCGGGATCGGCGAGTTCTCATAGGCTTTCGGATCGAGGGCGTAATAGAGCTTGAGGCCCTTGCCAGCAACCGTAATCTTGAGGTAAGTCTTGGTGTGGAGACGGAAGGTATCGCCCGAATTCGAGAGACGGCTCTTTAAACCAAAGCTTAAGGCTTCCGCTTTGATTTCGTTGTAGTTCGCTTTCACATCTTTATCGGCTCCGTCGAGGCGCTCCGGAAAGGGGATGCGGATGACTTTCTTCTTCTCTTCTTCGACAACCGGGGCCGGAGCAGTGACGACTTGAACGACAACCGGGGCCGGAGCGGGTTCCGGTTCCGGTTTCGGCTGCGGTTGCATTTCTTCTTTCTTCGGCTCGTCGGCGACATAGTGCCGCTTATCGAGTTCTTGCGAAACCACGGTGCGAACTTGCTCAGTGGTCAGGCCGTTATCCTGCGGCTTATTGTTCGCGGCGTAGCCTTGAAGGGCTTTCGCGATTTCTTCTTTGACAATTTCGCGAATTTGATCCGCATCGGCCGAAGAGGCCTTCAGGGCATTCGGATCGATGTGCATCTCTTCGTGAATGATCTTACGGAGATCATCGCTGGTCAGCATTTCTTCATCTTCAGCCGCTTCTTCAGGCTTCCCTTCCGGAGCGGCCTTCGGAGCGGGACCATAGTTGAAGTACTGGACGACATATGGGCCAACGCCTTTGCCCTCTTCTTGATCATTGAGTTCAGCGTTCTCCGCACCGCGAAGTTCATCCTCGCTCGACGGAGCGCCTTCGCCTTCTTTGGCAGTATTAGCAGCGGCTTCTTCCGTTTCTTCTTTCGCGCTGTTCTCTTTAGTTTTGCCTTCCATGACCTTGCGCGAAACAATCAGCGCCTTAAGGCCAAAGACGTAGGCAACGATCGAAGCGGCGATCGAAAGGACGCCAAACACAAAGAAGATATAATCCTTCGACTGGAATAACGGCGAGAAAACCCGGCCGTCTTGTTTGCAAAGAATCGAGAAGATGAACGAATGAATCCAAAGGGAACTCGTCCCATTGATGAAATTCTTGAATTCATAGGCGCCGAAACCATCAGTGACGAGAAGGGCGATGATGGCGAAACCACCGATGACCGATCCAATGAGGCCGAGGATGTCAACAACGATATAACCTTTCGATTTGGTGATGATCAAACGGACTAAATTCAAAACCCAGAAAACGACAGCCAAGACCAAAAGGACGATACCAGCGGCCCCAAAGATGACACCGATCCAATCGCCGGCCTTGACCAAGGCGCCCAAGCCAAACATGCCGTTAAAGGTGCCTTTCAGCGCTTGAACGAAATCCGGCTTGAATGTGAGGAAGCCCAAAACGGCCCCGAGCACGGCCAAAACCACTGAAATGATGGAGAGAACCAACAGTTTCTTTTTCATAAATTGCTTACCTCTTTGACGATAATTGTAATCGCTCTTTGCTCATTTTAAAGGAAATTCGTGGGGTTTTGCAAAGGATTTAAAAAAAGAATTGGGTTTTGTCAAAAAGGCTTGGAAAAAATCCGCAATGCTTTAGGGTGGTTGATGATCAGTATTTGACCCTCAGGACCCTTTTCCCCATCCAAACACCAAGGTCCTTTCTCGGAAGTTTTGATCAAAAACTCCGCGGATGAAATGACTGTGAGCTTCCGACGGGATACATAATGCGTAAGTCCGTTGAAAGGCCCTTTATCAGCAATGAACAATTCCATTTTTCCATCATTGATCTTCCCGTTTCCATTGACGCTGAACCCGCCCATGTTAATCCCATTGAGAACCATCACAAATGCGCTATATCCTTCAATTCTATTATTATCATACTCAACTTCGTAATGAATGAGCTTTGATTGGAAAGCTTGTTTGGCTGCCACCGCATAGTAAGCAAGACGTCCAAGGCGGCGTTTCTCTTGCCTTGGGGTGGCATAGGCGATGTCACTATAGCGCCCAATCGCACAGGTGTACGCAAAATAGACCCCATTGGCTTCTCCGACATCGAACGCTTCTATATGTCCTTCTTTAATGATAGAGAGCGCACGCGTGAGGCCCCCATAGATGCCGAAGTTGCGTCCGACATCCCCGATTGTGCCAAAATTTAGATACCCAAGCACAGGGGTTTTGCGGGCTTTCATAAGATTATTGATGGCATTATTGAAAGTACCATCGCCACCGGCGATCAAAAGAACATCGTAGCGCTCCCCTGCTTCTATTTCATAACGGGTGGCTTCGGCGGAAGAAAAGGTGCAAACGATATCGAGTACTTCAAAAATCGGCGAAAGTTCAGTCTTCAATTTGACCAATTGCCGCGAAAAATTCTTATGGCCAGCGCTGTGGGAGTAAAGAAGCAATGCCTTCATGGGAAGACACTATAACACAAAAATCAGTGTTTTTGATGAGCGATGGAAGCCGCGACAAATTCACGGAACAGCGGATTGGGCTTAAGCGGTCGCGAGGTGAATTCCGGATGGAATTGGCAGGCGATAAAGAACGGATGGGAAGGCAACTCGATGATTTCCGCTAAGCCCTGTTGTGGATTGATTCCGCTAAAAACAATGCCCGAGGTTTCATATTGGGCCTTAAACTGATTGTTGAATTCGTAGCGATGCCGATGGCGTTCTTTGATATCGGCCTGACCATAGCAGCGATAAGCCAACGTTCCTTTTTCAATATGGCAGTCGTAGAGACCAAGCCGCATGGTGCCACCCATTTTAATGCCGGCATATTGATCCCGGAGCAAATCGATAACCGGTGATTTGGTCGCTGGATCAAATTCAGTGGTGTTGGCATCTTTTAAGCCCAAGACATCCTGAGCATATTCGACCAGGGCGAGCTGGAGGCCAAAGCAGATGCCCAAGAAAGGAATCTTATTCTCGCGAGCATAGCGGATGGCGATCTTTTTGCCTTCGCTACCCCGTTCGCCAAAGCCGCCCGGAACCAAAATCCCATCGTAGCCAGCCAAAGCCGAAGCGACGTTTTCGTTGGTGATATCCATGCTCTTGAACCAACCGATTTCGACGTTGCTCCCGTTATAATAGCCCGCATGTTTTAAGGCTGAGCAAACCGAAAGATAGGCATCGTGGAGTTCGACATATTTGCCAACGAGGGCAATTTTAACGCTGCCTTTGGCGCTTTTAATCGAATCGCACCACTTAGCCCAATTGCGAAGATCGGCTTCCGGAGCCTTAATCTGGAAATGGCTCAAGACGTAATCATCGAGCCCCTGCTCATGGAGCTTAAAGGGCAATTCATAAACGATTTTCAGATCGTCGGCTTCAAAGACGCCCTTGGTCGGGACGTTGCAGAAAAGCGAGATTTTTTCCTTGGCCCCTTCGGCGAGCGGAACTTCGCTCCGCAAGACAATCGCATCGGGTTGAATGCCCAAACTCAACAACTCGTGAACCGAATGCTGGGTCGGCTTGGTCTTGCTTTCTTCGGCGCTCCGAAGATAGGGCACCAAAGTATTGTGGATGAACATCGTATTCTCATAGCCAAGTTCAAGTCGGGTTTCGCGAATCGCCTCCAAAAAAGGCAGAGATTCAATATCGCCGACCGTCCCGCCGATTTCACAGATGACGACATCGGCTCCTGAGACTTTAGCGGCTTCGAAAAGCTTGTTTTTGATTTCGTTGGTAACGTGGGGAATCACTTGAATGCAGGCCCCGAGGTAATCGCCCCGGCGTTCCTTTTCGATAACCGACGAATAGATCTTGCCAGAAGTGATGGATGATTCCTTCAGAAGATGAAGATCGGTCCATCGCTCATAGTGACCCAGATCCAAATCGGTTTCCGCTCCATCATCCGTCACATAAACCTCGCCATGCTGATAAGGCGACATCGTGCCCGGATCCACATTGAGATAGGGATCGAATTTCATCATGAAAATCTTCAATCCACGACTCTTCAAAAGAAGAGCGAGCGTCGAAGAAAATATGCCTTTCCCTAAACTCGAAACAACCCCGCCTGTGACGAAGACATACTTGGTTCCCATAATAAAAATCTCCTAAGGGAAAAAATAAAAAATCAACGTACTAAATTTTAAGTCATTTCACCGGGACAACTCAAGAATAATTCTTGGACACTAACCAAATTATTAGAGATTATCGCGAATCCGCTTCACAATTTCTTTGTGCTCGGGGCTAATCCGATACGAGTCCTGCATTTTGGAGATTGTTTTCCGAACGAGGGTTTCCGGGATGCCCTTTCGCTTGAGAAAGGCAACGACCTCCGAGAAATGGGCGATGGCGAAGGTCGCCAGCATCCATGCCTGAGCCATCATGACGTAGTAGCGTTCGTCGTAAACGAGCCGGTCCAGGAAAAAACTGATATCGTCTTCACGATAGTAACGCATAGCAAAGACATAGGCGAAACGCCGGGCGTATTCTCGCTTGTCTTTTACCCATTTTTGGTAATAGGGTTCAAAGGCCTCCTTGGGCGCCTTACGAATAGCCTGCTGAAGACTATCGGTGATAATCCAGGAATTCGCTTTGGCTAATTTCCCCTGCAAAAAACCCATTTGTTTTTCAAAAGTCTTTTCTTTTTTAAGCGAAAGCATGAAATAGCAAAGCGTTAATTCGACCGTCTCATCCAAGGGAAAAGACTCAAGAGGCAAGCTGGCGTCTTTCGCGTAATGGGCGATTACTTCCTTGATGTGCGGGCTCCTGAGCGAGGCGCTTTTAAGGGAAGTCCCCACCATCCGCGAGACCTGGAAGGAGGCGGGGTCGTAGCCATGGCCATAAAGGTCTTCTTTGAATTGCTGAAGAGGATCCATTGCTTTATTTTAACAAAAAAACGATGCTTATATAAGCATCGTTTGCTTGTTTCGTGGTGACCCTGCCCAGATTCGAACTGGGGAACCAGCCTTGAGAGGGCTGTGTCTTGACCGCTTGACGACAGGGCCGTGCGTTAGGCCGAGAGATATTAAAGCATTCTCCCTAGCCTATTGCAAGAAAGAGCGTCATCGGCTGTCGGCCAAAGCGCAGATGGAGCAAAGCCGCCGTGTGACAGCGTCCTTGCCTAAGATCTCAATGACCTCGTGCAAATTCGGCGAATCCTTGCTGCCGGTGAGAGCGATCCGGAGGATCTCCGCCGCATCGGAAGCATTGCCAATATAGGCTTTCGGGTTTGCTTTGAACTCTTTGTTCGACGGAGCGAAGCCATGGATTCCGGCGATGACTTTGACTCCCTCCCACCACGTCGTCTCGTCGACGCCATAAGGCATCTTGACGGCGAAGTCTTGGAGCAGGGCCCCAATCATATCTTCATCGTAGCGCGGATTGAAGGGCAAGTCATTGGCGGTCAGTTCTTTGTAATCGTCTTCATAGAAGAAACGAGTCAGCGGTTCGATGTCGCTGTATTTGGCATAGTCTTTGCGTGGATTTGGCCGTTCCTTTTCGATGTTAAGAATCTTCTCAAAGTATTTTTCATCCGAAAGAATCTTGATTCGGAAATCGTCGTTATACTTGCTTGCCCATTCGAGAACTTTCGGTGCCAAAACGGCGGCGGGTTCGTGAGCGATGAATTCTTTGGAGAAATAATTAAGCTTATCAATATCGAAGAGGGCGCCATCGAGCGACATTTTATCGAGCGAGAAAGCGAACTGTTTGATGTCGAGGCTCTTGTTTGCGATTGACCACTCCTCGAAATTGGAGTTGGCGATCGACATCAGATAAATCAATAGCGCTTCAGGCGGATAGCCACCTTCCAAGAAATAGGAAACGGCCGCTTCGGGATCTTTTCGCTTCGAGAGTTTGCGTTTATTGCCATGATCCAGTTTCATGATGACGGGCAAATGGGCGTATTTCGGAGCTTCCCAGCCCAACGCCCGGAACATATCGAGGTGAATCGGAGTCGACGGAATCCATTCTTCGCCGCGAGTAACCAAGGTCGTATGCATAAAATGATCATCGCAAACGTGAGCGAAATGGTAGGTCGGGAGACCATCGCTCTTCAGGATGACCACATCAACATCGTTATCTTGAAGCTCGATCTTGCCGCGGATCGCATCGACAAACGAGGTCTTTTTATCATGATCGCCATTCGAACGGTAGCGGATAACCCAAGGGGTGCCCGCTTTAATCTTGGCGATCTCTTCATCGACTGAAAGGTTGCGGTCGCGGGCATAAACACCATAATAGCCAGGCAAAACCTTATTTTCTTCTTGGAACTTGCGGATTTTATCGAGGTCTTCGGTCGTGCAGAAATCCGGATAGGCTCTGCCCCGACGGATCAGCTCTTTGATGACGGTGCGGTAAATCTCTTTGCGGTTTGATTGCTGATAAGGGCCATAGGCGCCTTTATCACCTTCGGGGAACCAGCCCTCATCCGCCACAATGCCAAATTCTTTCAACTGGCTCGTGAGTTCATCGCCGCTTCCCTCGATTGTGCGTTTGGTGTCGGTATCTTCAAGTCGGAAATAAAAAATGCCATGGCTTTGTTTGGCGATCGTGTAGCCAATAAGCGCCGTAAATAAGCTGCCGGTGTGAAGAAAACCAGTCGGCGAAGGGGCGAAGCGCGTCACTTCGGCTTCAGCTGGCAAACTGCGAGCTGGATACTGTTTTTCAAGGTCGGCAATGCTCTTTTTCACATCGGGGAACAAAAGGTCTGCTAAGTCGTTTAAAGTCGCCATAAAATGCCTCTCCCGGGCTTCCGAAGGAATTATAGGCTATGCGTTCGTTGATTTCCACTTGCGCTTAATAGTTGACCCCTCTATAATAATCAACGCGCCAAAAGCGCCATGCAGGTGTAGTTCAATGGTAGAACATTACCTTGCCAAGGTAAATACGCGGGTCCGATTCCCGTCACTTGCTCCAGCATGTAAAACCCCCGATAAAATCGGGGTTTTATTTTATTTGTTAAGAAGATAAAAACGAAAAAAACGCTGTTATTTCGGTTGGTCGGAGTCATCATTGTCATCATCGTTTGTTCCATCATCAAGCGGGGGCAAAGGCGGGTTTTCTTTCTCCATTTTTTTCGCTTCATCGATCGATTTTTTGATTTCAGCAGCCTCTTCTTCGCTCATTTGCTTGGCATCTTCGAGCTGTTTAAGCGTTCGCTGGGCCAACGTGATGGAGTAATCGCTGAAGGCCTGGCGGTATTTCTCCATCAAAAGACCGGCGGACTCAAAATAATAAGGAAGAAATGGCGTAAGCAAAAGAATACTGCCCGCCACCCCGCCCACCGCTGAGTGAGCGGCGTCCGAAAGGAAGACATGGGTGAGGGCGAATCCGCCACCATAGCCAAGGATTGCAAGGGCAAAAAGGGGCCAAAGCGTCTTGAAATAATCGCCCCAAAATCCTTTAGCTTGGTGAATCCCGCCGACGAAAATAGCATTGGAAACACGGGGAGAAGCGCCCATGATCACCGAACGAAGATAAGGGTTGAGTCCATAGAAAGCCATATAAAGAATGAAAGCGAAATAAATGGCAACCATCTCAACAAGGGCCACCGCATTCTGCCAACCCGCCAAGGATTCGCTGGCGGCTAAGACTTCATAGGCTTCCGTCATCTTGTTTTGACTGTAGTCATTCACGAAGACGAGCCAATCGGCTTGAAAGGCGGGCGAAAGGGCGTCGGCGATCTCAAAGTAGATAAAGCCCACCAAAATCCCAAAGACGAGCGAAAAGAGAAAGGAAAGGAAGAGATTTCGGATAATCCGATAACAGCCAAAGAACGGCATGCGAAAATAAGCGCCAAGAAAAGAGCTAAATTGTCGATTGCCCATCGCGCTGCCCTTCCGGACGTAGGAAAGGGAAAGTTGGTAAGCGAAAAAGAAGAGCATCCCAATCGTGGGCAAAGTGAAATAAAGCGAGCCGGGGAGCCAAAAGGCCACCGCGATGATGCCAACGCTGACGAAAAAGACATTCAAGCCCGTCGGCCAGATCTTCCCGATCTCCTTTTTATAGAGAATCCAGGCCGTTTTTGCCAAGGATATCGGCTTATCCGCCATGATTTTTCTCTCCTAATTCATGCAAATCCTGAATCGTCTGCCACAGTTCTTTCTTCACGAAGGGTTTAACGCCCGGCTTCTTTTCGTAAAGGAAAACAAGCTTCTCCAACTGCGAAACTGGAACGAGGAGCGACTCGTTCTCGTCACTGACAAAAGGAGTGAGAAAGCAATCATCATTAACGAGGACGATCCCGATCATGAACGAAGTATTGATTCCACTTGCGATCGAAAGGCGGTCCATCGCAAACCGATTCTCCAAGAGCGGATTGGCGATATCGATCTTTTTGCCGCCTTTGCGGTAAGAAAACCAACTCGCTTCGTTGGCTTTGGCGTTGAGCGCCCCATCGTAGTAACGGTCGCTGATAACAAAGATGAATTTATCGCCGCCGATGATGTGGTCAATCATCACATTAGTGGAACCACCCGTCTCAAGCATGAGATTATTGACGAGATAAAAGTCTCCATCTCTCGCCACTTTTAGAACTTTGTGATAAAAGAGTTTCTCATGAGCTCGCCGCCAAATAATCTTTTTGACAGGCTGATAGAAGAACCAAAACAAAAAGACGAGTCCAATTAAGACCGCGCAGACAATGAAAAGGGTCAGTTTCACTTCGTACGGCATGCGTTAAACTTCTCGGCGGTCACGAGGGCAACCATCACCATCGCGCTCAAGCCTTCCTGCCGCTCTTCCGCCGTCAAGATGCCTTCATTGACGAAGGAATCGCTGACGCTGCAGATCGCCAAGGCCTTTTTGCCAAGTTCCGCCGCTTGTTCATAAAGAGCAAAGGCTTCCATTTCGACGCCTAAGGCACCGAGATTGGCCCATTTCTTCCACGTATCAGGGCGATAATCATAGAAAGTATCGCTCGAAACGATATTGCCGACTTGAAAACGGAATTTGCCCGCTTTGGCTGCGTCGACCGCGGCCGAAAGCAGTTCATAATCCGCGATGGCGCTGAAACTGCCACCATAGAGATTATGTTGCCCCATCCAGTTGCTGTTGGTGCAAGCACCTTCAGCGATGATGAGATCTTTTAGTTTCGTCTGTTTTTGGAAAGCGCCACAAGTACCAATTCGAATGATCGCTTCCACTCCGTATGAAGTGAAGAGTTCATGGCAATAAATGCCAATGGATGGCATGCCCATGCCCGAAGCCATGACCGAAACAAGCGAGCCATCGGGGGCGGCGCCGGTAAAACCAACGATGCCGCGAACTTGGGTGACCAGTTTGGGGTCCTTTAAGAAATTTTTGGCGATCCATTCGGCCCGCTTCGGGTCCCCAGGCATCAAGACGACTTTGGCGAAATCTCCGTTTTGCGCTTCAATATGAGGTGTTGGCATGTGTGCCTCCTTTATTCATCCTCGCCGGTATCGCTCACCATCGTTCCAGAAACCACATCGGCGAAACCGCGGTGGCTCGGGCTGGCAAAGAGGGCGATAGCCTCGACGAGATAGTATAAACCTAATGACAAAATCACCAAGAAGAAAATCGTTAAAGCCTTGATCAGAAGATTGCGAAAACAAAGTTCGCCACCATTTTCCTGATAAATCCGCATCCGGAAGAAGCGAAGGCCCAACGATTGGCCTTTGTAAAAATAGGGAACCACCACCCGATAGCCAAGGTCATAGAGGGCCACCAAGGCTCCAGTCAAAAACATGACAAGATAGACCGCAATCGTCCGGCTGATCGAGGGTTGACGCATCGCCGAAATGAAGACAATGAGCGAAGGAACCATGATGATCACCGAACCCAAAATCAAAACGGAAAGGTCGAACATTCCCGCCATCAGTCGCCGTCCGCCGCTTGAGGGGGTGAGAGCTAATGGTTCTTGCCCGGTTGAGTTTTTCTTCACTTTCACCGTTTCCATTAATTAAAGAATAACACGCACGCACGAAAGCGGAAGAGGAATTAACGCCCGTGAAAGCAAGGCGCTATAATTCCCTCATGGACCCGTTGACTCGCTTTTTCTTTTTGTTAATCAGTCTCCTGATTTTTTTCCTCGCCTTTTTTCTTTTGACGGGTGTTTATCTCGTCCGCCCAGGCCGAATTCAGCTGATTGTCAAAAAAGGGCGCTACTGGAAAAGCCTCAAACCCGGATTGTATTTTTTCTTTCCGATCTTTTATGAGGGTTTCGGCCAATATGTCGAGGGAAAGGGAACGTATCGCGTCAGCTTTCCGCACCAACGGATTCTATTTTGCGGAAGCTTGCGGGATCCCGAGCGTTTCTGCGCCGGGAAGAGAAGCTATCGCGCTTGGGTCAAGAAAGCAGTCAAAGAAAGCCTCGATCAAAAGTCATTATCCTTGCGAATTGAGGCTATTCTTGAACAAAACGGCTGGCAAATCGACAGTGTCTTCATTGAACAGTAACCGATTTTGCTAAGTTGCGGGGCTTGTCGATTGGCAGGCCTTTTTCTAACGCGACATAATACGAGAGATATTGACCAAAGACGACTTTAGCGACGCCGGCGAGATAAGGCTTTACATCATCGATGAGGAAGTCATCGCCCGGCGCTTTGAGGGCTTTGGTCGCCACGATGATAATCGTCGCACCACGACTTTTTAACTCTTCAAGGTTGTTGCGGAGGGCCAAAGCGGAAATCGGATCGCTGATGAGACCAATGACCGGCGTCTCTTTTTCGATCAGGGCAATCGGTCCATGCTTCAGTTCGCCGCCCGCATAGGCTTCGGCGTGAATATAGGCGATTTCTTTTAGTTTAAGGGCACATTCGAGCGCGGCTTCGTTATCGTAGCCTCTTCCGACGAAGAAGGCATCGCGCGCGGTGTAAATCCGTTTGGCAATCGCGTGGATTTCTTCGCGACGGGCAATAACATCGTTAATTGCTGAGATCAAATCGTTCACGTGGCGGATCGCATTGGTCGTTCCATCCATTGCCGCCGTCAGAAGGGCCAGCATCGTCACCTGAGCGTCATAACTCTTGGTGGCCGCCACCGCGACTTCGAGCCCGGCAAAAACCAAGAGGGAGAACGAAGCTTTTCGATCAATCGTCGAACCCCGGGTGTTGGTCAAGGCAATAGTGGTCAAGCCATTTTCGTTCAAGTACTTTTGGCAGGCGATCAAATCGGCGGTCTCACCCGATTGGGAGAGAAGGACGTAGACCGGATTCTGAGCGGTCACGTTCGGATAATATGCCCATTCACTGGCGATGTAACTTTCGCTTCGCTTGCCTAAATAGTGCATGTAATCAACGCCAAGAAGCGAGGCGTAATGGCTGGTGCCACAAGCAAGGAAGACGATATCATCGCTATTCCGGAGGGTTTGAATGATCTTGGAATCGAAGGTGAAATGTTCGCCGTCGAAGTAGTTGTCGATGATCCGCCGAATCACCGAAGGAGCCTCCTCGGTCTCCTTGAGCATGAAATGGGGATAGCCCGCCAAATCAAAATTGCATTCATCGACTTTGCGCTCGACAAAATGAGGCTCGATTTCCTTGCCGCCCTTATAAAGGTGAAATTCCTCAGGAGTCAAAAACCCATAAGTTTCATCATCGACATCGACGAATCGCGATGTGAAATGAACCATCGGGACGGCGTCGCTGGCCAAATAATTCGCGCCTTTGCCCACGCCGATCAAAATCGGAGAAGATCGTTTCATGAAATAGAGCTCATCGTGGTCTTTGATCAAAATCGCACAAGCGAAGGAGCCTTCGAGATCGGCGATGCTCTTGCGAATGGCGATCAAAGGGTCGTTGCTCGAAAGATAATAATCTTCGATCAAATCGGCAATGACTTCAGTGTCGGTCTCACTCGCGAAGACATAGCCTTTGCCTTGGAGCCGGCTCTTAAGCTTTTTGAAATTTTCGATCACGCCATTGTGAACCAAGAAAATATTCTGTCGCATCGAAAATTGCGGATGAGCGTTGACGTCGCTTGGAACACCGTGAGTTGCCCAACGGGTATGGGCGATGCCAGCCGAAGCCTTGGAGAAACGCGGGGTGATTTCATCCAGTTTCTCCACCCGGCCCATCGTCTTGAAAAGATGGATCTCTCCATCTTTCACATAAGCAAGACCAGCTGAGTCATAGCCTCGATAATCGAGAGATTTCAAACCTTTAATCAAATAAGAACGAAAGTCGATATCCCCCACGCCCCCAACAATACCGCACATATTAGTTCTCCCCCTCGATGAACTGGGATAAATGATCAACGATAGTCTGACAATGCGCCAGCGTATCGGCTTCAACCATCATGCGAAGGAGCGGCTCGGTACCGCTCGCTCGGACCAAGATTCGGCCATGGCCTTCAAGCGTTCGTTCTTCTTCTTTGATTTTCGCTTGGAGGGCGGGCGAATTGGCCACTTCCTCCAAATGAGCGCGATTAGCGAATTTCACATTCTTCAGCACTTGCGGATAAACGACGAAATCCGGAAGCTGAGCGAAGATCGCTTTCTCACGGAGATAAAGATTCAAGAGTTTAAGCGAACTCAATAAGCCATCACCAGTATTGAGGTCGGCCAAGAAGATAACGTGGCCCGATTGTTCGCCACCGATCGAAAGATCGTTTTCTTTGAGGCGGGCCTGGACGTTCTTATCTCCCACCGCCACCGTGTCATAATCGATCCCTTTTTCTTCAAGAACTTTGCGAAGACCGAAATTGCTCATGACGGTAATCACCACTTTATTTGCGTGGAGTTTGCCAGCTTTTTTGAGCGATAGGGCATTGAGATAAATCATCGCATCGCCATCGATCAAACGGCCATCAGGCCCATAAGCCATGAAGCGATCGCTGTCGCCATCAAAAGCAAAAGCCAAATCATAATGGCCTTTTTTGAAAGCGGCCAAGAGTCCTTCCATGTGGGTTGAACCACAGGCGAGATTGATGTTGGCCCCGGTCGGCGAAGCGTTGATGAAGTCAGCGTTGAGGCCGATTTTCTGATAGAGGGACGGAGCAACGAAGGAAGCCGAGCCGTTGGCACAGTCGACCAAAACCTTCAAAGACGAATAATCGGCAGTCGCCTTCTTGGCAAGCCAATCAATATAGTCTTTCTTCAAATAATCGCCATCGTGGAGGCGGCCGATCTTATCCGCTGAGGGGCAAGGCAAGTCATCATCAGGACGATCCATGTAACCTTCGATGAGATTCTCAATCTCATTTTCCAGTTTCTCGCCAAAGCGGTTAAAAACCTTGATGCCATTATCGGCAAACGGATTGTGCGAAGCCGAAATCATGACGCCGAAATCAAAATGCTCTTTCTCGACGAGATAAGAGATGGATGGCGTGGTTGAAACACCTTCATCGTAGACATCGGCCCCCGAGGCTAATAAGCCCGCTAAAAGGGCGCTTTTCAGCATTTCTCCCGAGAGACGGGTATCGCGGCAAAGCAGGATATTGTTTTTCTTTCCTGCGGGATACTGGCCCAAATAACGGCCGATCCGATAGGCCATTTCTGCCGTCAAAGTGACGTTCGCGACCCCACGAACGCCATCGGTTCCGAAATATTTGGTTCCCATGTTTTGTATTATTTCCCTTCCGAGGAATTAACGTCGGAGCCAGCTTCTTTGTTGGCCTCGACATCATAAGCCATGTCATCTTCGAAAATCCGTAAGAAGTTATCCGGCGTCACCGGGGTAAGTTCCCCTTGGAAAGCGATTGCGATCCGGCCGGTTTCTTCGGAAACAATGACGGTAACGGAATCAGAGTTTTCGCTGATGCCGATCGCCGCTTGGTGGCGCGAACCGTACTTGCCAGTCAAAGGACGGGCGGTCGAAGTGAAAAAAACCGCAGCCCGGGCAATCTTGTCATCCTTGATGATGACGGCGCCATCGTGAAGACGGGTTCCTTCATAGAAAATCGTCTCGAGGAGCTCAGCGCTCACCGGGGCATTCACATCGACGCCCCGTTGTTTGATGATCGTACCAACTTTGGCTTCGTCCAGCAAATTGTCTTTTTTCTCAAAGGTGATGAGAGCGCCCCGTTTCACTCGCGACATATCGATGATCGCCGTATAGACTTTCTCGTAAACCGCCTCACGGTCAAAGATTGCTTCGGGAGAAGGCGAATGCGAACGCTTCGGGAAAATCTCAAGACCGGATTTGCCCTTGAAACCATTGGCGGCCAAGGCACGATATTCGCTCAAATTGGCGAAGAGAATTGAAATCTCAACAATGATGAAGGCGATTCCCACCACATAGCAAAGGTACTGGAATTTGAGTATATAGCCGATCAAAAAAACGCTTTCGGCGGCCAAAGTGAAGACAACCGGGAAGGCGCGTTTGATAAATTTGAACAGGAGGTAGTCGAGCCCCGCTATCACGAGAATCGCCAGGACAAAGTCAACAATGACGTTGGCGTTAGGCTGATCAAAGATCGTGCTCATAAAACTTCCTCCTGGGCTTTAGCGGTTTCGCGTTGATTCTTCCATCCAAAAACGGCAAGAGCGGTCGGGGCCGAAGCAAAGAAGATTGCAATTTTGGATTTTTGAATAATGAAACATGGGCATCCCTTACGGGTTACGGGCCCCTTAATCATAGCAAAGGTCTTCTTTCTTTGAAAGAACCCCTTAACGCTTTTTCAGTTTTCCCTGGGGCGTTTTCTGTTCTTCAAAAATCCAATAACCATGCAAAACCCTTTCTAATAGCCGGAAATGCTAGTGAAATGAAAAAGCGTAATTATTTATTGAATGGGGTTTTGCCGAATGAAAAATAAAGCCTTCGTTCCCGAAGGCTAAATTTACGCTGGAGCACCTGGCGGGAATCGAACCCGTGTAACCAGCTTGGGAAGCTGGTGTTCTACCATTGAACTACAGATGCAGCCGAAAGACGGCTTTCTAATTATACGAGGCCATCCGTTCTTGTCTAGTAAGAGTTAGGCTTTTCACAGCACGCCCTTCATCAAATGGCCCGAATGCCACCCTTCTAATTCTTCGGCGTCTTTGTCACACAATCGGCCCCCTCAGAGTGAAGAGCTCGACTGCGATTCCGCCCGACGCTGATTTGACCTGCCAATTGCCTCGCTCGCCGACGATGGCCACTTTGACGCTTTCTTCACCGCGACTTCTTAAGCCAAAACGGCTTGGGTGCCGAAGCCATTTTCTTGGCGACTTTCTTTTCTTTTGCCCTGACCATTTCCTTTGCCAATGTTACCATGGGTCTTTCTCCCATCTTATGGCGCAAATGCTCCTTTTTCTAGACCCGGCATTATTGAAAAAATCAAACATTAAAGCGGCCGAAAGCCTCGCGGATGATCGCGAGCCAGCCATCCAAGTCACCGATATTGATCCCATCGAAGGGATCGTGTGACAAATTCCAGCAAATGAAAATCGACAGCAAACCGCCGACAAAGAGAACGGGTAAAGAGAGATGGCGTTGCTCTGGGGTTTGTTTGGCGAGGAATTTGGCAATCGCCAAAAGCGAAATCAAAGTAGCTAGGTTATAGAGCTCGTACATATAACGTGGGCAAATACCTGCTAAAGCATAGGTAAGAACCGCCAAAACAATCATCGCAACCGGGAAGAGAATCATCATTGCCTTTACGTAAGGATCCTCATCTTTCTTGAATGAGAAAGGAATGAGAAAAATCCCCCAGAAAAGCGGAATGGCAAAGACACCCGTCGCCGAGCCGAAATAGTTGCTGTAGTCTCCGTTGACGCCAGTAATCTGCGGAGCCGTGCCTTCAAGATAAGGGAAAAGCCCAGTGGAAGAGAACCCCCAAGGATTGAAAAAATAATGGAATATCGCGGGGAAAATCTGTTCGACATTAATGCCAAGGTTCGAAACATCACCCACCGTGTTTTGATGGGAAGCGCCAAAGTCGGTGAAGTGACCAAAGCGGGATTTGTTATACCAGCCAATTGCGATGGCACAAACGAGGAGCACCGCCGCCATCGGAACGAAATTGAGCAAGCGATGGGAGATTTTTTCCTCTTTGGCAAGGAGCATTTTGAGCAAGAGAGGCGCTACGAAAATCAAACAGACGAAGAGATCGGGCCGCGAGGCCATGATGAAACCGAAAGCCAAGCCAGCGAAGGCCAAGTAAAGCATCCGATGTTTGGCGTTGTCGTAGGCATAGATGACCAAGAGGAAAAAGAGATCCATATTGAGCAATCCAAAGACAATCGGCACATGATAGTTGGCTTCGACGCAGGGGTTCCACGGCTCATCGCCCATAAAATAACGTTTATAGGTGACAAGCGCCGGGGATAGAGCGCAGAAGAAAGCGGCCACCAAGGCGAAAAAGAAGATGTCGGGACTCATCTTTTTGACGAAGACACGGAAGAGCTCAGCCACCAAAATCAACAAGACTTGGACTTCGACGATCGCTCCGACGCTCTCGAGAAAAATTGAAGTTGGAACCACGTGGAAGAGAGCATAGAAAGGGGCACTGACGAGCAAAACAGGCAAGACTCCATAATAGGAATAACAAAGTCCATTGAAGTAAGCGTGATCCCAGAGTTTATAGGTCAAATCGACATCGAGGTTCAACTGCCCTTTTTTGAAGGCATCGAACATCTGGGTGTAAATATCGTAAGTGCGGACATCATACTTCAGCGGATATTCGGAAAAATAAAGTTCGCGGTTGAGCAGGGCGAAAATCAAGAAGCCGATGAAGACCACCGCTCCACCGATCAAGATGAAGAATTCGGCCCGCTTCGTGATGTCTTTTTGCTTTTCATCATAGGTCTTTATGAAATGAGGCAAGGCCACAATTAAAAGAGCCAAAAGAGAGAAGACGAGAAAGCGCAAAGCGGAAAAATAGAAAGCAACGGGTGCATTGAGGGTGAAATCTTTCAAAGTCAAAATCACCGCCGATCCCGCGTTGTCGCCGATCGGGCTCCGCCCCCAGCCAACGTTCAGGGTGATTCTGTATTGGGCCGCATCCGTAGGAAGGGCGAGCAAACAGGTTTCAGAAACGACGGGGTTGACCGTGTTCGAAGTCGTGCCAATCGATTTGCCAGTCCCATCGAATCCTTCAGCGACCACGTTCAATTCGCAACTTTTGGTATCGATGAAATCAAGATAGAGTTTGTTGGCGCCGGTTTCCGTTGCTTTGAAGGTGAAATATTGACCGGAAGTGAAGGAAGAGGAACCATCCGAATTGATGCTCCCCTGATTTGTCACGATTGAGGTGTCGCTAAAGGAATAGCCCGCAGTGGTCTCATTGCTCTTAAATGCCCGAGAATTGAAGGCAAAAGTCTCGAGCAGAACAAAGACGATGAGCGTAAGGGTCAAAGCGCTGCGACTCCGATGCTCTTCAGCAAAAAGCGTATTGCTCCGAATCCGCTCATAAAGCCAAGAAGGCTTGAGCCAAAGCATCAGCAAGGCGAGGATGCTAAAGAAGACAATCACATTCCAAAGGGAATAGCCGCCAAAACAAAAAACGATAATCAAAGCAAGGGCGAAAAGAAGAACCAGCATCGTTCCGAAATCGATCGCATCGTTAACCCACCACTTCTCTGGGAAAAGTGGCTCGTCCTTCAGGGATGATAGGGCATCGCTTGGCTCAGGCTTTCCTTGAACGGGAGTCGAGGTGGGATTGGCCGTCTTCTTCCCGAAGAGTTTTTGGAAGGGGCAACTCGGTTTCCCCGGGCATTTCTTTTGGATAATGCGCCAAAGGGTTCTTAAGCCGAAATAAAGACCATAAATGATAAAAGCGACAAGAACAGAATAGCCAAGTATTTTCATGGTTTTCATTGTCGGCTTCTTCGGCGCAAAGAGCAAGAGCGACAAAAAAGGATGGCCGCAGCCATCCCAAGTTTTTTCTGGTGGGTACTACAGGGATCGAACCTATGACCTTCTGTACGTCAAACAGATGCTCTCCCAGCTGAGCTAAGTACCCACAGCTGTGCGACGTTTCTTTTTGTCGCGAGGCTTATTATACGCACGCGAGCGTTTCGCCACAAGGAAAAAATGTTCTCTCATTCTTTTTCAAAGTAAATCTTGCCTTTTAATCAGGAAATTATCGCCAGCAAAACCCACTTATTTCGAAGAGGAAGCGGCCCCGGATGAAGCGGCTTTAGCCGACCTTTTCGCTTGGATTGCTCCTTTGATCCAACGCGGAACGTCGACCAAAAAGGAAGCGATGCCAATGGCGAAAGGCAAAAAGAGGAACATGGCATAGCGGGCATTCATCGAGCACCAAACCGGATACTTATAGGCAAAATAGGCATAGGAGAACGCGCTGGTGAGGAAAATCGAAGCGGAAAAGATGTAACGGAAGCCATCTTCGCCTTTCTTGAGGAAAAGGCGAAGAGTGTAAACGACCATCGCCGCGATGTAAACCAAGCCAAGAAAGAGATAAAGAAACGTCAACGTGTAAGCGAGGCCATAGACAAAGCCGGTTGGCCGCCACTGTGTCTGGCCCCAAAGAGCGCTCTTGAGCCAAGCCGTCCAAATGTTAAAATCCAAAGTTCCATATTGCGGGGTGTAACGTAACAAGCCACTCGCGGTGTCGAAATATCGGTTCCCCCAAATCGTCCGATTGTCGATATAGGGAAAGATGCTAAAGGAAAAATCACCGGCCGGGAAGGCGAGGAAGCGGCCCCAGAATCCATAGTAGCCCAGATCGATATGCTGATCGCTCCAATTGCCCGAACCTTCGATGTTGAGAACGTAGCCGATCGCCTCGCCAAAGCGCGCCTGGCGGTAAATGGCGATGCCTAAGCCGAGCGGGAAAACCAAAACCGCAAAGACGAGAATCTGAAGCCAAAATTTTTTCCGGTCTTCTTTGGCGGCAAAACCATCCTTATGGTAGAGGCGAAATAACTCGAGAAGAAAAATTGCCGCGATTGGGAAAGCGGCCATCGCCGTCGAAAGTTTGCTCGCCATCCCAACCCCGAGAAAAATGGCGGAAAAGATAATGGAGAGAAACGAAGGCTTTTCGCGATAACGAAGGGCGAAAAAGACCGCGAGAACGCCAAAGAAGAAAGCCAAGGAATCATTGTTGCCATAAAAAGGCAGATACCAAAGAACTGGAGTAAAGCTGCAAAGAAAGGTCGCGATGACGAGTTTGGCACCGCCAAGGCGAAGCTTCTGCAAAATCTTGTAGAGGAAATAAATCGTCAACGTCCCAGTGTAGCAAAGATAAATGCGGGTGCTTTCAAAGAGCTCATAAGCCCAGAGATCCCAACCATCGAAACCAGTATCGGGCCAGACGACGGGATTATCGGCGGGACAAGGAATGAAAAGCTTGTTGACCTTCATGGCGAGTGCCATGAGAAAATGCCAAACCTTTGGCTGATAATATTGGTTGCCAAGATTGGGATCGGGAATCGTTCCGTTCACATAGATGTCGTAGATAATCGACCAATGACCTCCCTTGCCATCAAGACCGAAATCGTGTTTGAAGTTATCGGCGTTCATAAAGCGGAGGCCCGAAAAAAGAATCAGAATCGCCGAGGAAGCAAGAACCAAAGCCAAGGCGATGTTGGCCCCCGATAAGCGATGGCGATGCCCGCGATAAAGGAGGACGAGCACCTCGCCAATCACAAGGAGAGCGAAACAAATGAAATAAGCGATGAACGATCCTTCATCGCGAAAGCCCTCAAAAAAGTCAGAGGTGTAGTAATAGCCATTTTTGAAAAAGAAAATGAAATAGACGACATAGAGGCCGAGGAGATACAGGAAAAGATAAACGGCATGTCGCCAAGGGTTTTTAAAGAAATGAGACCAAAAGGGCGAGGCTTCCTTTTTCGCTTTAAAAGAGTCGCAAAACGAATCTATTTTTTGCAAAAAACCCTTATTTTGACTTCCCATCGGATGGGGCTTTGCCCTTCTCCTCGGCATAGTCGGTTTCCGTATTGACCTTCCAAATGTCCTCTTTCTTGAAGGCCATCGGGTCGATTATACTCTTGACGGCGTCCATCGCCGTCAGCATCGAGTGATCCATGTTGTTGTAGCGGTGTTGACCATTTCGACCGACGCAATAGAGGTTGCTGATTGTGTTGAGATGGTTCTGGACGATGGCGATGTCTTTGTAGGAATCGAAGTAAGCCGGATAGGCTTTCTTCACCTTGATTTCCGTCGCATCGAGAATGTCGGCTTTGTCGACCATGCCGATCGAGGCAAGCTCGTCCTCAGCGAAAGCGATGAATTTGTCTTGCGGCATCTGCCAAAGCTCATCGCCCTCGGTCGCGAAATATTCGAGGCCGATCCAAACAGTGTGCTCCAAATCCTTCACCATGTAAGGCGACCAGTTGTTGAAGACCTGAAGCCGGCCCAGTTTAACTTCGCGCTCCTGAATGTAAATCCAAGTATCGGGAAGTATGTTGGCGACCGTCTTATTCTTCGTCTTGTTCGGAATCAAAAGTTTCTTCGCTAATAGACCGACGGTGATGAAATCACGGTAGACCAGATGGGTGGCCACTTCATAAGCATCGGCAGGAACGCTTTCCTTGCCAAAAGCGAAATAGAGATCCTTGAGCGGCATCGAAGAGATGAAATAATCCCCTTCCACCACATCTTTGTCATTGATAACCAGCGAAGTGACCTTTCCATTGGCGAGGTTGACTTTCGTCACTTCGCTTTTCATATGGATTTCGCCGCCCATTTGCTGAACGAGCGCCGCCATCTCTTCGTAGAGCTGGCCTGGCCCCTTCTTCGGATAGTCAAAACGTTCGATCAAGGAGGTCTCAACATTCTTATTTTTTTTGCGGAAAGGTTTTGTCACGGCGTTGGTAAAGGTCTTCCAAAGCGAAAGCCCTTTGACACGCTGCGAACCCCAATCCGGTGCGATCTGGGAAGGATTCCGTCCCCAAACCTTCTCGGTGTAATCTTCGAAGAACATCCGATAAAGCGGTTTGCCAAAACGGTTCATATAGAAATCGGCCAGCGAGTTTTCCTTGCGCTTATGGAGGCAACTTCCGATGTAGCCCCAACCCGCGCGCCATGTGCGGCAGAAGCCCATGTTGTGAAAGGTCGACCACTTCATCGAAATTGGGTAATCAAAGAATTTGTGCAGATAGAAAATGCGGGAGATCCGGTGGCGGGAAAGCATGACGCGATCTTCTTTTTCGGGATCGGGGCCATTTTCCGCCAATGGCACTTCGCGCTGCAAAAAAATATCGTCTTTCGAAGCGGAGCCCTGAGGTGGCATGATTTCGTGCCAGAGGTTCATGACGTCTTCGTTCTTGGTAAAAAACCGATGGCCGCCAATATCGATGCGATTGCCTTTGTATTCAACGGTCTTCGAGATGCCACCGATCTGATTGCTCGCTTCGTAAATCACTGGATGGATGTGACAATCAGGCTGCTTCAATAGCTCGTAGGCAGCGGTTAAGCCTGCCGGACCAGCGCCGATGATGACACAGATCTTGTCTTTCTTTTCTTGTTCGCTCATGGATGAAATCCTTTCTTTATTCGAAAAAAGCCTCAGGAAAAGGCTTTTATTTCTTTTCGTCCTTCTTTGACTCAGCGAGCGGAGCAGCGGGTGAAGTCTGCTCGGTCTTCTCTTCGCCTTTCGGCTCGATGAAGATCCACTTCTTGCGGGACTTATAGTTCCAAACGAGGACGATCAACGTGCTGATGCAGAAGATGGCGAAGTAAACCCAGAAACTGCCATTCCAGAGAAAGCTCCAGTCGCCGTGGAATAAGTTCATTGGCGTCTTTGAACCATTGACGATATTGATGACTCCGCCGGTGACCGAAACGAAGAAATAATGGGAGCCATAGAAAATGCCCAACGAAATCAGAAGTCCAATGAAGCCTAAGAAAACGAATAGCCAAAGCTTGCTTTGTTTCTTGGCCGCATTCTTATCGGCGACGTTCTGGAAGACCCAAAGCACCGAAAAGATGTAGTTCACGGCGACGCCGACGATGAAGCCGGCGAAGGTCGAGAGGCCGAGGTTCAGCCATTCGTTCGCGTTCTTCAAGAGCCAGGAAACCATTAATTTCGTAAAAAAGTCAAAAATCGTGGCAACGATGCCAATCACCAGAAACCGAACAATTTCGGCTTTGTGGGAATATGGTTTAGTCTTTGTATTTTCCATAAAGTGTATTTTAGTCTTTGGCCAAGCCGAGAACAATAGTTTGCGGGCAAGAAAGCGAGACGATTGATTGCGTCCCTTTGTTTCAGTAAACAAAAATGGACCAATTGCTCTCCATTTTAGAGCAAAGCCCGACCGCACAAGACACCCATGACCGAGGCCATCATGAGCCCCCTCGTCCAACCACTGCTGTCCCCAAGGCAATAGAGATGCTCGACGTTGGTGTGGAGGTTTCCGTCCATTTTGATCTTATTCGAATAGAATTTAATCTCCGGCGAATAAAGCAGAGTCTCGCTCGAGGCAAAACCAGGCACGACATTATCCATCGCTTTGATGAAGGCGATGATGTCGCTCATCGTCCGATAGGGCATCGCCGCAGTGATATCGCCCGCCACCGCATCCGGCAAAGTCGGCCGGACGTTGCTGCGGACTAGTTCCTTATCCCAGGTGCGCTTGCCATCGAGAATGTCGCCAAAACGCTGAACCAAAATATGACCGGCGCCGAGCATATTGGTCAATTCGCCGATCTTCTGAGCGTAGAGAATCGGCTCATGGAATGGTTCAGTGAAATTATGGGAGCAAAGAATCGCCAAATCGGTGTTCTCGCTCTTCTTCTCTTTATAAGCGTGACCATTGACGACCGCGAGATCGTTATCGTAGTTTTCTTGGGCGACAAAGCCTCCCGGGTTCTGGCAGAAAGTCCGCACCTTGTCTTTGAATGGGGCGGGGTAGCCAATCAATTTGGCCTCATAAAGAACCGAGTTCAACTCCTCCATCACTTCATTGCGGACTTCGACCCGCACGCCGATATCGACCGGGCCGGGCTTATGAGCGATATCGTATTTGGCGCAGATTTTCTCTAGCCAGTCCGCTCCGCGGCGGCCAGAGGCAATCACGATGTCTTGCCCCAAGACCTTCTCTTCATTGCCATCGCCATATTTATGGATGATGACGCCTGTGCATTTCCCTTTTTCGAGAAGGATATCGTTGCATTCGTAGCCGAAGAGCATTTCAACGCCCTTTTGCCGAAGGTATTGCTCAATCGCCAAATAAAGATCGTGCGCTTTTTCCGTCCCAAGATGTCGGATGGGGCAGTCCACCAATTTGAGACCGGCCTCAATCGCCCGGCGCCGAATCGCTTTGACCTCATTCGTCTGATTGAGGCCTTCCACATGGGCATCGGCGCCAAATTCGAGATAAATCTGATCGGCGTATTCAATCAGGCTTTGAACTTTGTCGGAACCCAAAAGCTCGGGCAATTCGCCACCCACTTCCGAGGAGAGCGAGAGCTTGCCATCGCTGAAGGCACCGGCGCCAGAAAAACCGGTCGTAATGGCGCAAGGATTACAGTTGAGGCACTTCCCCGTGATGCCTTTCGGGCATTTGCGGGTCTCAATCGGATGGCCTTTTTCAATTAAGAGTATCTTTTTCTTGCTGCCCTGCTTTAGAAGTTCAAGGGCTGTGAAGATCCCCGCAGGACCCGCACCGACGATGATGACATCATACATTTTTATTTCCCTCACGTAGGATACTCCTCTCCACTGGCAATGTTGAGTATTATTTTTGTCCTTTTCCTTACAAAGGAAAACGCAAAAGCCGAGCTGTTTTATTTGCCTTGCTTGCCTTCTTCTCCTCGACTACAATTAAAGGTTATCCGGGAGGGACACGGTCATAATGATTGAGGAGACCTTTTATGGCTTTTGAATACCATCATCTCGATAAATTCGGCTACGCCAATCTGGATTTAGTCGAAGAATTACTCGAAAGCGAAAAGAAAGCCATCATCCTGATTTCGGGTGCTTCGAGTTCAGGCAAATCCTTTTCGGCCGAGTATCTCCGCGATGTTCTCGAAGCGAATGGCCACCACGCGATTGCCCTCTCGCTCGATCAGTACGACTATGGCTTGAGTGGCATCATCCCCAATAAAGTGAATGCCAATGATTTCGGCGGGACCTTAGGCTCAATTGCCGTGATTGAAAAGCGGATCAGAGCCATCATCACTCCTTTGCCCTTTGGCCAGAAATACAGCGATGAGACTTGCGCCAAGATCGCCCAAGCCATCGCCGATCTCCTTTCGAGACAAGATCTCGTCAAATTCATCGGGGGGCTGAAACGGGAATGGCAACTCCTCAACTTCGATGAACCTACGGTCTACGCTTTAAGTGAGGCCGCTCAAGACGTCTTGACTCTTTATCACAATGGCAAAGTCATCGAGAAAAAGTATTCCAAACTCGTCTCCGAACGCATCGATTGCGACCACGAGATCAATGGGGCCGACTACGACGTGATCATCATCGAAGGCATCTATGCCCTTGACCCCTCTTTCTTGAAAGACCTAGAACCGCTCAAAGTAATCAAAGATTTTATCGATGGCAATCCCAAGAGTTTGTTCCTCCGCCGCATCATCCGTGACATGAAAGCGACCAGCACCCCCTCTTCTTTCACTGTCAAAATCTATTTCAAATACATCGTTAAAGCCTATATAGAGACAATCCTCCCCTCGCGGAAATTCGCCGACATCATCCTCGATAACGATATCTCTTTCGGCGAACTCCGGGCCGGCGATCTCTATATCACCCGCGATAACCACCCCATCAACAATCCTTCAGCGGTCGAAAAACTCAAAAAAGAAGGACAGATTCTTTCTTCGGCTTACGAGAAGGATTTCTATTTCGTCGCCCCGAACGAAAGCCAAGAATACAACAACATCCTCCGTTTCCGTGAGACAAGCCTCGATGGCGGCAAGAGTTATCAGCCAGTTTCTTTGGTCCATAAAGGCGCCCCGAAAGCCCGTAAAGACAATAAGATCGTCCGGCCGATCAACGTCTTGCTCGATGAAAAGAGCATCGGCGAAGTCTGGCAAAACGAAGAGGATTGCCTCAGCGACTTCCTCAATTCGGGTTTTGAAATCAACCGAGTCGAGAAGAAAATCAAAACCAAACTGGTCTTCCAGGGGCAAGCTCTCACCCTTTACGAGGTGGCAGGCCGCAATGCCTATCTCGAATTCACCGGACGCTACAAAAAAGACGCGGATGAGGAAATCCGCGCCTTGATTGCTTAAGAGTTCAGCCTTCGATCTGGCGTAAGCCGAGGCTTTCGAAATAGGCCTTCAGCTCTTTTTGATGATGGCCATAGATCACCTGATGGTGATTGCCCAACGAGGATTTCAGGAAATAAGTCACCGGAGCGTTGAGTTGGATCACGATTTGGGTCCGGCAGCGGTCTGGGCGGTATTCGTTATGGAGGATCGTCCCTTCTTCGCAATAGAACTCGTTGAGGGAACTGCCGACTTTAACGATCGTCACGTCGCCGGGCTTCATCACACCGTGAATTCCGACCCCGATCCCCGATTCGAAATGGGTATCGAATTGATAGGAATCCGCCATGTCGAGCGGCAAAGTGCAATGGGCGAGGGTCAGTTGGTTCTTGAGCGGATCGATCCAGTTCGGATTGGCTTGGAAAGCGTGGACTCCCAAGCATTGAAGGATGGCATAAGCCGTGATCATCGCCGGCACATCGCCTTCGCAAGAGGCCACGATCCCGTCGCGGTTCATTAAGGACAAACCCAAGCAGGCCGACATCTTGACCTCTTTGATGATATCGAAGCAGCGCAGAGTGAAGCCAACGAATTTTTCATCGACGCAAAGCTGTTTCAGGGCCCCGTAGATGCCATAAGCCTTATCGAGCTCCGACGGGTTGAAACTCGCCGTAAACGCTTTGGGCGGGACTTTCCCCTGATGCTCATGGATGAGCTTAAGGACTCTCTCTTCGGGGACATCGACCAGGTCGATATGGAAAATCTCTTTGGCTTTCGAATAATCGACATCGGAGGAGATAAGCCAATCGGAAGGCTGACCGAGCACCCCTAAACGGGCCGGGGTTTTCTCTTGGGCTTTCTTTTCGGCCAATAGAGCCTTGAGGCGGCTGGCGATATAGTCATTATTGCCATGGAGCACTTCGCCCTTCTTGTTCTCTTCTTTGATGAAGGACAGGATTTCCAAGGAGGCCGCCAGCGAGTTGGACGAACCGTAGGTCAAAAGATAATAGGGCCCGGGGTACGAGGGGTAAATATCGCGTTTAAAGAAGCCTTCCGAACCGCCGGACTGAACCAAAATCAGCGGCAAATCCCCTTGGGATAGCTGATCAAGACCAACCAAACGGAATTCGTAGCCGGTTTTCTCAGCCAAATCGTTGAGGAGTTTTCCACTCTCTTTCGATATGGTGTCGCCGTAAGAGAGAACCGATTTAATGGGATAAACGTTGACGATCATCTTTTTTCTCCCAGATCCTTAAGAACGGCGCGAAATATCGAAGACGGTTCCTTCCGCTTTTGGCGCCTGAGAATGCTTCGAGGTGAAAATCAGGACGATCAAGGTCACGATGTAGGGCAGCATGGCATAGATGATTCCGGCATTCGGGAAAGAAACCAAGGCTTTCAAGAAAGCATTTTCCGAGTTCCCGAGCGTCGTCGTCATATTGCCAAGGGTCTTGAAAAAAGCAAAGAAGACGGCGGCGGCCAAGATCTTGAGCGAATCCCAGTTGCCGAAAATCATGACGGCGATGGCCAAGAAGCCGATGCCGGCCACGTCACCATAGACGGTCGAAGTGGAGGCCAAGGTATAGGCGGTTCCGCCGATGCCAGCCAAGAAGCCCGAGATCGAAACCCCGGCGTAGCGGTAGCCGAAGACATTGAGGCCCAAAGAAGCGCTTGCCTCGGGGTGCTCGCCGCAAGAACGCAAACGGAGCCCAAAGCGGGTCCGATTGAGAATGAGGGCGGCCACCGGAATGAGAACCAAGGCGAAAAACGTCGTCTCAAGGCAGATGGTATAAACCGAGAAGGAACGGAGAAAAGAACGGGAAGTGATTCCGAAAATCTCGGGTTGGAACTTGACCCAGGCAGGCCAGCTGATCCAATCGGTCTCCACCCCGCTGTTGATGGCGGTCGCCCCAACCAAGAAAATGGCGGGCGCCATGATGTTGATCGCCGTGCCGGCGATGGTTTGATCCGCCTTGAGATGGTTGGCGGCAAAAGAAAGCAAAAGGGAGAACAGGGCCCCGACGATCCCCGAAGCCAAGATCGCGATGAACATGGCCAGCCAAGAGGGCAAAGCCCCGGACGTGACCTGGGGATCAAGCTGGCGGCAAACGATGACCGAAGTCATGGCCCCCACCACCATGATGCCCTCGAGGGCAATGTTGACGATGCCAGAGTGTTCGGAGTACATGCCGCCATAAGCGACGAAAATCATCGGAATCGCGAAAGCGACAACGAGGCCGATAAACGTCCCCCAGATCATCTCGGGAGTGAATAGCGATGCCATGATAACCATTTTATAAGCTCCCCTTTCCCGAACCCTTCGGACTGGCCGGAATCTTCTTTCTCCGCCAGAAAGGTTTGTCGAATCCATAACGTTGAATCATGATTCGGACAAAGGCGACGAAGGAAGCGAAATAAACGATGACCCCGATGATCAGCGAGGGGATCTTATGAGTGAACGCCGAGCCCAAGCCGGTGCCGGAGTAGGTCAAATATTGAATGAAAAGGGCGCTTAAAATGCAGCCGATCGGATTGTTGTTGGCCAAGAGGGCGACTGAGATGCCATCGAATCCTTGCGAGGGGATTCCCGAGTATTTCACATCGAGACCGGAGTTGGCCGCAGCCGGCATCAAGATGTAACAAGCCCCGCCGATCCCAGCCAAAGCACCCGAGATGGTGAAGGCCAAAATGATGTTTCGCTTTTCATTGATCCCGGCGTATTTGGCGGCGTCTTTGTTGAGGCCGCAAGCCTTGATTTCAAAACCCAGAGTCGTCTTCTCGAGAATCACCCAAATGATGATGCCGAAGACGCAGGCGAGGACGAAGCCGATCGTGAAATTGGAATCGATGGCTTCCAGCCCCCAAGTGGGCAAAACCGAGCCGGCGCTCACGTTCGAAACCTTCGTGGTCGTTCCGTTGGAGATGAAAAGACTGGAATTGGATTGGCAAACCATATAGAAAAGACATTGGACAATCCAGTTCAGCATGATGGCCGAAAGGACTTCATTGACGTTGAAGAAGGCTTTTAAAATGCCGGGGATGCAGCCGACGGCAGCGCCGCCGATCGCCGCGAGAAGAACGCAGACCGGCCAGGGAAGTTTCCAGAGAACCGCGCCGACGAAGGCGAAGGTGGCACCGCCCATATACTGCCCGGCACCGCCGATGTTGAAAGAACCGGCTTTGAAGGCGAAGGCGACGGCCAAACCCGTCATGAGGATCGGAGCGGATGAATAGATGATGTTGGCAATGCTGTTCTTGTCGGTGAAACCGAATTTCAGCATGTTGACAAAACCTAACGGGGCTTTGGTCGGGTTGATGCAGACAAGGACGAAAAATCCCACCAAAAGGCCCATCAGAATCGAAAGGAGAGAAGAACCGATCGAAAGGAAGGAAGCCTTGTTGAAGAACAAGAGCTTTTTCTTCTGGGGGGAGATGGCGTTGTTCGGGATGTCGCTCACGGTCAGTTACCTTCTTTCTTCTCGGCGGAATGCTGAGCCGTCTTTTGATTGATTTTCAGCACGGGTTTTTTCTGCGCATTCTCCCCGTTGGTATTCGGCTTTTTCCGTATCTTCATCACCTTTGAGGTTTCAGGCCTCGAGGGTTTTTCTTCTTTCACTTCGACGGCAAAGGATTCCAAGGATGGCGTTGGGGAAGCCACCGCTTCCTTCGGGGTCTTGTCTTCGACCGTTTTTGCTTCGGTCGGATTCATCGGATGGGCCAGGACGCTTCCGCTGATTTCCGGAAGGGCGGGCAAATCCATGCGCTTGGCGCCGGACATGTAGAGCCCCAATTCTTGGAGCGTGATTTCTTTCGGGTTGAGGTCGCCGACGATCTCGCCTTCGTACATCACCAAAATGCGGTCGGAAAGATTCATGACTTCTTCCAATTCAAGCGAGAGCAAAAGAACGCCTTTGTCCTCATCGCGGGCTTTGACGATTTGCTTGTGGATGTATTCGATGGCTCCGACATCCAATCCGCGGGTGGGTTGGCAGGCGATCAGTAAAGGCGTCCGCCGATCAAGTTCGCGTCCGACGATGGCTTTCTGCTGGTTTCCGCCCGACATATCGCGAACGACGGATTGGGATCCTCGGCCCGAGCGAACGTCGTATTGGGCCACGACTTTATCCGAATAGCCGCGGATGGCTTGCCGGTTAATCCAGCCATAGCGAGAGAAAGGCTTTTGGTAATAGCGTTCCAGCACCATATTCGACTGGAGATCGAAATCCAGAATCAGGCCATAGCGATGGCGGTCTTCCGGAATGTGGGCGAGGCCGGATTCGTTGCGTTTCCGGGCCGAATAATGGTCCAGTTCGATATCTTTTCCGTCTTCGGCCACGTTGCGGAGATAAATATGGCCGGATTTCGCTTTTTCGAGACCGGTCAAAGCGTAGATCAACTCGGTCTGCCCGTTGCCTTCAATGCCGGCGATGCAGGTGATTTCCCCTTGGCGGATATCGAAGGAAACATTCTTGACGACCTCTTTGTGTTTGGCGTGGGAATAGACCGAAAGATGGCGAACGGAAAGAATGGTTTTGCTGGGTTCGCACGGTTTCTTTTGCACGACGAGCTGAACATCGCGGCCCACCATCATCCTCGATAGTTTCTGGATGTCGGTATCTTTGACATTGACGGTGGCGATGACGCGGCCTTTTCGCAAAACGGTAACCCGATCCGCCACTCCCATGATTTCATTGAGTTTATGGGAGATGAAGAGGATGGTCTTGCCTTCTTTGACCAGTTCGCGGAAAGAATCCATCAATTCATCGATTTCCTGCGGGGTCAACACGGCGGTAGGTTCATCGAAAATCAAGATATCCGTTTTGCGGTAGAGCATCTTGAGGATCTCCACCTTCTGCTGCATTCCGACCGGCATGTCTTGAATTTTGGCATCGAGATCGACCGAAAAATGGTAGTGCTCACACAATTCTTCGATTTCTTGGCGGACTTTTTTCGGATGGAGAATGCCAAGGCGATCGACGGGCTCTGCTCCCAAAATAATATTCTCAAGACCGGTGAAGCAATCGATCAACATGAAATGCTGATGTACCATGCCGATTCCCAGTTTGGTGGCATCGTTCGGGCTCTTGATTTTCGCGATTTTTCCGTTGATGAGAATCTCGCCGTTGTCCGGAATGTATAAACCGAAAAGAATCGACATCAGGGTCGATTTCCCGGCGCCGTTCTCGCCTAAGAGAGCGTGGATTTCGCCTTTTTTTAACTCCAAAGAAATGTCATCGTTCGCCTTGATGCCCGGGAAAGATTTCGAAATATGGCGCATCTCGACGACAAGTTCTGAAGAAGAGACGACCGGGCCGTTAACAAGCGGCGTTTCAAGGTTTTCTGACATTTTCTCTTTCCTTTTCTAGAAATAAAATTAGCTAAAATCAAGAAGAGAGGCCCGACGTTTTTTGACGCCAGGCCCCTCCTTCGAAAACTCAGATATTACGCCTCGTACGTCACAACGACTTTTTTCAGTCCGGTAAGGGCGGCGTTCGGATCAGCGGTCGCGCCATCGAGATCGGGGATGACCGGAGTGCCGGCCTTCACGCTCTTGTAGAAGGTCTTGTAATCGGCGACCGACCATTTAGTAAGTCTCCAAGAAGCGGTTTCGGTCGGAAGGCCAACGGCGTTGGTTCCGGCATCGACATCGCCATCCTGCACGCCTTTGTAGATGACTTTCCCGGCAACGGTTGTCGTGAAGGCAGGAACGCCAGCAGTGGCATTGGTGTAGGCATCAATCAGATATTGGTTGACGAGCGGTTCCATCTTCTTGAACGCCGAAGTGATGACCAACGGAGATTCATTCGACTGGTCAACGTCGACGCCGATCAGCTTAGAACTGTCATTTCCGAGGACGGTGTTGACATCCTGGGCTGCGCTCAAGCAAGAAGAATAAATGCCGCCGCCGCAGGAGAAGACCACTTCGGTCCCGGCAGTGTACCAAGAAGTCATCTTGGTTTTGATGTCATCGTTCGGAGTGAAGCTTCCCGAATACCAATAGTTCATGGTAACGGCGCCATCGGCCAAACTCATATCTTTGGCCGCTTGTTCGGCACCGGCAACATAGCCTTCGCCGTATTTGACGACGGCGGGGACGGACATGCCACCAAGGAAGCCTAATTTCTTATAGCCCTCTTTGACGGCAGCGTAGCCGGCAAAGAAACCCGAGTGGTGTTCATAGTATTTGATCGAGGTCGTATTGTTCTTGAAAGTATAGGCGGCGTAGCCATTATCATCATCGCTCGGATCGCAGTCGACGCCGAGGAAGAGAACGTTCGGATACTTATCCTGAACGATTTTGATGGTGGAATTGAATTTGAAGCCCGGCATAACGACGACTTTGGCGCCATCGGTGACAAGGGCATCAATCGAAGCGACACGGGCGGAAGTCGAGTCGGTAGCCGGCTGCTTGTATTCCGGGGTCGCGCCAGTCGAAGTGCAGAAATCCTGAACGCCCTTCCAGCATGCTTCGTTGAAAGAGTGGTCGTTGATGGAGCCAACGTCGGTGACCAAGCCAACCACGCCGGAAACAGTGAGTCCGGAGTTGACGCTGGAGCTGACGCTCGAATCTCCCGTTTGGCCACAGCCAGCGAGAGCGACGGCGGATAACGCGAGCAAAACTAACGACGTTTTCTTCATACAATTTTTTCCTCCCATGTATGAATTGATCTTGGATCAAATCGCAGATGGTTGCTTGCCAAGTATTTTTATAGAGACACTTGCTTCTATAAAATAAACCGCAAGGCTTCCTCGCTGTGCTTCGATTGCCGAAACAAATCGAGGTTCTGTTATTTTCTCCAAGACATTATTCTAGCATTTTCGAAAAATTAACAAACAAGAAAATGATTGCGGTTTTGTTTTCAAGAAAAGAATGTCGATGACACGGCGACATTTTCTCAAGACAATTTCGAAACGGATTGTTTTTTGGCCCATAATTAAAATGAAAAAACATTCATTTGTCTTGGATAAAACGTCCACTTTTCTCACCGAGAGAACGATTTGTTTTTGGCCTAACGACGACGACTGAAAACATCCCGATAAACTCGGCCATCCTTCCGTCATCTCGTTCGCCGCTTATTGAGGAGTAAAAGCCAAATCCGGCCATCGATACGGGGGTATTGTGTCCAACGGATTTCCCGAATCGCACAAGGGCTCGAGTAAACAATCCTTCAGGACAATGGTTGTTCTATCCTCCTTTATAGCGAGCTAAAAAGCGAAGGCGAATCGGATTCGCTAGGCGGAATCAGTTTCTCTCGCTTCTTATTGCTTTCCTTGGCAAAACCATGAGGATTGTGTTCATAATTATCGTTGAGGAATCCGATCAGGATACCAAGAATAATCAGAAGCCAATTCTTGCTAAGTCTGGCGATGAAGTTGGTCTCTTGAACGAAGAGAAAATATCCACAATTGGACACCGGAGTGACCCCATGAACCTGCTCAAAGAAGAAATTGATCTCAAAACCTACCCCAAACGGAACCAGTACGCTTGGTTTTCGACTTTTCCCGATCCGAGTTACGGCTTTGACGTCGACATCGATGTCGAAGCGGTCGTGAGCCTGGCCAAGAAACGGGGCGATTCCTTCTTCCCCTATTTCTTTTTTCTGGTGATGAAAGGAGTCCATTCGGTGAACGAGCTCCATCTCCGCGAAGAAAAAGGACATGTTTTCCGTTATCAAAACATCGCGCCGACTTGGACGGTGATGAGCGAGGCGGGAATCTACAACAATGTCGCTTGCGAAATGACGTGGGATTTCAATGAGTTTTATCACCGGGTCCGCGCCATCACGGAAAAGGCCAAGCATTGCCAACCCAACGGCCAGCTCAATCAAGATCCGATCGTGGAACAAAGCAACGTCGTTTATGCCACCTGCATCCCCCAGTTGGAAATCGTCGCGATGCGCCATCCGACACCAAGCGGCGATCACGACAACCTCTCAATCCCCCGCATCTGCTGGGATAAATTCCGCAAAAAAGAGGATGGGCATTACCATCTGATTCTCAACATCACGGTCAGCCATGCTTTAGTCGACGGCTTCCCGCTCGCTCAATGCTTCAATCAAATCAAAGCCGATTGCTTAGCGCCAGAAAAGATCTTGGTTCGTTAGTCGTCCCACGGCAGAGTTTTTATCTCCGGCCATTTGGCCTTCCACTTCGTGCACTTGGCTAGGTAGACTTCTTTTTTCACCGCGACTTTATTGGGCCGAACCACCCCATGGAAAAGGTCTTCTAAACCAAATCGAGCATAGATTTGCAGGTGATTTTTCTCTAAACGTACCCCGATTGTGGTCACGGTTGTCGGCCAGGAATCCACCGCTTCTTCAAGCGTGTGATAGGGTGGGATCGAATAGCCGAAATGTTTAGCGTACCACAAATGAACCCGCGCTTCGTTTTTGATATCGATCCCGAGCGGCGAATCTTTGAAGGCGCCTTGAATCAATTTGATGTAATGGTCCTCTCTCTCATAGGAGAGGTCTTCGTCAAAGTAGACAAAGTCGACATCGGCGATCCCATAGAGCGGATTGCGGTGATAGAGCGAATTCCAGACGGTTTGGGAGATCGCACCCGCTCCGATGTAATACGATGAGAGCCCAAAAGACGGGGCTTTCTCGATCATGCCCCAAACGACGGGTGAAGAGCGAAGAATCCGCTCCAATTCTTGGGTGTAATCCATCAACGGTCCTCAGGGTTTAGCAAGGCTAATTTCGCATTCAGTTTCTGATAGATATGCTCCTGGAACCAAGGCTCGGTTGAGGCGGCAATCGCCCCGGAAAGCGAGAACCAGCGAACCCCGCTGTTCTCATCGGGTTTCACGAACAAAGGATCCTTGTCATCCACTTCGAGGAGATAAGTGACGTTGAGATGAAGGTGAGAAGAGACGTAGTGGCCATTTTTGATATGACCATCGACGGTCAGCACTTCGAGAGAGAAGATGTCAGTGAAGAGGGGCTTAACATCAACCACACCGCTTTCTTCTTTGACTTCGCGGATGGCGGCATTCAGAAGATTCTCATCGCCATCGGCGTGCCCGCCGAGCCAGCTCCACGATTTATAGATATTGTGATAGACCATCAAAGCTTTATCGTGCTGAGGGTTGATGACCCAAGCCGAGGCGGTCATATGAGCCAAAGCATTGTCGCGGCTAAAAACACCCTTTTCGGTCTTTAAGGCATTAAGAATCAAGGCTTTATCATGCTCTTCTTGCTCATTGAAAGGCTTATAGCGTTCAATCGCTTCTCGAAGATCCATAATCAACCTCCTTGTCAAATCGACTGTTGCTTATTTTAGGTCAAACGCTCTCTCTTGTAACTACTTTCTCCTCAGCCTAGGAAAAAGCCGCTTAAGTTTCTATAATGAAGAGCTAGAGGTAAATAATATGCCTAGATTGATTCTCGTTGGCGGCGGCTCTAGCTCGGGTAAGACATACATCACGGAAAGCATCATCAAAGCGATTGGGGAAGACAAAATCACCTATATCACACTCGATGATTATTATAAAGATCAATCCGACATGAGCATGGCTGAACGGATGAAGGTCAACTACGACCATCCGAAAGCTTTCGATTGGCCCCTCATGCGTAAGCAAATCGCCGATTTAAAAGCGGGAAAAACGATTCAAAAGCCGACTTATGATTTCACGACTCTGACCCGGAGTAGCAAAACCGAAACCATCGTCCCGAAAGACCTCATCATCGCCGAAGGCATCATGGCTCTCGTCGACAAGGATCTCCGTTCAATCAGCGATCTCCGCGTCTTCATTTCTGCCAGCGATGAACGACGTTTCCTTCGCCGTATCATCCGCGACCACGAGGAGCGGGCCCGCAGCTTCGAAAACATTATCAATCAGTATTTCTCGACTGTTCAGCCGATGTATAACGAAATCGTTCACCCCTCAAGCAACTACGCCGACGTGATCGTCAATAACGATGGGGTCGAAAACTTGGCGGTCGAAGTTCTCACCTGCGTGGCGAGAGAGCAATTACTCAAAGCCGAATCAGGCGAGATGGAACCAAAGGCGATGAACGATGAATTCAGCGAAGAACGCTTAGCGGGCGTCTTCCGGGAAACGAAAAAATAAAAAAGACGATCTCAGAATTTTCGAACGTCGTCTTCCATGATGGCGAAACGCTTGAACTCGGGGAGAGCCGCCTCTTCGAGTTTTTTAAATCCAGCCGGGTTGTTGGCAGTTTTTGAGGAGAACGGATAGATGGCCTTGGCCAATTTCTTTTTTCGAATCGCATGGAAATCTTTGCAGAGCGGAACGTTGTGGAGTCCCGAAAGATAATCCGCCATCGCCACAAGATAAAAAGCCTGGGGCAAAATGGCATCATGGTAGAGTTTTTGAATACGGCCGCTTTCAAGAAGAGCGATCAAATATGGGATATCGCCCATCTTTTTGAGTTGGCGACATTCATCATTGCGGAAGGTATCGAAGGAATCGCTCCGACTCTTTTTCTTCATTTCGCTCTCAAGCAGATCCTCCATCGACACTCCCAAAACCCGAGCTAAGCGATAGAGAGTCTCCGCATTGCACTTCAAAAGACTGGCTTTGCGAGAGAGGAGATCTGTCACCGTCGTCTGGGGGATCCCGCTTTTTTTGGAAAGGCGGTAGCCTGACATTTTTTGTTGGCGAACCAAGGTGATAAAGGACATAATGGATGATACCTATCATATCGGTAAACCGACATATATTCAAGAATCTCCATTTCTCTTTCCTCCGCGTTTAACGGCGAAGCCGCTTGGAGGGTGGAAACACAAATGGTGACGACTTCGCTTTTCAATCAAATCACCCCACTTCCGACCAGGGCGACTTACAACACGTATGAATAGGTTATGACCGACAATAGCGGCGCCGTCACCGGCCACATGCTTCAACACTTCGATTCTAGCGATATTTTAATGGTTTACCAAGCCCGGATCGTCGTTGATGGCTGAACCTTTTTCAACGGAGCAAATTAATGAAGCCAGCAATTTGGAAAAGAATGGCTATAGTAACTTTAATGAAGAGGGACTCGATGAGATCAGCAAAAGAAACGAAGGCCGAATTTTTCTTTTTCGTGCTGCTCTTTTCTCTCGGAATGCCAGCTCTTTCCGGCCGCGATACCCTCATCAAGACGCCACCAATTCTCTGGGGCTGGACTATTGAAATCAAAAATGCCCAGAAAGTCAAAGATTGCATGTTGACGTTAACCCCAAGGAGCAAGTCCGCCTTCGATGACGCCCAAGGCAAAAACATTTTTTCTGCAAAGCCGATCAAAGTTATCATGCCGCGGTGTTTGTTTTGACTCCCCTCATAGGTGGGCCCGTCCCCATCGATTTGCTCTATGAAGGGCTGGCTCCTGGACCTGACCGTTACACGAGTTTGGTGAAACGGCCTCGACTCTCTTTGGTGGGGAGAGTGCGAGTCTCAAATGGGTGTTAGAAAAACAGGGTGGCCATCCGATTCCTCTTTGATATGCGATCGGGTGAATTGCCGCCTCTATTCCTATAAAGGAGACGACTATGCCCTTTACTGTTCTTCTCTTTGCACAGCTAAGAAGGCTTAAGCAAAGAGGCCAATCCCTAGGAACCCCATTTGGGTTTTTGTCTTCCCTGCTTCCTTAACAACTTCTTAACAAAAATCTTACCCGACTGAGGACGAAGGCTTTTCTCATTCCTCCTAAAGTGTGGACGTTAACAAAAAGGAAAAAGAGGAAAAACAGATGAGAAAATTCGAAAAGATGATGTTGCTTCTTCCGTTATTGACCTTAGCGGCTTGCGCGAAGACGAGCGACCCGGCGATCAGCGTCTATACGCGGGATACGACTTCGGGCACCCGCGATGGTTTCATGACGGCAATCGGTTATGGCGAGGCCAAGACCGACAACTCCAAATTAGCCACCGGCTACATTCAGGTCGCCTCAAATGGCGATATGATCTCCAGCGTCAAAAACGATGTCAATGGCATCGGCTATATCTCGCTTTCGACCTTAGACGGGAGCGGGGTCACCGGCCTTTCGTATGAAGGCGTGAAACCATCGGAATCCGCCGTCCTCAATGGCACTTATAAGATGACCCGGAACTTCAATTACATTGTCCGCGCTTCTTATGGCGATGAAAAAGTCGCGCAAATCGTTGCGGCCTATCGCGCTTTCCTTGGAACTTCCGATGCCAAAGCCACAATGAAGGAGCTTGGAGGCATCCTCACGATCGCCGCCACCGATCCGACTTGGACGAGCATCAAAGCCAATTACGCTATTACAAGTGAAGACAATAAAGCGATCACCATCCATTTCGGCGGCTCGACTTCGGTCGAGAACATGGCCAAAGCTCTCAGCAAAGAGTTCTCGCCCTTATGCGGCAATTTCGTTGCCGAGCATAACCACACGGGATCGGGCGATGCGTATAAGCGGACCCAAGGCGCGGACAAAGATTCGGCCAGCGCTCTTGATATCGCTTTTGCCAGCCGGGAATTCTCGACGAGCGAGGCGGCGGCGGCCGCCACGACTGGCAAGATGTGCACCGATGCCATTGTCGCGACGATCAATAAAGCCAACACCAAGATCACCAACATCACCGCGGATCAACTCAAGGGCGTTTATTCAGGAACGGTGACCAAATGGAGCGAGTTAGCGAAGTAACGTTTAAAGAAGGCCAAAAGAGGACCGCGTTAGATAAGGCGGCCTCTTTCGCGTATCTTTTCACCGCGATCATCGCGGCAAGTTCTCTCGTTCTCATCGCCGTCTTTCTTTTGGCGAAAGGTTTGGCTCCTTTCTTCAAGACTTACATGGAAAACGGGGTGAGTTTTCAAGTGAATCTTGGCAGTTTCCTTTTTGCTCTTCATTGGTATTCCCTCCCCAAAGAAAGCGGCATCCTCTATCTCAGCATCAACACGATTTACGTCAGTCTTTTGGCGACGTTGATTGCTTTACCCCTCAGTGTTTATACCGCTTTATTTATTAGCAAAATCGCTCCAAAACTGCTTGGAAATATCCTTTCTTTCGCCATCGAGTTATTGGCGGCGATCCCTTCGGTTGTCTATGGCCTCTTCGGTCGGGAGACCATCTGCCCCATCGTCAATGACTTGGCTGTGGGCCTAGGTCTAACGAGCAAAGGCGGCTTATCGACTTTAGCGGCCGCGATTGTTCTTGCGCTGATGATCTTGCCCATTCTCACATCGTTAAGCGCAAACGCGATGAAAAACGTTCCCGCGAGTTATCTTTCGTCTTCTTTGGCTTTAGGGGCCTCGCGGACTGAAACTTATTTCAAAGTCATCATCCCCGCATCCCGCAATGGCATTTTCGCGGGACTGATCTTGGGCATTGGCCGGGCCTTAGGCGAAGCCACCGCTGTCTCGAGTGTAATCGGTAACGCCGGCAGCGGCCCGACTTTCGATCTTTTCGGCACCAGCGCCACTTTGACGAGTAACATGCTGTTAGGCTATAGCGAGGCGGTCGGGGCCAACGCGGAAATTCGCTTCTCGATTGGCTTGGCATTGATTCTTCTCATCATCGGAGTCGATCTCTTGTTGGGAATCGTCCAAAAAAGGATGGCGAAAAAGTATGGGCAAGAGTAATTCCAACGCCCAGCGTCTATTCAAAATCCGCCGCGTAAAAGATGGCTTCCGCAAAGGAGTGACTTGGCTATCCGCAATTTGTGCCTTGGCTTTACTGGCCGCCATCTTCTTCAACATTGCTCAAGGCGGCGCCTCACTGCTCAGCTGGGATTTATTGACCTCTGACTATGCTTCAGCTACCTATACCTATCAGAGCGGAGCCACGAGCGCCGCTTATGCCGATCCGCTTTTGACAGGAGCCTCTTACTCCTCTTCTTGGGGCATCGCCTTTGAAGATGAAACATCTTTCACAGGCGAAAGCGTCGTCACCATCGTTTATTTGGCGCCAGCATCCCCGATTGGCAAACTTGACGGCCAAGTCAAAGTCGGCTCCTATTTCACCAAAGCCTTCCTCACCGATCAAAGCGGGACCACCATCATTGCCTTGGCCCGCGATGGCGCGAGCGGAGTCAAAGACAGCTTTGAAAAAGGCAAAACCCTCTCGTCGTTTTCTATCACGACCAAGGGCGGCGGAATTCGGGGCAGTTTGCTTTCGACTTTGCTCGTGATTGGCGTTTCGCTTCTTCTCTCTTTGCCTTTAGGGATTGGGGCGGCGGTCTATTTTGCCTATTTTGCCCCGCAAAAGAGCAAGATCGTCAAAATCCTCGAGAGAATGATCGATGTCACCTCGGGGATTCCTTCGATTGTCTTTGGCTTGATCGGCGTGGCGGTCTTCATTCCGCTCGCTCGTCTCTTCACCGGCGTCAACACCGGCAGTTTGCTTTCGGGCTGTTTCACCTTGGTCATCATTCTGCTTCCCACCATCGTCAAAACCTCGGAAGAGGCGCTCGATGAGGTGCCCAAAGATTATCGGAAAGCTTCCCTTGCCCTCGGCGGGAGCGAGCGCCAAACCTTGCATAAAATCATTTTGCCCACCGCTTTGCCAGGCCTCCTCTCCGCCGCCGTTTTGGCGGCCGGGCGGATCATCGGGGAAAGCGCCGCCCTCGTCTTTGCGATCGGCAACGTGATCGGCGATACGATTTCGCTGAGTGGCAAGAACGCGACCCTCGCAGTCGAAATCTGGAGTTTGCTCGCCGGCGAGAACCCGAATTATCGGCTTGCGAGCGCCATCGCTTTCATCATTCTCATCGTTATTTCGCTGCTCTCGTTGAGCGCCAAGCTCCTCACCCGCGTCTTTCTCGAGAAAAGAGGTCATGCATGAATTACGTTTTCCAAGTTCAGGATTTCTCGCTTGCCTATGGCGAAAAAGAAATCCTTCACCATATTAATTTGACGATTGCCGAACACGCCGTCACCGCTTTCATCGGTCCTTCCGGCTGTGGGAAAAGTTCCCTTTTAAGGGCGTTTAACCGCCTGAATGATTTGATTCCGGATGCCAAAGAAAGCGGGACGATTCTCTACCACGATCACCCGATCGAACAAGAGAACCCCCTCGAACTTCGCAGCCAAGTCGGCATGCTCTTTCAAGCCCCTTCGCCCTTCCCGATGTCCATTTATGACAATGTGGCTTATGGGCCGCGCTGCGCTGGAAAGAAACGAAGCAAGGAGCTTGATCAGCTCGTGCAAGAGTCTCTCGAAGAAGCCGCGTTATGGGATGAAGTGAAAGACCGACTCAAGAAATCCGCCCTTGCCCTCTCGGGTGGTCAACAGCAGCGTCTCTGCCTCGCTCGGGCCCTTGCCATGAAACCTGAAGTGCTCTTGATGGATGAGCCCACCAGCGCGCTCGACCCCTTAGCGACGGAGAAAATCGAAGAGTTGGTTTTGAGCCTCAAAGCCAATTACACGATTGTGATTGTCACCCACAACATGGAACAAGCCGCTCGCATCAGCGACTACACCGCCTTCCTCTATTTGGGGGACCTCGCGGAATTCGATACGACGGAGAAACTCTTCAAAGAACCAGCTAATCCGAAGACCGAAGCCTACCTCTCCGGCCGCTTCGGATAAAAAAGAAAGAAGGAAAAACCATGGAACCCACCAAAATCGAAGATCTGGAGAAAGAATGCAACGCGATGTGCGCCTACGCGGAAAACAACCTCAAGCGGGCTTTCGCCTACTATGAGAACGAGATCAAGCCAGAGGATTTCGTCCCGATCGACGACGACACCGTCGACCATTACGAACGGACCCTCGAAGGCGAATGCCTCGATTGCCTTGTCCGCGAACACCTTTATGCGGGCAGCATGCGGGAAGTGGCTGGCATTCTCAAAGCCATCGAAGATATCGAGCGAATCGGCGACCACGCCGAAGATGTGGCTCAATGGACCAGCAAAATCAAAAGCGTCAAAGGCTGGCCGCTGATCAAAATCCAAACGATGGCGCGGATCGCCCTCGAGATGGTCGACAGCGCCTTTCTCGCTTTCGCCCGCCATGACGAAGGTTTGGCCGAGCAGGTCGAAAAAGAGGATGATCTTCAAGACCAACTCTATGATGAATGCATCGAAAGCCTAATCACTCTCGATTCTGAAAAAGGCGCCAACCACGCAGCGATTCTCTATTCAGGCATTCTGGCAAAATACCTTGAACGGATCTCGGATCATGCCGTCAACGTCGCCGAATGGGTCATCTTCGTCGTAAAAGGGTATCATAAGGATAAGCAAATCTTTTAACCATGAACAACCATATTGCCATCGTCGACGACGACAAAGAAATCGCCCATATCGAAAGCCTAACTCTCCAAAAGGAAGGCTACCCGACTTCCGTCTATCCCGACGGAACGAGTTTTCTTTCTTCCTTAGCGAAAGAAAAACCCGCCCTCATCATCCTCGATTTGATGCTGCCGGATATCGATGGACTCAGTTTGCTCAAGAGACTACGCGAAGAAAAAGCCAGCGCCGATATCGATGTCATCATCGTCTCGGCCAAAGGGATGGTCTCCGACAAAGTCCTCGGCCTCGATCTCGGGGCGGACGATTATCTCGAAAAACCTTTCTCCACCCTCGAACTCGCCAGCCGTGTCAACGCTCGCTTTCGCAAAAAGAAACCGATTGAGCCTTTGCCGCAAATTGGGCATTTTACGCTCGATGAAAAAGCCCATCAGCTCTTTGATCAAGACCATATCGAGGTCCCGCTAACTCAAAGCGAGTGGGATTTGCTGGTTTTTTTCTTCCACCATCGGGGTGAAGCCCTTTCGCGCGAAACGCTCTTTAATTCCCTTTGGGGCGAAGGCGATTATGAGTCGCGTGCCCTCGATGTCCATATCGCTTCTCTCCGAAAAAAAATCGATGACCCCCATGGCAAGATCCTTGCCACGGTCTATGGGATGGGTTACCGAATGAATCCATGAAGAAGAAACTGATTCTCACCTCGATCTTCAGCGTTTTCTTTTCGCTTGTCATCCTCTTGATGGTCAGTGTTCTTTTGGTCGATTTCTCAGGCAAGGCAAGCGCTGAGAAATCGCTCAACAATTACCTTTCCATCGCCGAAACGTATTACGAACCCAATTCGACCCTTTATACCCCTGAGAAAACCAAAGAACTGTTGGCTGGGAAAGAAAGCGATGTCCGTCTCACCATCATTTCCAGCGATGGCAGCGTCAAAATCGACACCTTGGGCGAGCCGACGGAAAACCACCTCGATCGGCCCGAAATCAAGAATCTCGGAACGATATATTACCGCCATAGCGCGACCTACAACATCCAGATGATTTATTTGGCTGGCAAGGATCTCTCAAGCGACGGCACCTCGTTTGACTATGTTCGCGTCGCCCTCCCGGTCGAGAAAGTCGAAATAACCACCTATTCGCTCCTAGGCTATGGCTTTCTCGGGATTGCCATCCTCACCACCCTCAGCGGCTTTTTGACGGCCTACTTGACGAAACGTTCCTTGAAACCTCTTCAGGAGGAAGTCGACAATCTCAATCAAATCGTCGGCGAAGAACCGAAGAGCAAGGCCGATGTCAAAGAACTCGGCGAAAGCATTGCGAAGGCCAAGAGTCTGCTCGACAGCCGTTATCAGGCGCTCGCGAATGAAAAACGCAAATACGACACCTTGCTTGACGAGATGGAACAAGGGCTCGTCGCCATCGATAGCCAAGGAAAGATCCAGCTGGTCAATCAGGCCGGTGCCGCTCTCTTCGTCGGCGAGAAGGCCAATCTCTTAGGCAAGCCTTATTCCGTCCTTTCGACCGACCAAGGCTTACTTTCGGCCTTGTCTAAGGCCATGAAGAAGAACGAAGCCAGTGCTTTCGACCTCGAAAAAGGGGGTCGAATCTATCTGATTAACGTTTCGCCTCTGGGCGAAGATTTTGCCTCGGCGGTTGGCCAAGGCGCTTGCCTATTGGGTCTCGATGTCACCGAAAAACGGAAGCTCGAAGAAGCTAAACGGGACTTTTTCGCCAACGCTTCTCATGAATTGAAGAGCCCCTTGACCGCCATCATCGGTTACCAGGAACTCTTGCAGAATGGAACCATCACCGACGAAAAAAACAAAGCCGAAGCCTTGGCGACTACCCTCGACGAAGCGAGACGGATGAAGGAAATCATTCAAGAAATGCTGATTCTTTCGAAGCTGGAAAGCGGTATCCTGCGCGAAAAGAAAATCATCGCCCTCAAAGACGTCGTGCTCGAAGCTCTCAAGGAAAACGGGGGTTGGATTGAGAAAAAGAAGCTTCATCTCGAGACAAGCCTTCAAGAAGTCAATCTCTCGATGGCCAAGGAAGACGCCAATAATTTAATCGGCAATCTCGTTGAGAATGCCTGCAAATACAACAAAGACGGCGGAACGATTAGTCTCGAGCTAACCCCCCGCTATTTCCGGATCAAAGATACGGGGATCGGCATCGCCGAAAAAGATCAGTCGCGAATCTACGAACGCTTCTACCGGGTTGACCCGGCCCGCAGCAAGGCCCTCGGAGGAACCGGGTTAGGCCTCTCAATCGTCAAGCACATCGCCTTCGACTATGGCTTCAAAATCGCTTTGGAAAGTGTTTTGGGTTTCGGCAGTACTTTTACAATTTATTTTTCCCCGGATAAAAAATAGAAATCTTTGCAAAAGCCCTGTTTCGTTGACGAAATGCAAACGAAAAAGGGCGATATTTAAAGGCTAATGTATGCTAAACTAGTTTCATGTTTTCTGAAAACCTTAAGCAAACTCGAAAAAGAGCGGGGCTCTCGCAAGAAGAACTGGCAAACCAACTTCATGTAACGCGCCAAACTCTTGCCAAATGGGAAAGCGCTGAATTGACCGCTGAATTATTGCCATTGAGAACGGCCTCACATCTCCGGCCCGCGGTTTCCGGAGTCCGGTTTTGAGGGTGGGCTGCCCCTTTTTATAATAAATGGCAAAAAAGGCGGAGACGGCCTTCCAGCAAATCCGCCTAGGTGGCGTCAAAGGCGCTCGCCTCAATTATCCTTATTTCTGTACAGCCCACCAATCGTCGAATAACCCTAACAAACGAATGAAGATTTTCATTTTTCCGAGAAAAACCGCGATGCCGAAAATCGTCTTTTTTCGAATTTTTTCGACAGCAACAAATCAATTACACTTTTTGGTCGAGGTGGCGGGATGACCGCTTTCCCGAAGCAAAGAGAGCTGGCTTCAAAGAACTGACGAGGAATTCCCAAGCCCGGATCAAGCGAATCGAGGGCCAAAGAGCCGAAGGCTGCCGCGGGTCTTCTTGGCTGAGGCTTGCCTGATAGCGATCGCCCCCACGACATTCCCTTCGGATTCGCGGCGCAGTTATCGGAAGGAAGATAATCGGGGCCTCCCCATAAAACCTGAAGAAGCAATGCTCATTGGACCCCGAATGCTACCATTGAGAAAAGCGTAGTGAGCCGAACGCTTTTGGCGCGAGCGACCATGGCCTAATTTGGCGATGATCTTCTCGAAGCAAATAGCCCAAATGGACCTGAGAAGATGTATTGAAGAATGAAGGAACAATCACTCGGTTTCAATTAAGATATTATCGAATAAATATAAATAATAACACCTGTTACTTTTTACTTTTTAAGATGGCTTTAACAACGGCGTAATCATCTTGAGAGAAACTGGGGTCGTTCTCTTTAATGACGGCAATCGCCTTGGCAGGATCCTGAGTATGATAAGGCAAAAACAGCGGACGCAAACGGCTGGGGGGCATCCGATGATAGACTTGGCGAGAAGAAAGGTATTCGACATAGCACCAATAACGATAAAGATAGCCCATCCAATATAGTTCGTCCGCAGAGAAACGAATCGGATTTTTCAGCGATCTCTCAGAACGAATCTCCGGATAGAGCGCCGGGAGATCGACAATTTCCAGCCGATCGAGTTTTGCCGCTGAATCGGAGCACATGAAAGTCTTGATGAATCGAGATGAACTCAAGGACGATTTTTGGAGGGACCCCGCAAAAAAATCCGCTTGGCGGTGACAAAAAGACAAACCCGTGGCATCAAATGCTCTCATCCTTCAATAACTCCTCCAAATAGCGTCCCTTCCCCCGATAGGCAATAAGGGCGGCTTTCACCTTATCAAGCCCATTGGCCCGATTCTCCTCTTTCACCGCCAAGAGATGTTCGCGTTCAGGTTGGGAAAGATAGAAACGATCCGTGAGTTCAAGGCCCTGACAGGCTTTCTCCTTGAGAAAAACGTATTGATTCCCCAAGTCCGTTGCCGCCAGGCAGTGCAGGCACTGCTCAGACGTGATGAGGTTGTTCAGAAACGAATCGATGGTCTCGTACATGGTGTTGTCGGCAATCGGGGCGATAAGGTAATCGCAGTCCACCAAGGACGAAACAAGAGCCAATACCCGTGGGCTTTTCTCGTAAGCGGGTATCCGACCACGAAAATGAGCCACCGCCAAAAGCCAATCCAAATCGACCTGAAAACGATGACTGCACAAAGAAGCGGACGGGGAAAAATAAAGGCCGTAGACGCTAGAGGAAGGCCGAGCCGCGACCCAACTACCAGCCTGCTGATAACTTTCTCCAGCGTAAAAACCATCGCCAAAATCAACCGGTGGTTTTGTGTGATGGGTATCGATCGGCCCCTCGATAGAAGAAGAGGCACCATGAAACAAAAGAACCCGTTTTCCTTTTTCTTCTTCCCGAAATTGGCTTTTCAAGACATTGAGGCGAAGCGGATGAGCGGAATTATGGTAGGCGAAAGCATAGAGCGCTTCCGCACCCGTGGGCGACGGAGTCGTTTGCCCGCTTTCCCACCTCTTAAGCGTCATGGAGGAGACGCCAATAGCTTGGGCCAACTCCTCAAAAGTCATCCCAAGCAATTCCCGAATCGTCCGAACATCCTTTTGAAAATCGTAATTCATATTTAAAATATAACACATGTTACTTTTTACTTTAAGCAGAAGTTTCCCTTCCGGCGAAGGGCTCGAATAAAATCTCGCTTTGGGCAGGTGAGAAGCGTCGTAAGACAAAACCTCTGAAAATCCAAAGAAAACCAATGGTATTTTTTCTCTTTTTTTCAAGAAATAAACGTAATCAGTAATCTTTTTCTTCTTCGTTTTTACTCTCTCGCCTCATTACATTTTAAAAGCAGGGGCCAAACTATGAAGAAGAAATCGATTCTCCTCAGCCTTTCTATCGGCGCGACGGCGCTCGTCGCATCTCCGCCGTCAGCCTCCTCCCGACCTCTCTCATGATTGTGAAAGGGGGGCAGTCACCCGCGGACAACGGCAAGTTCACCACGAGCGCCGTCTTCTACCCCACGGCCCCAAATGCCCATTCGGCCGCTACGACTTCCTCCGAGAACCCCGTCAATTTCACCTTCGATGGCGTTTGTGGGCCCGATCTTAACGGCTTCTTCCGCTTCGGCGAAGCTGCCTATCTCGATGAGAGCGCCTCGCAGACGGTCATCGTCGCGGGCGGGCACTGCTGGAACACCACGCCGTTCGCCTCGATCAGCCAGATCTTCATCCAGACGAGCCACGAGAGCCCGGAATTCGTTGCCAAGGCAACGTTCACCCTTTATTATGGCGACAGCGAGAAGCCGTTTGATTCAACGAAGCCCTTCACCAAAACCGCGACAACCGCGGCGGCCCACACCAACGGCCAGTTCAGCTACACCGCCCTCAATTCGAGCCCCCGCTACTTTACCTTGACACCGACCTAGGTGATCTATATCTACGGAGTCCAAGTTTCCTACACTTGCTAATTTCTTCGTCTTCAAAATCATATAATTATTTGCGACTTTTTTTATCTCTCGCAAAGAAGATAGTCAAATTTCATAGCCGAAATAGGACAAAGAAAAGCCCGAGGCATCGAGCCTCGGGGCCCTCTTTTGCGTTGGTGCCGCCTAGCGGAATCGAACCGCCAACCTACTGATTACGATGGGATTTTTGCGGTATTCGGTTATGTTCCAAAAGAAGGGTTTTCGGGTCGTTTTATCCCACGGGATGTGGGTTCCTCCTGCGCTTTGTGTTTCTTTGCGTTTCAGGGTGTTTCAGCAATTCGGGGACAATTGGCGAGAATTTGGCGAGAAAAATTTCTCGCCAAAACTTTTTCTAAGGAAGCTGGCGTTTTCACTTGGCCAAGCCAACCCCAAAGGAGCTCCCCGAGGCAAAAGGGGGAAATTGCCAAATGACCGAAAATTATTTCGGACATTTTTCCAATTTTTGTCCGAATTCTAGCCTCAGTTTCAAAGCGAGACTTTTCGAGAAGGGCGAGCCAAAGCATTCACAAGAACATCGGTGCTCTCTGCCAGGAAAGCGCTGAATTAAGTGCTGAATTATCATTCGATGCTTCCTTGATTATCCGCAAAAAGTGCTGAATTAAGTGCTGAATTGACCGCTGAATTATTTCCATCAGGAAAGTCTCACATCTCCGGCCCGGATCCGGGCTTCGGGGGTTTGGCCTCGGAGACCTTGCTCTCGCCGAACGCCTCGGCGATCTTGTCCGACGTCGGGAGGTTGTTCCGGTCGTCGAAATAGGCGTAGATCCTCTCGGCGGTCGAGATCTCGCTGTGTCCGAGCCACTTCTGGATGTCCTCCATCGGGACGCACTCGTGGCGCAATAAGGTCGCACAGGTGTGGCGGAGGTCGTGAAACCGGATTTTGCGGAGCCCCTTCTTCTTCAGGAACATCGGGAAGTAGCGGCTGATGTAATTCGGGTGCATCAAAGTCCCGTCCTCGTTGACGTAGATGTACTCGTCCGCCTCGTGGTGGTATCTCGCCCCGTAGAACCTCTCCCAGTCCTCCCTTTCCAGCTTCATCTTGAGGAGGAAGTCCTCGACCGAGGGGAAAAGAGGCAGGGTCCGGACGCTTCTCGAGGTCTTCGCCGCGTCGCGGGCGATCATCGTCGGTTTCCCGTCCACCACGTACTCGGTGACCGTGTGGCGGATGTGGATCTGCTTGTACTGGAAGTCGATCGCCGACCATTTCAGGCCGACGATCTCCTCGCGTCTCAATCCGTAGTGCGTCGCCATGATGACGGCGAACTCGAGCTTGCTCCCTTTGACCTCCTGGAGGAGCTTTTGGGTCTCCTCGATGTTGTAATAGCTGCCGATGAACCGCTCCATCTTGGGCAAAGTCACCTTCCAGCACGGGTTGCTTTTCACGATGTCGCGCTTGAAGGCGAAATCGATGCTCTTGTGGATCAGCGCATGGAGATGGCGGATCGTGCTCGGGCTGACCCTCTTCTCCTCCTCGCGGTAGAAAGCCTGGATGTCCTCGGCGCTAACGCTCTCGAGCCGGATGCCCTTCGAGTCGAACCACGGCGCGATGGCCCGGTCCGACTGGTAGAAGTAGCCCGAGTAGGTGCTCAGGGCGATCGACGGGCGCATCTCGGACACCCACCATATAGGGGATCGGGGGGTGCCCATTTTCCCGAAGAGAAACCCGCCCGCCATCGAAGGAAGAAATTTTATTTTTCTTCCCTCGGACGCCCTTTTTTCCCCGAATTCCTCCCCCACTTAGAAGAATCAGGAAACCGGGGGTTTGACGGATTTCCGGATCCGAAGTCGGCCCGCCGTCGGAGGAAGAAATTTTATTTTTCTTCCGCCCGAGGGCCTTTCCGGGCTCGGATCCCCCCTCTCTCCCTAATCGACACGAAGGGGCCGAAAAGCAGGGTTCGTTTTCGCGCGCGGACCAAGAAAGCCAAGGCCCTTCCTCGCTTTCCCGAAGAAAGCAAAAATTGTTTTTTGTCGTTTTTCTGCATGACGGAGACGGAATGCCCACGCACGCAGGGGCACGCCGGGACGCGGGTTCTCGCCTATCGCCAACACTCGCTTCATCAATCGCTGTGGATAACTCCTTTCTTAGGGATGCCTCCCCCTCGCCTCCTGAGGGGCGGCCCGAAGCCTCGGCGGACGCCTCCCCCACCAAGCAAGGACAAAATCGCCCGTCCGTCTTCGCCCTCTTTCGGAAGGAAAGGCAGGCATCATCGGAGGAATAAAAATTTATTTTGGTTTTTTCCGTAAATGCCCCCTCACCTGAAACCTGCCGAGAACGGCGAAACTTTAATTTTTTCGTCTGCCTCCCCCACCAAGTAAGGACAAAACGGGGGCGCTTTCGGCGTGCCTCCCCGGCCACAAGCGCCCGTCCCGCCGAAGGAATAAAAATCTTTTTTGGCTTTTCCATGAAAGACCTCCTCACTCAGGCGCCGCGAGATCGGCAAAACTTGGTAGCGGGATCCGCAGAAGCCCCCACTGTATAGGCTTCGAAATCGGGGAAAAGGCAGTCTCGGGCCGCGCTTCCCCCTCACCCTTAAGGCTGCTGGGGGGCGGAAATATTCCATCTTTCGCAAAAAAAGCCTGATGCCATCGGACGTATTTTTTTGATCAATCCAAACCGAAAGCCTCCTTCCGGGGACGGGCCCCTCACATAGACGCCGCTGGAAACGCCTTTTACAAACGGAATCGGCAAAGATGTCTCCACCTAAAACGCCGGTAGGAAGGCGAAAGTACACAATGGCCATTTTCGCCATCTCGGCAAAGTACCGACCGGATAGGCGGAATCCGGAGATCGAAAAATTTCCGGCCATGTTTCTGTCCAAGCCCGTAGATGCCTCCCTCACTGCTAAATGGACAGGAGGCCCGAAAAGTTAACGGCCCCCTTTGTACCCGTGAAAGCCAGCAAGGGCATCCTTCGGTGGAAGATCGGAAAAAATCGCCTGAACAAAATGATTTGGATTCATGAGAGTGGCTTTTTTGCATATTTCCAGGATGTCTTTATTCTTGGAGTCCGGAATACCCAACATGATTGATGAGGTTCTGATAAACAAGCGTTTCCCAAGCAATTCCGAATAGGAAAGAAGCAGAACAAAACAAGTTTTATGGCTTTGCCCCAAAAGGTTTGCCAAAGGCCTGATAAAGCAAAAAGATAAATCTCTCTTTGCCTTTATGCTTAATTGCTATCTGAAATTTACGAAATACTTGCGATTGTTTATTGCTCATAATACAATAAAAAAGAGGATTCCAACGCATATATCTGAGAGCCTTGATTCAGAAAGACTCAGAATAAAACTCATCGATCATCAGCCTTTTTCGTTAAGGGAACAGCGAAAACTTGTTTGGCGACTTTTTTCTTCTTATTTTTGTGCCATCCCCTACGACCGTTTCAAAGAACTCGTTTATACCGATGAAAAGCCGGCAACAAATGCCGAAAAAGATTTCGTGAACTTGTGCAGAAACTACGAAAAACTCCTAAGAAAAGAAAACACTCTTGGCGATTTCATCACAATCTATGCAAATCGATATTTTCCGCCCGCCGACATCAATGCGCCAATCATTCCTTGGCTTCGATCTGTTTTTAATAATTATGGTAAATGTTTCCCTCAAACATCAGATAGGCTGGTCTATTCCCTTTTACTTTTGAATCGTCATTTGCTGGACTGTGGATATTTCCCGGTCACTCTCCAAGAAAAACAAACCAAACTATTGATGAGCGTGGATCAAACAGAAATAGGTCAGTTCCTCTTTTGCCAATTAAATGAGAGCAAGCTTTATCCTGTTAGTTTAGTTTTCAATTTTAAGCCGGTCTCAATTACCCAGGTACAAAAAATATTGAAGACCACGCATATAGGAGCAAATGATACATAGACAACCCTCACCACATCGACGTTTTCCTGAATCCGTCCCTGAAGCTGTGGCTCTTTTCCGTGCCGCAGACCCTCGAGAAAAGGTAGTCGATCGTCGCCTC
>Ga0183095_10770_pt1 | contig 60218 bp, 56 predicted proteins | sample BioMet4_FD_130346 | JGI IMG/M metagenome (GOLD analysis project Ga0183095, IMG submission 130346) | Microbial communities from bioreactor (seeded with sewage sludge) at LBNL, California, USA - Biofuel metagenome 4 (v2) (version 3) | ecosystem: Engineered > Bioreactor > Anaerobic > Unclassified ... | reverse complement strand
GTTTCCGCCAAACGTTTTAAAATAGACATCGCCAAACGGCGAAGCTTTCTACACCTCTGCCATCTCATCCGGAGAACAAAAATCTGTAAACACCGCCGTATGCCGTTTTTCACAAAGCCGTACCTTATCACGTATGCCTGACACGAATACATTCTTATTATTGTCGGCCATTGCCGTTCACCACCGATTTTAAAATATGGCCGAAATAACAGTGCTGAGTACAACGCTTGCTATCTTCATTACAAAAAGCGCTATTACCGGCGAAAAATCAAGCATCATTCCACCGCCTATAGGTGAAGCGTCAAGCATTTGCCTTATTGGCCCAAGTATAGGTTCGGTAAGATTGTATATCACTCTGCCAATGCCTGTATCCCGTGCACTCGGTATCCACGACAAAATTATCCTTATCATTATAAGAAAATACAGTAAATCAAAAAACTTATCTACTGCCTGAAGCAAAAGATTTTGCATAAATCGTCCTCATTTATTCAGTATTTTTTGTTCGTTATTTGCCTCCCTGGCTTACCCACGGAAGAATAACTCCCTTTGTTTTAAGTTCTTCTTTAAAATCTCCTGAAACATCTACATTTTCAGGCGCGATAACAAAAATATTGTTTGCTACCCTCTGAATGCCGCCGTTAAGCGAATAGCATGTGCCGCTTAAAAAGTCCATTATTCTCTGTGCAATAGGATACTCAACCTTTTCGAGGTTTACAACTACAGGCTTGCGTGATTTTATCTGGTCACAGATTTCCTGCGCGTCCTCATAGCATGTCGGCTTTATTATGCAAACCTGCATTTGCACTTTTGTATTTATGCTTACTACCTGGGAATCGCTTCTTCTTGAAGATACGCTTCTTAAAGCCGGCCGCGGAGAGGATACCTCAGGGCTTCTTTCGCTTTTTGGCGAATTGTCATACTCATATTCGTCATCTTCGTCATAATCCTCATCTTCATAGTTTCCGCCGAATAATTCCTTAACCTTATCAAAAATCACTTTATTTTCCTCCCCAAAAAACTTATTGTTTATTCGGATATACTCTTGCTCCGAAAATTCCCGTTCCAACTCTTACTATTGTGGCGCCCTCTTCTATTGCTATTTCATAATCGTTTGTCATTCCCATTGAGAGCACGTCCATATTTACATTATCGATATTTTTGCCGTTAATGTCAACAAGTAATTGCTTTAATTGCCTGAAATATACTCTGTTTTCCTCAGGATTTTCTACAAAAGGCGCCACAGTCATAAGCCCTCTTATGCGCAAAGCAGGAAGCGTGCTTATATCTCTTACCATTTTTTCACACTCATCCGGCTTTAAGCCAAACTTTGACTCTTCGCCCGCAACGTTTACTTCAAGGCAAATATCCATTGTAATATTTTTGGCAGCCGCTCTTTTGCTTATTTCCTCGGCAAGCTTCAGGCTTTCAACCGAGTGTATCATATCAACCTTATCTATAATATATTTTACCTTGTTTGTCTGAAGATGGCCGATAAGATGCCAGTGAATTCCGCTTCCCATAGGCTCGTATTTGTCCATTATTTCCTGAACCTTGTTTTCTCCAAGGCTTGTAAGGCCGCACTCTACAGCCTCTTTAATCCTTGGCACATCTATTGTTTTGCTTACTGCAAGCAAAAGAACATCTTCCCTTTTTCTGCCGCTTCTGTCACATGCGGCCTGAATATTTTTTTCCACGTCTTCTATATTTTCCCTGATGTCCATTATATCAGCTCCTTAGTTTACGCTTTCGTCCTCCTGAACGCTTTTAGCGTCGGATACGATTTTATCATATACTTTAAGACCGTATTGGCTGTTTGCCTTTACGATAGAGTATTCCGAGTTTGAACCCAGTACGTCAACAATTACATATTCCGCCATTGAGCTGTTTGCAACATATACGCATTTGTATGTTTCAACATCGCTTATGGTAAACTTTTTTGCATCCTTTCCCGTTCCCTGCATTATAACGTCGCCTATCTTAAGAACATTGAAGTCCTGGGCAACATACGAAAAACTATCGTCGCTTTTGAGCACCTTTACTTTGACAGTGCTTCCGTTTGAACCGCCGTTTGACAATATAACCGTCTTTGAATCAAGATTATCAACAATACAGTCGTTCGGTATCTTGAGAAAAGTTTTTTCAACTATTGCGTCATTTGGAATTTTAAGCCCCTCGTATGAATTCTGGCTTACTTTAAAATCCATTGTTCTGATCGGCAGAAAGTCAATCAGATTTTTATCGGCTTTAAACACGACATAAGTTTCCTTTTCACCCTGATTCATGCTTTCTATTGTAACGTCAGTGCTCAGCTTCTGCTCGTCATAGGTAGTATACAGATTTACAGTATCCCCAACCTGCCATTTTCCGGCCACGTCGTTGGGCACATATGATACCACGTACCATACGTTGCTTTTCACTATCTTAAAAACCGGACTGTCCTTGTCTATCTTTGTGCTTTTTGAAATATATGTCGGCTGAACAGTCATTGCTATCTGTTCAGGTTTTATGCTCGTTCGCACATCCGGAGTAATTGTGTCTTCAAGGTTATCCACCTTAAGCGTAAGTATACCGCTTTCAGGCGCCGCATACGACTGTGATACTCCTGAAAGCTGCTCCTGATATTGACTTCGTTTTGCCGTAAGATCCTGTGTGCTTTCCGTGCTTTCGCTTATCCATATACTGTTTCTTATGTTCAGCTGGTTTTGAAGATTCATCTTCAGTGCATACATATCGGAAACGTTATTGTCGGAAAATTTGTAAACAGTAGAGTCTATATTCTCGTTAATACTTGCTTCCACACGTTTTATGTCGTCGGAATAAGCAGATATATCGGTTCTTTTTTTCTGTATGTCAAGTATGCTTTTGTCTATCTGCTTTATCTCGCTTTCTATCGTATCGGCCGTTCCGGTATCCTTAACCGTACACACAACCGCGTTTTTCGGCACTTTCTCATTTTCGGCATATAAATACTGCGGTTCTCCTGCCGCAGTGGATTTCCCAACGTATTCATCGCGAACTATAAGTCCTTTAAGCGACTGTGGAGAATCTATTGTTCCGTAATTAACAGTTTCAACTGATTTTGACGGTTTTGTTGCAAAAGCTATTATATAGCCCATTAAATATACAAACAGGCCAAAAAATACACATACCGTAAGCACCTTATATCGGCGCCTTGCCCGTTCACTATCTTTTCCGGCATGTCTGTGCGGGTTATGCCGGCTTATTTTTTCAGACACAGACTTCATCTGCCCTTCGGTTATATTGAAAAAAGCCGTCTAAAGCCCATGCCTTAAACAGCTTTTTTTATCATTGTTTTTCGTTGTTTATGTTTTTGAGTTCCTGTCTGTTTTCATATATTACATCAAGACTGTGGTTGAAAAAATCGTCTATCTGTACGCTTTCATTTCTTATTGCGTCAAGCATTTTCTGCATTCTGTCTTCGGCTATAGCAAGTACCTGGTCGGCATATTCCGTAGCTCCAAGACGCATTTCACGAGCGTCCTTGCGTCCGTTTTCAACTATTTCCGCCGACTGTGCATAAGCCTGTTTTGTTATTTCGTGTTCATCCACAAGCTTTGCAACCTGCTCCTGCGTCTGTGCCTTAAGGTCGTCAGCTTCCTTTTGTGCGTCAAGAAGTATCTTGTTTCTTTCCTGCACAATAAATTTGCTCTGCTTGATATCGTTTGGCAATCTTGTCTTTATTTCATTAATTATATCGTAAATTTCCTCTTTATCTACGGCAACCTTGTTTGAAAAAGGCACCGCGCGGCTTGAATCTATTATTTCCTCAAGCTCTTCCAAAAGTTTCAATACAGCATCCATACCTGACCCCTCATTTCCTGAATTTTTCAAGCACACTGTCTATTATCTCACATGGAACCATACCGCATATATCACCGCCGAACATGGCGATTTCCTTTACCGTACTTGAGCTTAAATAAAGATATTCAACGCTTGTAGGAATAAAAAGCGTTTCGGCCTTGGGAAAAAGGCTTTTATTTGTAAGAGCCATCTGAAACTCGCTTTCAAAGTCCGTAACAGCTCTCAACCCTCTTATTATAACTTGTGCGTCAACCTGCTTTGCGTAATCCACAAGCAGCCCGCTGAAAGAAGTTATCTCAATATTTTTTATATCTTTCGTAACAAGCTTCAGGTTTTTCATTCGTTCTTCAACTGTAAAAAGCGAAGATTTTTTATGTGGATTTTCAAGTACACCCACAACAAGCTTGTCCACAAGCTTTGACGCGCGCTTTATAATATCAAGATGGCCGTTTGTAACGGGATCAAAGCTTCCCGGGTAAATTGCCTTAATCATTGTTTTTTCTCCCCAGCCCAAAAGAGCATTTTTGTTGTTTTGTAATCCTTAACTCGGAAGCATTCAAGACCGCTTACATCAGGCACGTTATCTTCAGACGAATGTTCCGATATGATAAACCCATCTTTTGCAAGTATCCCGCCTGCGGCTATTTTTTCAAGCACAGTCTTGTACAGGCCGGATTTATAAGGCGGATCAAGAAATATTATGTCAAATTTTTCACCCTGTGCCGCCAAAATATCTATTGCCTTAAGCGCATCCGAATTAATTACTCTTGAACGCTCATTAAGCCTTGTTTTTTCAATGTTTTCTTTTGTTATTTTCAACGCTTTGTCCGAGCAATCGCAAAATACCGTTCTTTTGGCGCCTCTGCTCAACGCTTCAATTCCTATTGCACCGCTTCCCGAAAACAAATCAAGAAAGCGGCAGTCTATAAGAAACGGCGACAAAATATTGAATAAAGATTCTTTGATTCTGTCAGTAGTTGGCCTTGTTTCAAGGCCATCCGGTGCTTTAAGCTTACAGCCTCTTGCGCTTCCGGAAATAACTCTCATAAGCTTCTTCTCCCGCCGTGGCAGGCATTATAATAAATACACATGCCTCAGCACAAAATTTACAAATATAATAAATTATACCAAACAGAAATGTAAAAAACAATAGAAAAAGCCTTATAAAATCAGTATTATTGCAAAAAATTCATATTCCAATTTTTTCCACGGCCGAAAATAATTTTTTAATATGCTCATCAAGCGCCGAATTTTCGTTTTTAATCAGCTTCGGATCATTCTTTATTAGCTCTTTTGCCGCCTCCTGGGCCTGCTTTAAAAGTTCGGCATCCTTATAAAGATTTGCAATCTTAAGCTGCGGAAGGCCGTGCTGCATTGTTCCAAAAAACTCTCCGGGTCCGCGTATCTTAAGGTCTGTTTCGGCAATCTCAAAACCGTCGTTTGTTTTTTTCATTATATTCATGCGTTCTTTTGTCACCTTTCCTTTTGAATCGGTAACAAGTATGCAGTAGCTTGCGCTTGTTCCTCGTCCAACCCGCCCCCTAAGCTGATGAAGCTGTGAAAGGCCAAACCTTTCCGCGTTTTCAATAAGCATTACTGTAGCGTTTGGAACGTTTATTCCAACCTCAATTACTGTTGTGGATATAAGAAGCTGAATTTTTCCCTCTGCAAAAGCTGACATAATTTCATTTTTTTCATCATTTTTCATTCTTCCGTGAAGTATTCCCACACTATAGCCCGCAAACTGCGTATCGGCAATTTCACATGCAAGTTCCGTAACAGACTTAGCCTCAACAGTGTCGCTTTCCTCTATCATAGGGCATACGATATATGCCTGACGGCCGATGTCAAGCTGTTTTCTTATAAAAGCATATATCCTTTCATTATATGTGCTTGTCACGGCGCGTGTGTCTATAGCCTGGCGTCCCGGCGGAAGTTCGTCAATTACCGATATATCCAAATCGCCGTATAAAATTATGGCAAGCGTACGCGGAATAGGCGTTGCCGTCATTACAATTATGTGCGGATTATTGCCCTTCTCGCTTAAAAGCAGTCTTTGTTTGACTCCGAAACGATGCTGTTCGTCGGTTATTACAAGACCAAGTTTTTTAAATGATACATTTTCCTGTATAAGCGCATGTGTTCCAATTATCATTTGGGCGCTGCCGGAAGCTATTTTTTCTACAGCTTCATCCTTTTCTTTTTTCTTAAGCGCTCCTGAAAGAAGGCATACATTTATCCCAAACGGCTCAAAAAAATTTCTGAAGCTTTCATAATGCTGGCTTGAAAGCACCTCTGTCGGCGCCATTATTACCGCCTGATATCCGCTTTTTATCGCCATAAGAGCAGCCGCCATGGCAACAGCGGTTTTTCCGCTTCCAACATCTCCCTGAATAAGCCTGTTCATTACGCGCCCGCCTGTTACATCATTTTCTATTTCACTTATAACGTTTTTCTGCGCGTCTGTCATCGAAAATCCGAGGACTTTTTCACATATCGGCGATATATTTTTAATTTTTTTAAACATCAGCCCTGTATTTTGATTCTGGTTTCCTGCTTTAAGTTTTAAAAGAGCAGTCTGAAGTATAAAAAGTTCTTCAAAAACAAGCCTGTTTCTTGCAATAAAAAACTTGTCGTCGCTTTCCGGAAAATGAATATTCATTATGGCGAAATTTCTGTCACATACTTTGTACTTCATTCTTGTGCTTTTAGGCAAAAATTCATCGATTTGTTCATTCAGCTGAGAAAGCGCGTCCTTTATCATAGTGCGCAAAACCTTTTGACTTAGCCCTCTTGTAAGGGCGTAAACCGGCACTATGCGTCCCGCACCAAGCAATTCGGCATCTGCTTTTTCATATTCCGGAGAGCTTATTTCTATGCGGCTGTATTTTTTTGTAACTGTGCCAGTAAACACATATCTTTCGTCAGTTTTAAGCGCTTTTTTAAGGTATGCCTGATTATACCACACAGCAGTTATCTGCCCTGTTTCATCAGAAAGCACTGCCCGCGTTATTACCATTTTCCGCACATGCACGTTTTCAATTTTGGTTATTACTGCTTCAAACGTGTTTTCGGCATCTTCCTCAAGCTCGTCAATAGTCTTTATAAGGCTTCTGTCCTCATATCCGCGCGGAAAAAATTCCAAAAGCTCCCCCGCCGTTGTTATGCCAAGGTTGTTCAAAAGCCGCGCTCTTGCAGCACCCACATTTTTAATTTTTGTAACGGGATCGGTTAGACGCATTTCTTCCTCCAAAAAAGCACACTGCATAAAAATGCAGTGCGCCCGTAATTAATTGCTTTATTCTATAGATACTATGTAATAATAAACAGGCTGACCGCCGTAATAAAGCTCAACTTCGCAGTCCGGATATTTTTCACGCAGCTTATCGGAAGCCTTCTGTGCTTCCTTTTCAGTAACATTGCTGCCATAATATATTGTTATTACCTCACTGTCTGAAGCAATGGCTCCGTCTATAAGCTTAAAAAGACATTCTTCACGCTTTTTGCATACAACGCTTATTTTTCCGCCGTTCATTCCCAGATAGTCGTCTTTTTTTATGTCAAAACCGTCAACAGACGTATCTCTTACTGCAAATGTCATGCTGAGGGAAACAATGTCATTTATTCCTGATGTCATATTTTCAACCGCTGTCTTTTCATCAAGAGTTTCATCATAGTTTACAAGGGCGGCTATTCCTTCCGGTATTGAGCGGGTGGGTATAACTATAACCTTTTTGTCGGTGCAAAGTTCTGCCGCCTGCTGTGAGGCAAGAATTATATTCTTGTTGTTCGGCAGTACAAACACCGTCTTTGCGCTTACTTTTCCTATGGCGCTTAAAATATCGTCCGTACTTGGGTTCATAGTCTGGCCGCCGGAGATTATTCCGTCAGCACCCATATTTTTAAATATATCTGAAAGACCATCTCCCGGTGATACAACTATGAAGCCGCGTTCTTTTGTTTCAGTTTTTTCCTCTTTGCCGAAATCTATCTTATTTGTATGCTGGATACGCATATTGTCTATCTTAAGGCCGTTAAGAGCGCCTATTGTAAGCGCTTTTTCTATGGCCTGTCCCGGATGATTTGTGTGCACATGCACCTTTATCACTTCGTCGTCAGACACAACTATAAGCGAGTCACCTATTGAAGAAAGATAAGTTCTTAATTTTTCAACATCATTATCTGTCGGATTCTTTTTAAGCACAAAAAATTCAGTGCAGTAACCAAATTTAATTTCCTGCTTAGCCGTATCGGCAATAGGCGAAGAAACAGCCTTTGGCGCCTGCGCCGTGTCCTGGTCATCCTTTACGGTTTCTTCGGTGCCGCTTTTAATATTTGAAAGAGCTCCTGAAAGTATAAATATAAGTCCTTTTCCGCCCGCGTCAACAACTCCTGCCTGTTTAAGAGCCGGAAGCATGTCCGTTGTTTTTTCAAGCATCTCGCTGCCGCTTTTTATAATATTTTCAAGAAACGCTGCCGCGTCCTCTGTTTCAAGCGCAACTGTAGAAGATGCGTCTGCAACAGCCGTGGCCACTGTAAGTATTGTACCCTCCTGAGGCTTCATTACGGCCTTATAAGCCGTTTCTCTTGCGTTTTGCAGCGCTTCGCTTAATGTCGAAACATCCGCGTTTTCAAGCCCGTCAAGTCCTTTTGCAAAGCCTCTTATAAGCTGGGAGAGTATTACTCCCGAATTTCCTCTTGCACCCCTTAAAGAGCCGTTTGAGGCAAGAAGTGCAATTTTAGAAATACTTTTTGATTCGCTTTTTTCAACTTCTTTTGCCGCAGCAAGTATCGTAAGGGACATATTCGTCCCTGTATCTCCGTCCGGAACGGGAAAAACATTAAGTGAATCAACCATCTGTCTGTTCTGGTTAAGCTCATTTGCTCCTGCAATTATGAGCCTGCGCAGAACCCGTCCGTCTATGCTTTTCAATGCCAACTTAATTTCCTCCTTAAAGATCAAGAATCTACTCTTACGCCTTCAACAAAGACGTTTATTTTTTCTACAGTAAGATTAAAGCACTCTTCCAAACGGAATTTCACTGTGCTTACTATGTTTTCGGCAATAGCGGAAATGTTTGTGCCATACTCAACTATGATATGGAAATCTATTGATATTTTATCAACATCCACACTCACTTTAATTCCCTTTGTAAGGCTCTCGACCTTTAAAAGCTGAAAAAGACCGTCTTTCATATTTTTTGCTGCCATGCCAACTATGCCGTAGCACTCCATCGCGGTACATCCGGCAACTCTTGCTATAACTTCGTCTTCAATGTTTATCACACCAAATTTATTTTCTATTACAGCTGACATCAAGGATACCTCCTGTCCGGTAATTTGAACTTCCGGTTAATTGTTAGCGTTTGCCCAAATAAAAGGCTTATAATTAAATCCGCTTACATTTACAGATATTTTACCATATATTTTCACTAATTAAAAGCCCAATAATTGCCGCCGGCAAAAAAAATTGAAAAAAAGTATTTAATTTGCTTGCAATAATACAAATATTCTGATAAAATAGTGCAAGTGTCAAGGATAGAGTTTAAGGAGGTGCAAGTAATGGCAAAGTGCGAAATTTGCGAAAAAACAATGCAGACAGGTCATAGAATAAGCATAAACCGTAGCCAGGTTTCAAGACGTGCTAATAAGACTTGGAAAGCTAATGTTAAGAAAGTTAAGATCAATGACAACGGTACTGTAAAATCAATCTATATTTGTACAAGATGTCTTCGTTCAGGTAAGGTTACTCGCGCCATTTGATTATAAAATTAACTCCCTTTTCAGGGAGTTTTTTTTATACTCAGCATTTTTTATCCATAATCAGCAGTATTCCTGCAGCCGCCATTATAAAAGCGGCCACATATCCCCACCAGGGTACGAATTTTGCCACAAACATACCCAGGGCAACAGACACAAGTATTACGCCTATCAGCTTTTTTTCCATATTTTTCAGCTCTTTGATATCTCTTGTTATATTATATTCAAAGCCGTACTTATTGATAACCAAGTAAAAATGCCTGATTTCTCAGGCATATAAGCTTATTTTATTTTTATTTTTGAAAAGTCGTCGGTATATATGTCGCATATTTTTTCCATTTCTTCTTTGTATTCCGCCTCAGAAGCATCAAAAATGCCCACTGTAAAAAAGCCTGCGTTTTTTGCACTTTTCGCCGCGTGAGGCGCGTCCTCAAAAACAGCCGTGTCTTCTTTGGCGTAAGACATTTTGTTTGCGGTATATTCATAAATATGCTCGTCAGACTTGCTCATTGCCAGCATTGTGCACGTCAGAATTTTTTCAAAAAAAGTGTCTATGTGAAGTCTTTTTAGGCATGGCATAACATAAACCATTTCAGATGCCGTAAGAAGCGTCATATGCTTTCCGGCTTTTTTGCTTTCTTCCAAAAAAGAATAAGCATTGGCTTTAAGAGGTATCTCTTTTTCATATTTTTCGCCAACCATTTGTGCAATTTTCTTTGTCATTTCCTTTGCCGTAAGCTTCATTCCAAGGTCATGCCGAAAGTATTCGGCCGCTTCCTCAAATGACATTGTGCGGTAAATTTCCTCTATATTTTCAGGCGGTGTAATGCCTATCGAAATAAGGAAATTTGTTCCGACATTGTCCCACGCAGGCATGGAATCAATAAGTGTTCCGTCAAGGTCAAAAATATAATTTTTCATGCCTTCACCATTTCAGAGCTCAGCTTCAAAAGGTTCCTTGTTGCCTCAAACACGTCATCATCGGCAAAAATAGCTGATATCACGGCAACTCCGTCGACCCCTGTTCCTTTCAGTTCCATTATATTCCCCGCGTTTATTCCGCCTATCGCTACAACAGGTATGTGAACAGCCGCGGCAATTTTTCGCATTTCATCCATAGTCATGTCAGTTGCGTCTTTTTTTGTGTCGGTATGAAACACCGCGCCTATTCCTATATAGTCGGCTCCGTTTTCCTCGGCCTTAAGCGCTTCCTCAAGGTTTCCGGCTGATATGCCTATTATTTTTTCATTTCCAAGCAAATCCCGCGCCCTTTTTGCTTCCATGTCGCTTTGGCCTATATGCACTCCGTCGGCATCTATTTCCTTTGCAATTTCTATATTGTCGTTTATTACAAACGGCACGTTGTACTTTTTTGCTATAATCTTTATGTTTTTTGCCGTTTCAAGAAACTCGTCAAATGGCGTGTTTTTTTCGCGAAGCTGTAAAAAAGTTGCGCCTGCCTTAAGTACCTTTTCAACCTCATCCTCAAGCTTTTTTCCGTTTAGCCACGTACGGTCGGTTATGGCATAAAGCAGCATTGATTTTTTATCTAACTTCAATTTTTGCTCCTCCTTTAAAGAGCCGCGCGTCCATTTTACTTGCATAATCCATAAGGAACATACGAAAAGAACCTGTTCCTCCGTCGGTTTCAAGCATTTTTTTGTATGCAAGTTCTCCACAATAGCCGTATGCGCTTACAGCCACCGCAGCAGCAGCAAGTATGTCTTTGGGGTTTGCTGCACAAAAAACACCCAAAGTGCTTGTAAGCATACAGCCTGTGCCTGTAACTTTCGACATTTCGGCGCAGCCGTTTTTTATTATATAAGCTGTGTTCTCATCTGCTATTATATCAATTTCCCCGCTTATAGCAATAACCGCGCCTGTTTTTTTGCTGAGTTTTTTAGCAAAACCTACCGCTTTATCTATATTTTCATCTGTAACTTTGTCAGATTCGTCTGCGTCTACGCCCTTTGCGGCGCCTGCGCCCGTTGCTGTAAATTTAATTTCGGATATATTTCCGCGTATTACTGAAAATTTTATGTTTTCAAGAAGTTTGAAAAGCACGTCGTTTCTCTTTTTTGCAGCTCCGGCTCCAACAGGGTCCAGAATAACCGGATGCCCAAGAACATTGCTGCGTTTTCCGGCTCTCAGCATCGCCTCAACCAAAGGCTCTCCGATATTGCCCATATTTATTACAAAACCGCTGCACACCGATGTTATATCTTCAACCTCGTCCGGATGCTCGGCCATTGTAGGCGAGCCTCCGAAAGCAAGGGTAATATTTGCACAGTCGTTTGCGGTAACGATATTTGATATATTATGCACGACAGGCTTTATTTTCCTTATGTTTTCAAATATTTCTTCCGACTTTTCAAAAATGTCCATATTACTTTCCCTCCTGTTGAAGCTTCTGCAAAAGCCCTGATTTTGACATAAACTTAAGCAGCACAATGGCACATGCTGTTCCGCAGCAGGTGCTTATAAAAAACGCCGGTATGTACGTAAAAAGCGATACGTTTGGATTTCCGTAATAAAACGCAGACAGCGGATACGAACACATGGCGCCCAAAATTCCTGTTCCGAATATTTCTCCGCATGCGGCACACCATATTTTTTTGGTTTTATGATACATAACAGCCGCCAAAAACGCGCCTATAAGACCGCCGGGTATTGAAAAAAGATCCTCGCCCATAAGTATCAGCTTCATTGCCGTAAGAAGCGCCGAGCACGCAAAGCCATACACCGGCCCAAGCATTACAACGCCCGATACATTTATAAGATGCTGCACAGGCGCCGCCCAGCCGGGTATTCGGATATACGGTGTAATAACAAAACCTACGGCAGCCCATATTGCCGTTAAAACCAACTTTTTTGTATTTATTTTCACTTTTATTCCTCCTCAAAATAATTATTGAATAGTTTTTGATAAATAAGCGCTTATTTATTTTTAAGCAAAAAAGGGCCACACCCGTGGTGGTGTGCCCCATAAAATTTTTGCCTATTCAATTCGTATTTATTATATTACATATCTGTCTTCATTGCAATCCCATTTTTTCATTTAACTGAAATTTTTTTGAATTCTTCTTCGTCTTTTGTTATTTTATAATCAGCTTTCCAGTTATCAACCGTCTTTTCAAAAAGCGTGTCTTCCGTCTGCTGCTTATAATCGTCGTGCATTTTTTTTGTAATGCTTTCGTCGTCAGGCGCAGTTATAGAATCAATATAATATACAGTAAAGCCTTTTTCATCGTTTGTCAGGCCACAGTCATGTTCCTGTACATCAGTTACGGAAAATTCCTGCAAATAGTCGGATTTGCTCAGTTTTATACCGTCAACGTCAGTTATCGAAAACCTGTCCGAAGCTGTCTTAAAGTCTGCGCCTTCCTTAAGCAGTGAAAGAAATCCGTCGGCAACGGTTTTATCGGAAAAATACGCCTCACTTATTGATAACTCTGTTTTATCATCAGTATACTTCTGTCTGTTTTTATTGTAAAAGGCTTCGTAATCCTTTTCGCTTATAATATAATCTGACAAAACAGCGTTTTTTACCTTTTCATATATCTGTTTTTCAAGCATTACTTTTTTTACTGTTTCCAAATCGATTTTTCCGCTGTAGGAAGCAATGAAATCTTTAGCTTCGCTTTCGGCTGTTTTTTCCATTTCGTTGTCGGTCTTAACCTTGTATTCGTCTGCTTTGGCCGATGCGATTTTAACGGCAACAAGCGAGTTTAACGCGCTGTCTTTTGCCACATCCGCAGCCGGTTTTCCGTTGAAGTTGGTATCCCATATGTCGCTTCCGCCGACTTTTTCAAAATTTTTTATTGCCTCGTTTAAATATATCCTGTACTCGTCCTCGCTTGCGGAATATGAGCCTACATTGATAAACGCCTGTTTTGTGCCGTTTGAAAACGAACAGCCGCCAAGCATTAAAATAATAAGAAGTACAGTCAATATTTTTTTCACTTTTTTCACCGCCTTTCAGGAAATGGCATTAATAAATTCTTCAACATATTCAAAAACATCTTTTTTGAGCTTTTCGTTTATTTTTATTGTCACATACGGGTTTGTAGCCGATGTGAACATATACGTCAGAGGTTTTTCCAAAACGGCGCTTGTTATTTTTGCCGGATTTTGCTTGCTCTGGCCGCGAAATGTTACAACTATGGATTTTTGCTTCTGCGATATTGATACTATATCGCTCCTGTGGGCACGCGCCCTCAAAAGTGCAATCCTAAGCAGTGTTTCAACACATTTCGGCATTGTGCCATATCTGTCTGTTATCTCATCATACACATCATTATAATCGTCCTGAACGGAAATATCAGCAATTTTTTTATAAATCAGCAGTTTTTGTTCCTCATTTGTAATATATTCCGACGGAATATATGCATTTACGTTAATGTCTATAAGTGTTTCAAAATCATCACTTACTTCTATGCCTTTAAGTCTGCTTACCGCCTCGTCAAGAAGACGGCAGTACATTTCATATCCTACAGAAGCCATATGTCCGTGCTGCTGAGCGCCAAGAATATTTCCGGCTCCTCTTATTTCAAGATCACGCATTGCTATTTTAAAACCTGACCCGAATTCCGTAAACTCTCGTATTGTCTGAAGCCTTTTTTCCGATACCTCATTAAGCACCTTGTCGCGTTTATACATAAGATAGGCATAGGCGACTTTATTTGTTCTGCCTACGCGGCCACGAAGCTGATAAAGCTGCGAAAGCCCCATTTTATCGGCATCCTGTATAATCATTGTATTTACGTTTCCTATATCAAGACCGGTTTCAATGATAGTCGTGCATACCAGAACGTCTATTTCGCCTTCAATAAAATCCTTCATTATTACTTCAAGCTCATGTTCCGACATCTGTCCATGCGCATAAGCCACATTTGCATTCGGCACGAGGCGCTGAAGCTTAAGAGTTTCCTGTTCTATGCTTTCCACTCTGTTATAAAGATAATAAACCTGTCCGTTTCTTGCAAGTTCACGGTTTACGGCATCTTTTATAAGCTCTGAATCGTTTTCCATTACGTACGTCTGCACAGGCTGCCTTTCATGCGGCGGTTCTTCAAGCAGGCTCATATCGCGTATTCCCGAAAGACTCATATGCAGCGTACGCGGTATAGGCGTCGCAGTAAGGGTAAGCACATCCAGATTGTCTCTAAGATTTTTAAGCTTTTCCTTATGTGCCACACCGAAGCGCTGTTCCTCGTCAACTATTACAAGCCCAAGATCTTTAAAATGCACATCCTTTGACAATATTCTGTGGGTACCGATTACAATATCCACTTTGCCGCTTTCAAGATTTTTAACTGTTTCCGACTGTTCCTTTTTGCTTTTGAAACGTGAAAGCAGTTCTATTCTTATAGGATAATTTCTCATGCGGGAAGAAAAGGTATTGTAGTGCTGCTGAGCAAGAATCGTTGTAGGCACAAGAAACGCCACCTGTTTGGAATCCTGAACGGCCTTGAAGGCAGCTCTTATAGCGACTTCCGTTTTTCCGTAACCCACATCTCCGCACAGAAGTCTGTCCATCACACGGCCGGTTTCCATATCACGCTTAACGTCGTCAATGGCCACAAGCTGGTCGTCGGTTTCTTCATAAGGAAACATTTCCTCAAATTCCCTCTGCCATATGTTGTCGCCCGAATATACAAACCCCTTTGCCGCCTGCCGTTTTGCATAAAGCTTTATCAAATCTTCAGCTAAAATTTCAACGGCCTTTCTTACCTTGTTCTTGGCATTTGTCCATTCCTTTGAGCCAAGCTTGTTTAATTTTACACTTGTACCGTTTGAACCGATATATTTTTGTATACAATCCATCTGTCCGGCCGGAACAAACAGGTTTCCCCCGTCGGCATAGCTTACTTTAACATAGTCCTTGCTTACCCCGTCAAATGAAATCTGCTCTATGCCCCTGAAAACGCCTATTCCGTGCACGGAATGAACAACATAGTCGCCGATTTTAAGGTCAGTGAAGCTGTCTATTGTAACCGAGCTTTTTTTCTTATGTTTTTTACGCCTTTGTTTTTCGCCCTCTACAAAGCTGCTGTCCGAAAAAACGGCAAGCGACATATCGGTGTACAAAAAGCCCTTGCTTAACGTGCCTCTTGAAACCGTTACAGTGCCTTTTTTAAGCGCAGCCTTTGTGTAGTCTGACACGTATACGCTTTCAACGCTTTCCCGCTTTAATTCTTCTACAAGCCTTTCGCCTCTGCTTTGCGACGATGAAACAACAAGCACACGGCAGCCTTTATCCTTAAGCTCTTTTATTTCGGCGCAAAACACCTCAAAGTGATTATTGTAGCTTTCCGTTGTGCGCACCATAAAACTAATGGTGTCTTTAACTGAAAAATCAGACGTTGAAACAGATATAGTGTTCATTATTACACAGCGTCTGTTTTCGGTAAGCTTCGGTATATCATTCCATGTATAAATTATTTTTGCCATATCCGAAAGCATATAGCCTTTTTCAATCCTGCTTTTTATGCTTTCCGAAAATTCCTTATACATGTTGTCGCTTTTTTGCTTTATATGAGAAAGCTCGTCAAAATATATAACCGCATTTTCCTTTGTATAGCCGAATATGTTTACTGTTTCTTCATAAAAATAGTTTATAAATCCGGCCGCCGATGAATCATGCTCACCGCTTTTAAGCTTTTCAAGCGCTTCACCAACGTGATGTTCAAGCATAAGGGCTTCATCGTCAAGATTTTTTTTGTTGAACAAAGCCATTGTTTTTTTATATGCTTTTTCAATGCCTGATACAGCGTTTTCAAGATTTTTTTCACTATAAAAAAACTCGTTGAACGGATAAATCTCTGTTTTTTCAAGCCTGTCTGACGAACGCTGGGTTGACACGTCCATAACACGTATAGTGTCTACCTCGTTATCCCAAAGTTCTATACGAACGGCGTTTTCCTCTGCCGGCGAAAAAATGTCTATTATTCCGCCCCTTATTGAAAACTGGCCTTTGCTCTGGGTTTCATCGGTTCTTTCGTAGCCTAAAAACACAAGCCTCATGCCGAGAGCCTCAAGGTCAAGTTCGTCGCCTTCCTTTATGTTTATCACGCTTGCCTTGAAAACCTTAGGCGGAACAAGCCTGTCAAACAGCGCTTCCGCAGACACGACTACATTTACACGCTCCCGGCTCAAAAGACGCTTAAGCACATTTACGCGTCTTATATCTGTATCACGGCTGTGTACATCCGCGCTGTAAAAAATTATATCTCTTGACGGAAACAGTACAGTATTTTTATCAAAAAAATACATGTCCTCAAATATTTCTCTGGCTTTTATATCGTTTTCGGCAACAATGACCGCCGGAACATCAAGGTCTGATGTCAGCGAAGAAATTATATGAAGCGCCTGCACGTCAATAACTCCTGCTGCAAGCACAGGAGTATTGTTGTTTTTTATATCGTCCCTAAGCCTTGAGTACCCGGTATTTTCCGAAACCGCAGCTGTAATATTTTTCATCAAAACCCTTCCTTATTTAATTTATGTCATTATCTTGCGGCTTCGGTATAAAATTACATTTGTTCATGGCTTGTGCGACACCGTCGGAAATAATAATCTTCACGGCTTCGGCGGCTTTTTTTATACTTTCCTCCATCAGAGGCTGAACGTCTTTGTCAAAACCGCACAACACATAATCCGCAAGATCCCATCCGGCAGGCTTTTCCCCAACGCCAACCTTTACCCGTGCAAAAACATCTGTATTCATGTGTGCTATTATATTTTTAATGCCGTTATGTCCTCCGGCGCTTCCTTTTTCCCTTACCCTGATTCCTCCCGGCGGAAGACTTATGTCGTCATACACTACTATCAGGTTTTCTGCACCTATACGGTAAAAATCACAAACTTCTCTTACACTTTCACCACTGAGATTCATATATGTCTGCGGTTTTAAAAGTATTACCTTTTCGCCTGCAATATGCCCCTCGCCAAGTATACCTTTAAATCTTTTTTTGCAAAAATCTATGTTTTCATCCGCGGCAAGCCTGTCTATAACACAAAAGCCTATGTTGTGCTTGCTTTTTTCATAGCTTTTACCCGGATTTCCAAGCCCTGCTATTAACCTCATTTCATCCTCCAGCTTACGAAATATAAAGCAATAAGCCCTAAGAATAATCTTAGGGCGATTGAGCCGGCATCTCTGCCGTTTATGATTGTATTCCTTTTGCTGAAATTTGTAAAGTCTTTTATTCCGTATATGTTATTTCATTGTCGCATTTTGTGCCTTCTTCAAAGCACCTTAGATTATCCAATGTGGTTTCGGCTATAGCCTGAAGCGATTCCTCGGTAAAAAACGCCTGATGGCTTGTTACTATAACATTTGGATATGTTACAAGTTTTATCAGATCATCATCTTTTATAATGTCAAGAGATCTGTCTTCAAAGAAATATTCGTCTTCTTCCTCGTAAACATCAAGGGCAACTCCCCTGAATTTGTTCTTGTTAAGGCCGGATATAAGCGCCTGAGTGTCAATAAGCGCGCCTCTTGATGTGTTTACAAGTATAACTCCGTCTTTCATTTTTGATATTGAATTCTTGTTTATTATATACTTGCTGTCTGGTGAAAGAGGCAGATGAAGCGAAATAACATCGCTCTTTTTAAGCAGCTCGTCAAGAGAAACGTAGTTTACGTCAAGGTTTGTATCAGGAAAAAGGTCATAAGCAAGCACATTCATTCCAAGGCCCTTAACAATTTCTATCATTATTTTTCCTATCTTTCCCGTGCCTACAATTCCTATAGTCTTTCCGCGAAGGGTAATTCCCATAAGCCCGCTTATTTTGAAGTTAAACTCCTTGGTACGCACATAAGCCTTATGTACCTTTCTGTTTAAGGTAAGAAGCAAAGCGGCTGCGTATTCGGCTACTGCCGTAGGAGAATAGCTTGGCACTCTGAAAACTGAAATGCCGCAGTCGGCGCATGCCTTAAGGTCGATATTGTCATATCCGGCGCAGCGCATGAGAATAACCTTTATTCCCATATCGGCAAGCTTTTCAATTGCTTCCCTGTTAATTATATCGTTTACGAAAAGGCAGGCAACTTCACACCCGTTTGCAAGCATTTCTGTACCAGGCATAAAACGTGTTTCAAAAAACTTGATTTCAAAACCATATTTAGGTGCCAGCTTCTCAAAATAAATTCTGTCATAGTCCTTTGTATCGTAAAATGCAATTTTCATAACGTTCCTCCCGCTTTAATATTGTCTATAAAATAACGATTTATTTTCTGTTAACAATATATAATATAGTTAAATAATTGTCAATAAGAATGTTTGATGTTTTTATAAAAATACAATATACAGTGTTGGTAATACCATCAAGCCACCTGATTATGCCTGAACTTTCGTTAAAAAGTTCTATATTTACGTTGTTTACCGGTTTTGCGGTTAACGTTTTAACGAACACTATTTTTAATTTCGGTTTAAAATTGATATTTATTTATCAATTTCTCATGCCTTTTTCGCATACAATATTTTCAAGCTCCTCTCCTTTTTCAAAGCGCTTCAGATTAGCACAGGTTGTTTCAGCTATCGCGCAAAGCGATTCATCTGTAAAAAATGCCTGATGGCTTGTTACAAGCACATTTGGATATGACATGAGCTTTATAAGGTCAGTGTCCTTTATTATTTCCTGAGATTTGTCCTCATAAAAATATTTTTCCTCCTCCTCGTATACATCAAGCGCCACACCTCTGAATTTCCCGCCGTCTATCGCTTCAGTAAGCGCGCCTGTATCAATAAGCGCGCCTCTTGATGTATTTATAAGCACTGCGCCTGTTTTCATTTTTGCTATGCTTTCTTTGTTTATCATGTGGTGGCTTTCTTTGGTAAGCGGGCAATGGATAGAAATTATATCGCTTTTTTCAAGCAATGTGTCCATATCCGTATATTCAACATCAATCCTGTTGTCAGGCTTTATATCATATGCCAGAACATTCATTTTGTATCCCTTAAGGATTTGAGCCATTATGCGGCCGATTTTTCCGGTGCCTATTACTCCTGCCGTCTTGCCCATAAGTGTAAAGCCTGTAAGGCCGTTTATTTTAAAATTAAACTCTCTGCTTCTGGTGTATGCCCTGTGTATCTGGCGGTTTATCGTAAGCAAAAGAGCCGAGGCATATTCGGCAACAGCTTCAGGCGAATAGCTTGGCACACGCATTACCGTCAGATTACCCGCACATGCTTTTAAGTCAACGTTGTCATATCCGGCACAGCGCAGAAGAATTATTTTAACACCGGCTTTTATAAGCTTTTCGGCAATATTTTTGTCAATCCGGTCATTTACAAATATACATACCGCCTCACAGCCTTCGGCAAGCACCGCTGTATATATATCAAGCTTGCTTTCAAAGTAAATTATCTCGAAGCCGCAGCGTTTCGCTTCCGTGTCAAAATATTCCGTGTCATATTCTTTTGTATCGTAAAAAGCTATTTTCATATTATGCCTCCGGCAAATTTATTTTTGTTATTATGCTCGTTTTGAGGCATTACGATTCCGTCAAAAGACACAAAAAAATCCCGTCATGGTCGAATCATACGCACCTGACGGGATTTTATTTACTTAAATTGTGTGATATGCACTCTCAAATTCAAAATCATCCGGATCAAACAGCTTATTTTCAATTCGGCTTACGACCTCTCCCGTAAATGAATAAATATATACGGCATCGTCAAACACCGACCTCCTCTGGGCAAGATATTCATCATGCGTCTTTTCAAAAAGCGAAAACAACGTGCAGTTTTGTGAAAAGAAGCTTCGCATCTCGTCGTTTGCCGCATCCTCTATTTCATCTCTTTGCAGAAATCTGTGGAGCTGCTTTTCATAAGCTATATGTTTAAACAGATTTCCTTTAAAGCTTTCGTTATGTGCAAACGTAAACGTATCTGCCACATAGTGAATAAGTTTTCCAAGACAGTAGTAATCAAGAAACGAAAGACTGTCCTTATCCAAAAGCTTGTTTATATATTTTCTTATAACATTCTTAGAATTTCTATAATTATGGCCATGCAAAAGGCGATACTTGATGCTGCCTTTCAAATAAGTAAGCGGATTTTTATCCGGAATTACACAGCCTATAAGAAACATTCTTTTATCAAGTCTGCTGAAATCACCGTCAAAAAGCTCCGTAAGCTTATTTCCAAGGTTTTTATGGTCAATTCCCTTCATTGTCACTGCTCCTTTCATCTGCCACACCAAGCTGCAAAGATGTGATAACTCTGTTCTTCAAATCTGCGGCTGCAGTAAAGCGTTTTGTACTTAATCTATGCTTAGTATGGTTACTGTATGGTAACCGTATTCTCCTTTTTTGTCAACAGAAACGAAATAAACTTAAGAATAAATTAAACTTTAATCAATCTTTAAAAAAGGAGAAAACCGGCTTTGAACAAATACGCGTCAAGCTTGCCTGCAAAACGCGGCTGTGTTTAAAGTCAGAATTTAAAAAGCAAATACACCTAAGGCACATAAGTACCCGAGGCAAACTCCGCTGACATTAGAAATCATTATATCTTATATTTGTAACATAAAAGTTTAGATTTTTTTAATAAAATATAAACTTTTTAAAACAAAATTCTTCTGCCGGACGTTTTTTTATCAATTGCGTCGGATATCATTTCCGCAAGATAGCTTATGCCGAACCCGCTTGCCACTCCAAAAAGCACATCGCTCAAATAGTGCACTCCTGTGTACAGCCTTGAAAACCCGATTGCAGCAGCCAGAATCAATGAAGGCACCCCGTATTTTTTAGGAAGCTTTCTGCAAAGCACACATGCCGCCGCAAATGAGCTTGCCGTATGCCCTGAAGGAAAGGAATAGTCAGTTGGCTTAGGTATCAAAGGCAGTATATTGCTGTAAACATCAAAAGGCCTTTCTCTGGCAATAAGATTCTTCAGCAGACCGTTATTTATGATTACGGAGCATATAAGCGCGCACAGACATATACGCCCTATCTTTCTTGTGCTTTTGTGTGCCATAAGCACAGCCGAAATGCCTATCCACATCAGCCCAAGATTTCCAAGCCCTGTTATCAAAACCATAACCTCGCTCAGAAAAGGATCTCTGATATTATCCTGCATATGTACAAGCATATCGCTGTCTATAGACAAAATCATGTCAAACATTGCAGCCTCCACAATACGGTAACAAAAAAAGGACATTGTATTTAAACAATGCCCTTAAAGCCTTCAACACCGAACATTGTTTTATTTTAAAGCGCAATAATACAGGCGGTTGTCACACCGCTTTTTAATCAAAAGCGTTTACCGATAAAACAATATCCCTAAAAACATAGCCCCAAATCACTTAAAATATATTAACACAAAAACCGTTTTCAGTCAAGTATCACAGCTGCCGCGGCCTTATTAACCGCATATAGGGAGTATCAGCATTATAAACCTCACAGTCAACACCGTAAACAAAGCGTATATTTTCCTCTGTAATTGTACCGGTCACATTTCCGTGCTTAAACACCTGCGAATCCTTAAGCATAAGTATGCTGTCCGAATACATGGCGGCAAGGTTAAGGTCATGAACAGCCATTATAACCCCGATGTTTTCATCCTTTGAAAGAGCTTTTATATACTCAAGTGTCGCAAGCTGCCCCTTAAGGTCAAGGCTGCTTGTAGGCTCGTCCATAATAAGCATCCGCGGCTTTTGTGCCAGTGCCCTTGCTGTAAACACTCTCTGTCTTTCGCCGCCGCTAAGCTCATTTGTAAGCTTAAAAGCAAATTTTTCAAGACCCAGCTTTTTTATTATGTCAAACACTATGTCCCTGTCAGTGCTTCCTATCCTCACGGATACGGCCGTGCGTCCCATCATAACCGTATCAATTACATTAAGCCCGAAAGCTGTTGGCGAATATTGAGGCACATAGCCGCATAATGACGCTCTCTTTCTGGCCGCAACAGTAAAAATATTTTCGCCGTTTACGCTTACGCTTCCGCTTTGCGGCTTGAGCAGACACAAAATACATTTTAAAAGAGTTGTCTTTCCGGTGCCGTTTGGCCCAAGCAAACTTAAAATTTCGCCATTTTCTGCTTCAAAGCTTATTTTATCAAGAATTGTTTTCCCGTTTTTATATGTAAAGCTTATGTCTTTGGCCGAAAGCCCCATTTACATGTACCTCCTTTTGTTTCGTATTATAAGGTGTATAAAAAGAGGCACTCCTATAAACGAAACAACTATGCCCACCGGTATGCTTACAGGAGAAAGCACTGTTTTTCCTATTGTATCGGCACACAGCAAAAGCAGCGCCCCGCAAAGCGCCGAAAATGGCAGCAGAAATTTATGCTCTCCTCCGGCAATTATGCGCGCTATATGCGGCGCCACAAGCCCCACAAAACCAATTACGCCGGTAAAACTAATGATGGCCGAAGTCATAAGCACCGAAGAAACCATTACCGCAGCTCTTATTTTTTTAGGTTCTATGCCAAGGCTTTTTGCCGTTTCGTCATCACCCGAAGCCATTATGTCAAGCTTAAGCGAATTTGTTTGTATCACAGCCGTACATACTGCTACAAACGCCGAGGTTATTCCAACCTCTGTCCACGTTACGCCGTTAAATGTTCCGAATGTCCATTGCACTACTGCGGCAAGCTTGTGCTCCTGAGCAAAAAACTCGACCGTTGCCGTAAGAGCACTGAAAAAATAGTTGAGCGCAATTCCCGAAAGCACTACTGTTTCGGCATTCATGCCCGCTTTTGAGCTTACGGCATAAACTACCGCTATGCAAATCATAGCCGACACAAAAGCACATATAACTATTCCGGCTTCGCTTTTTAAAAATACATTTTCAGCAAACACTATGCACATCGACGCTCCGAAAGCAGCCGCCGATGATACGCCTACAGTAAACGGGCTTACAAGCGGATTTCTTGTTACAGCCTGCATCGACGCTCCGGCGCAGGCCATGCCAATACCGCAAACAACCGCCATTACTATCCGCGGAAAACGCATGTACATTATTATCTTATATTTTGCGCTTTCAGGCGAAGCCGAAATGTTTCCAAAGCCCCATTCATATATTGCCTTTAAAATATCATGTATTCCGGTTGAAGCCTCGCCCATGGTCATAAAGCATAATCCCAAAATCACAGTCAGGACAAAGCCGGCAAAAAGCCATAAATATTTTTTTCGTCTTTCGCGGATGTATTTCCCTTTTATATCCACACTTTCCATTCATCAGTCCTCAAACGTATAGGCAGGGCTTGTGTGGCCTTCTATATAATCAAGCTTCTGATATTTTACAAGCCAGTCCTTAAACACCTGCTCCGGGTGAAGATCAGGAAGCTTGTCCGGATAGAGAAATTTTGCTATATACATTGTGCCCACAAGCTTTGATGCCCCGCCATGCACATAATGTGACAGCAAAAGAATATTATCGTTTTTAACAGCGTCTATCTCGTCCCAGCCGGGTCTTGATACAATATCATCCTTTATTTTTTTCATGTCGTCTGATGTAGGCGGATAGTATGACGAATAAACATCAGGTGCCGATACCTTAACTATGTACTGCGGATTTTTTTCAACCACAGCTTCAGGATCTATTTTTACATTTTTTGCATCCCTGAATATATTGTCGGCGCCCGAATCTTCTACCATATCATAGAAAAAGTTGCCGGGAATCGTTGTGTTTCCTTCCGTTCTGTATTCAAAATAAAGAGTTTTTTTCGGCACGTCCTTAAGCTGTTCTTTTATATAGTCAAGTTTTTCGGTAAAATAATCCGAAAGCTCCTTGGCTTCGGCTTCTTTTCCGAATACCTGTCCGAGAAGCGCACAGTTTTGTGCGAATTCATTTGTATAATATGCGTCGCATACAACAACCTTTATTCCAAAAGGCTCGAGCTGTTTTTGAGCTTCTTCGTAAGTTCCGTTTCCTGTAAGTATAAGAACCTGCGGCTTAAGCGCAATTATTTTTTCATAATTCAAATCCTTCTGGCTTTTGCCTATCACCATATCCTCTGTAAACTTGTTTTTCCATGAGTCTTTGTCCTGATAAATGTTGTAGTCAACACCCACCACGCAGTTAAGAGCTCCAATGGCGTTGATTATTTCGGTATTATAAGCATTAGCTACAACACAGCTGGTTACAGGGCTTGGTATTTCAACTTTTCTGCCTATGCTGTCGGTTACAGTCTGTGTTTTTTCAGAAGCCTGAGTTGATTTTGACGCCGAAGATACGGCTGACGAAGTGGTTTTTGCAGACGATACAACTTCCTTTGACGCCGACGCCGACTGCGTCTTTTGGCTGCCGCAGCCGGTAAAGGCTAAAGCACATAAAACAACACATAATACATAAGACAATAATTTTTTTGCTTTCATTTTTTACTCCTCCTGTTTTCAATAAAAAGAACTGCCGCCAATTAATTTTTTATTTAAGGCCCCCTTTTTTTCCGGAAAACAGGCACAAAAAAAACACCTATCTTCATCCCAAAGATTGATAATAAAAAACTTTTTAAGGCAGGTCTCCTGGCTTTTCTTCATCCTACTCTCTTAACCTTCCCGGCATTTCGCCAGTGGCGGATAAAAATGTATCCACAAGATTTCGTCCAAATTACAGTAGTGGGTGCTGCTTCGGATTCTCACCGAATTCCCTATTCTCTTTTCTTTATAAAAAGCACCTTAAAAATTATACAGGGCAATTATACAACGGCCTACGGCATAAGTCAAATTTATCGGCCATAAAAACTGACAAATTGTGCCTTAATAAATCAGCCAAAACGCATATTGTTAATTAAATAATGTTCAATTATAATAGAATTATTATTAGCTGATAGTTTTATAAGTTTACAACTATGGCTAAAAGTATTGCTGTTTTATCTACAGACAACATTAAACAGGAGGTGCGGAAATGGACAATAAAAAATTAACAAATGAAGTCGGCGCGCCAATCGCCGATAACGAACACAGTATTACCGCTGGTCCCCGCGGGCCGGTAATGATGCAGGATGTATGGCTTCTTGAAAAACTTGCACATTTTGACCGCGAGGTTATTCCTGAAAGACGTATGCACGCAAAAGGCTGGGGAGCATACGGAAAATTTACCGTTACAAACGATATTACCCAGTATACAAAGGCAAAGCTGTTTTCCGAAACCGGTAAGGAAACGGAAGTTTTTATCCGTTTTTCAACCGTTGCCGGTGAAAGAGGCGCCGCAGACGCAGAACGTGATATAAGAGGTGTCGCAGTAAAGTTTTACACCGAAGAGGGCAACTGGGATCTTGTAGGAAACAATACACCTACATTTTTCATACGTGACGTGCATAACTTTCCTGACCTTAACCGCGCTGTAAAACGCGATCCATATACAGGAATGAGAAGCGCCCAAAATAACTGGGATTTCTGGACGATGCTTCCTGAATGTTTCCATCAGACAACTGTCGTTATGTCGGACAGAGGCATCCCGGACGGCTTTCGCCACATGCATTTTTACGGGGAGCACACATTTTCAATGTACAATGCCAAAAATGAGCGTGTGTGGGTAAAATTCCACTTCCGCACAGAACAGGGAATTAAAAACCTGACCGACGCTCAGGCTGCTGAAATTTGCGCTTCCGACCGTGAAAGCTCCGGCCGTGACCTTTTTGAAGCGATTGCCAAAGGCGATTTTCCTAAGTGGAAGATGTACATTCAGGTAATGACTGAGGAACAGGCAAAAAAACATTACGAAAATCCGTTTGATATCACAAAAATCTGGCGCCATAAAGAATTCCCGCTTATCGAAGTTGGCGAGCTTGAACTTAACAAATGGCCTGAAAACTATTTTGCCGAGGTTGAACAGGCAGCCTTTACACCTGCTCATGTTATACCGGGAATAGGTTTTTCGCCTGATAAATTCCTTCAGGGCAGACTCTTTGTTTACGGCGACGCACAGAGATACCGTCTTGGAATAAACTACAACCAGATACCGGTAAACCAGGCAAAACACGCCGAGGTTTCCGATTATCACCGTGACGGCGCAATGCGCGTAGACGGAAACTACGGCAAGGCTCCTGCATATACTCCAAATTCAGCCGGCTATTGGACGGCTCAGCCTGAGGTAATGGAACCGCCTCTCGACCTTGACGGCGCAATGTGGCAATACGATCCGTGCGATGATCCTACCGACGACAACTTTAAAGCCGGCGGCGAGCTTTACCGCATTATGAGCGAAGAACAAAAGGAAATCCTTATAGGAAACACCGCCCGCAATATTGCGTCATGTTCCGAAACCATAAAATACCGTCACGCCGTTCACTGCTATTGGGCTGACCATGATTACGGCAAACGCATGGCAGGTGCACTCAAGCTTAAGATAACCACCGTAAGAGATCTTGCAAAGGGCGACCACAAATCACTTATTGAAGCAACTCTTCCGGGCGGAAAGTTTTCCTCACAGCCATGTACGGCTTCATGCAAAAGCTGCAAAAAGCCTTGCATAGATAAAAAATACTTATAATTTTTGTTCGGCTTAGCCGGAAAGGAGATATTACAATGAAATTTTATATTTGCAAACACTGCGGAAATATTATAGCGTATGTTAAAAGCTCAGGTGTTCCAGTTGTATGCTGCGGAGAAAAAATGAGCGAAATAATACCAAACACCACCGATGCCGCTCAAGAAAAGCATGTTCCTGTAATTGAGGTATCCGGTCAGAAGGTTACAGTTAAAGTCGGCTCTGTTGAACACCCTATGACAGAGGCTCATTATATCCAGTGGATCGCCCTTGAAACAAAAGAGGGAAACCAGCGCAAGGAGCTTAAGCCTGAAGGAAAGCCTGTTGCTGAATTCACGATGTGCGAAGGTGACGAGGTTGTAGCTGCTTACGCATACTGCAATCTTCACGGACTTTGGAAAGCAGACAAATAAAGCGCAAAAAAACAATCCGTCTGCTGTTTTTTGATGGCAATATAACAGTCGCTGCAAATGACTAATCATTTGCAGCGGCTTTCTTTTTTACCTAACTTTTATTACACGATATACCGACGTAATAGATAGAGCAATAAACCGTAATTGGCCTGAGTTTTACACAGATTTTTGTCCGGTTTGCAGCGACAGCGGTTTAAAAATCATCCGTTCGTCTTTAAAACAAATGACGAACTTCCGTACACGGTTTACCGTTTAGTGCGTTTTTAAAAAGCTCACGCCTGTCATTTACACAAACGTGAGCTTTGCTTTATTATTGTTTAAGAAATCGTTTTAATACCTCATATACCCTTTTCTTTTCCAACGGCTTTGATATATGCTCGTTCATTCCCGCATCAATGCATTTTTTTACATCTTCCGCATAGGCATCTGCCGTCATTGCTATTATAGGTATACTCTTTGCATCATCACGGTTTAAAAGACGTATTTTTTCCGCAGCCTCGTATCCGTTCATTACCGGCATCTGTATATCCATAAGTATCGCCTTGTATTCTCCGACAGACGATTTTTCAAACGTCTTTAAACATTCATCGCCGCTGTATACATGCACAATTTCAAGCCCAAAGCCGTTAAGCATACGTTTGGCTATTTCGGCGTTTACCGGATGATCCTCAGCCATCAGAAGGCATCCGTTAAGCTTATCAAAAACCGTCATGCCTGCGCTGCTGCTGTTACTCTCACAAGTGTCATCAGCCGCCTGCGGAAACACAAATTTCACTGTAATATCCGTGCCTTTTCCAAGCTCACTTTTTACTTCTATTGTCGCCCCCATAAGATCCGCAATGCGCCTTACAATGGAAAGCCCAAGCCCGGTGCCCTTTTCTTTAAGTGTTCCCCTCGTCGTGTAAGACGGCTCCTGGGTAAAAGGCTCAAACATTTTTTTCTGAAAGTCGGTGCTTATTCCTATGCCTGTGTCACGAACTTCCATAACATAATCAACTTTTCCGTCGGCGCGTTTTTCACATGAACCGATATATGTTATAGTCCCTCCGACAGGTGTATATTTTACGGCATTTGACAAAAGATTCAGCGCAATCTGGTTAAGCCTGATGTGGTCGGCCACTATGTTCAGATTCATTTTTCTCTCATCAATAACAAGCTTTATGCCGTTTTGTCTGCAAAGAGGCTCAAACATGCTCCGTATATTCGATATAAATTCCTGGTTTGGATAAGGCAGAGGATAAAGCTCCATTTTTCCGCTGTCAATTTTTGAGATATCCAGAATATCGTTTATAAGGCTCATAAGAAACGTATTGGAAGTGCGTATTTCACCAAGGTCTTTTTTAAGCCGCTCTTTATTATCTATATCTTCAAAAGCAAAATCCGTCATTCCGCTTATAACGTTCATAGGAGTACGTATGTCATGGCTTATGCGTGAAAGAAATTCAGACTTTGCCCTGTTTGCATTTTCAGCCGCATGAAGCGCATATTCCAGTTTTTTAAGCTGCTCCTGTTCCTGCGTGTACAGTTCTGTTATATCGGTTTGAATAACAAGTATTTCCTTTTGCTCTTTATTAAGATAGCTGTACTGAAGCTGTTTTCTGTATTTATATCCGTTTTCGTTATGCGAATACGCAAAATAATAATCTATGCTTCTCGAAAGTTTTTGAATCAGAGTGCATACGGCCGTGTTTTCAACAAACAGATTTTTATCTTCATCGGCAACATAAGTGTTTATATCATATGAAATACATATATCATATTTAATTTTGTGCCTTATAGGAAGCCCCTTTATGTTGCGGTTAATGTTGCGAAATTCAAAGGTATTTTCTTTTATGTCTATAAGACCTATATAATCGCATTTTTCATTTGTAACACGCTGTATTATTTCTTCTTCTTTTTTACGTTCCGTAATGTTATAAGTATACGTTACAGCTTCTATATCCCCTGTATTCGGGTTTTGCACAAGATTAAAATACGCTGCCACCCAAAAGGTTCCCCCTTTGGAATAGGTAGTGGGATATTCCATTTTGAACTGTGCTTTGCCGCCATGAAACTCATTTAAAAGCCGCTGCCTGTTAAATTGTTCCTTGTAGATTTCCCTTATTTTATCGTCTGTTATATATTTTGACACATTTTCAAAAAATCCGTCGGCAGTACCGCTTTTTTCAAGCGACAGCACATCGTTATACTGGCTGTGTCCGTCACCGCACCAGTTTTTTGTAAGATTAATGCGAAATGCCCCCAGCGACTGCGGATTTGAATCTATAAGTTCCTCAAGAATTTTATTATACTTTTTTTCTTCAAGCTTTTGAGATGTAATATTTTGGCCTATGCCGTAAGCGACAAACGGTTTCCCCTCGTCATCAAAAACCGTTGTGTATGAAATATTCTCGCATCTTAATTCCTGCCCCGGCTTTATTTTATACCAAACCTCGCAGCTTGCGTGTTTCGCCCCGTTTTCAATGGCTTTGTACATATCCAAAAACTTTTGAGCATCATTATCCGAAATATAGTCAAGAAGCGAATTTGGCGCGTTTTCAACAATCTTGGGCAATCCGAACTTTCGGTAATCGTATTTCGTAAAATCGTTGTCAAACATAATCACTTTGTGGTTAATTATGTCATATTCCCAAACCACAAGCTTGGCCTGTTCGACAGCCGCCTCGTACATCATACGGCTTTTGTTTATCTGGGCCTCGGCTTCCTTTTCCGCCGTCACATCAAAAAGACATGAAAATACGACTATGCTGTCCTCATTCCCTATCGTACGCGCAGTAAGCCGCAGCCAACGGTATGTGTCGCCAGCGTTTTTCGTAAATCTGAAATCATGCTTTACATAAGAATTCGGAATTAAAAATTTCTTCATTTCACATATCGTCAAATCTCTGTCGGATTTGTATACACCGTTTAAAAGCTGCCTGTCATATTCGTGCAGATTGTTTTGAGGCACACCAAGAAGCTCACATATATGAGGATTAACCGCCGACCTGATAATTTTGCCGTTTTTCATTTCGCATACCGCTACACCCATCGGAATGTTATTTATTGTCTTTTCAAGGCTTATTTTATCAATCTGAAGGCTGAGCTGTTGTTTTTTCTCTGCCGTAATATCTATGGAATATACAGCCACCGCGTCATGCCCAAACCATTTTATTTCATGACAGTCTATGCGAAACCATTTGTCAGCAAGCGGCGAATATGCCGCATCCACATGAACAGAACCGTTTTGCATTTTTGGAACCGAACACCACGGGCATTTTTCATAACGTCCGCATATAAAGGTATAGCACTCAAGCCCGCAGTAATTATTCTTTCCCCAAAGCTTAAGCGCAGGCTCGTTGGCATATAAAAGCTCATATGTATTTTTTTCAAGCACATATACTATTCCGTTTGAATTATTAAGAAGCGACGCATGTTCTTCAGATTCAAAAGAAGTATTCAAAAACACTGTCATAAGCACCGGAAATCCGTCCAAAGTGCCTATCAGCCGTGATTTTGCATGTACCCAGGCAAACCCGTTATTTTTGTTGATTATACGATATGTGTAGTCAATATCATTTTTGTCGGCAAACATTTTTTTCAAAAGCCCGCTTATGCGTTCTCTGTCCCTGTTAAGCACTATACGTGACGCATCCTCAATGACAAGTTCTTCATATTCCTGTTTGTTCATGGCTGAAATCTCAGGAAGGCTCGGAGAATAATACAATGTGCGAAGAACATCGTTTTCAAATTTATATATTGCAAAATCACCTGGATTTGTACGTACTATACATGAAATATCATATTCGCTTATGTCCACTGTCACTTCACGCTCCTGCACAAAAAAGCCGTTAAATACTATGTTATCGGTTCCTGGTTAATCATATCATTTTTCGGTAAAATATTCCACAATTTAATAAAATTAATTTCAAATACCCATCGTCAGGCCAAAATATAATTTATTTGCTGAAATAAAAAATATGTTTATAAATCAGCCAAATATTTCATTGTAGTTTTTTTTAGACAGCCCGCATAATGATACAATATAAACAAATTTAAATTTTTATTTTAAAATACTATTTACATTTTATCCAAATATTGTTATTATTCAAGCATAACATCATATGAATATGATAAATATTTGATGATGCTATAGTTCTTTTTGTCAATTTATTTGGTTGTTTTTTATGTGTTGTCTGAAGGAGGAGTCGTTTTGAGGGAAAAGCTTGGTGTAAAAGAACTTTTTATAATGGGCGGAGCGCTGTTTTCAATGCACTTTGGTGCATCGTGTATGCTATATCCCGTAACTTGGGGAAAAAATGCCGGAACATCTCTTCCTCTTGTTTATATAGGAATATTTCTCTCAGGCATTATGCTCCCTTTTTTAGGATATATTGCCCTCGTAAAAGGAAAAGGCAACTTTCTTGATATTACGCGCCGTGCTTCTCCTAAATTTGGAATATTGTTTGTAGCCATTACAATCCTTGTTCTCGGGCCGATATATGTTGTACCGCGAATGAGCGCGGCTTCATGGAGCGCAATTTTACAGCTTACCGGCTGGAAAACTTCGAGCAGTGTGCCAATTGTTGTTTTTTCTATAATTTACTATGTAATTACATACTGGTTTGTTTCCTCAAGCGGAAAGGTTGTTGACAGGGTTGGCAAAATACTCTTTCCCGTGCTTATTGTGATAGTTATAGCCATAATCGTCAAAAGCATTGTTAAGCCTGTATCTACAATGTGGACAGCGCCTGCTTTTACGGAAAACCCTGTTGTATACGGCTTTTTGCAGGGCTACGCCACAGGAGATCTGCAGTGTGCGCTTATGTTCGGTCTTGTTGTTGTACAGGGCATACGAAATGCGGGAATATCCGAAAATGCCGTCAACAAAAATCTTATTAAAGTTGGCATTGTAGGTCTTGGAATGCTTGCTCTTACACATCTCGGCCACATGATAGCCGGAGCAAACCTCGGCGGCACTATCAATCTTACTCTTTCTGCTCTTTATACCGAAATGGTATTAAAGCTTTTCGGACGTGCAGGCGGAATATTTTTTAACGTGGCTCTCGTTGCCGCGGCGCTTACAACGGCCATAGGATGCGTATCATCAACAGCGGAAATATGGGAAAAACTTTTTAAAGGCAATGTGTCATACAAGCTTATATGCGCTGTTTCCTGCGTTTTAAGCTGTGTTGTGAGCATAGCCGGACTTGACACCATAGTAACAGTTGTAGGCCCGATTTTGGACGCATGTTATCCTGCCGCAATAGTTCTTGCCGTTTACTACTGCATAGACAAAAGCTGCTTCCAAAGACGAAGACTCCTTTCACTGCGCAGTGCTATGGTTGCCGCTCTTGTGCTTGGTTTTATGAACATGTATCACGTGTATATCGGAATATTCTCCCTTAACTCTCCGGCTTATGAAAAGTTTTATCTTTCGCTTCCTCTGGCAAAATATTCTCTTGCGTGGATTCCGTTTTCAATAGCGGCTTTCATAGTTACATGGATATTGGCAAGAAACGTATCCGGTGAAGCAAAGGCCGAATCTGTAATCGAATGATAAATATCTTAAAATTATACCAAAAAAGCGGAGAAAAAATGAATTTGAGCATATACGCATACAGACCAGTCTGCGGACGCGGATATGCGAAAAGACGCATTTGCTTACTTTAAAAATATTATGCCATAAAAAAATTGACCCTTATTACAGGGTCAATTTTTTTAGTAAGCTTTATTTTAAACCAGACGGAAGCTTTGTCAAAAGATTTCCGTTTTCATCAAACTTTAGTTCAAACGGCTCCGATATTCTTTCAATATCGGCATTTTTTGTCTGCTCATACAATTTTTCGCTTACAGCCATATATTCAAGGGCATTTGTATTTTGGATAATAACCGCCTTTATGTCTTCGCCCTGTTCAACTCCGCAAGCTGTATACGCAACGCTTATGGCTGTTTTGTCATCCGCGGCGACGCATGGTATTTTGGCCTGCAAAAGGCAGGTAGAAGTCATTCCTGTAAGGGATGTGGCATTTATGTCGATTTTATTAAACACACGTCTTGAAATTATATCTGCAACACCAAGCCCCATTGCGTTTCCGTGAGATTCGTCAGTAAAATCCAAAACAGCAATCGTTTTTATCTTCGGTTTTTCAGGTTCTTTTTGTCCTGCAATCATTATACGCCCAACGACCTTTGTATCGACACATGTTCCGGATATGTTTTTTCCGGCTTCCTTTATGATAAGTGTGTCAAAAACGTCATACGGCAGACGCACAGTGTTTTTCTTTACATTGGCAAGTATCCGTTTTTCCGCTTCAAGCAGGTTTCCCGGCAGTATGGCTTCAACATAATCAGTTTCATGCTTCCAGTTTTCGGTAACGGCAAGCCCGAGTACAACAGGAAGTTTTTTAAGCATGAAGCTTCCCGCATCTCTTATGGCGGCACCATAGCCAACTGAAAGAGCTTTTGCATGTATGGTTTTTGCACCCCTCGGATTGCCCATGCCTATCGCCATAAGCTTAAAAAGCCCGCTTTCGGTAACATCTTCAAAGTCGGTATGCGGCTTGATCCTGTTTATAAGTATAATTTTGTCAAACTGAAAGGCAAGTTTGTTTGCATATACGTTAAGTCCTTTTTCAGTTTTTCCGCAAACTACGCTTTCCGCGCATGTTTTGATTTCGCATCCCATGGCGTCTTTTGTAATGCCAAGAGAAAAAAGCACTTCTCTCTGGCCTTTTGCACAGCCGTTTCCATGACTTCCCATGGCGGCAAATATAACCGGCGTCCCACCGTTTTCCTTAACAATATCAACAACCGTTTTAACAATTGTGCTTATGTTGGCTATACCTCTGCTTCCGACAGCAATGCCAACCTCATTCCCTGACAAGCTTTTAAGGTTAAAACCGACGTTTTTTACACTGTTCCTTATACTGCCCTCGATGTTGTCGATCTTGTCTGAATCGTGTTTTTGACGAATCATTACAAATTTTGGAAACATATAATATCACCCGCAATCAATTTTTAAAAAACAATACCACAGCACACACTTTATTTTTGTAAAACACACACGTCTTTATCAGGTCAGAATAGGTGAAATACGGTACAGACCGAATTCTCTGTGTCCCAGCCGTTCACTTGAGGTTTCCTGTCCGTTTGCCGTCTGCATCAAGATATCAAAAAGCATTGTTCCGCCTTCTTCTATGCTCATGCTCCGGCTTATAATTCCAGATAAATCAACATCTATATTTTCAGCCATATTTTCAGCCGCTGTACGATTTGCCGTAATTTTTATCACAGGCGACGCGGCAAAGCCCATAGGCGTTCCGCGCCCTGTTGAAAACAGTATAACCTGTGCCCCTGCGGCACTTAAGCCAAGCGAACAGGCTAAATCATTTCCCGGGGTATCCATAAACGAGATACCCTTTACCTTTGCGCTTTCGGCAAAATCCAACACTCCGCTTATAGGAAGCCCTCCGGTTTTGCATATTCCGCCAAGAGATTTTTCTTCAATTGTAGTAAGCCCGCCTTCAATGTTTCCGGGCGATGGCTGTGTTCCTCTAAGATCTACCTTCATGTCGTGGGCGACTTTTTCAATCTTCTTTATACGCTCGCATATCCACAGATAGTCGTCATGGTTTACACACTGCTTTTTTAAAATATCCTCAGCTCCCATAAGCTCCGTGGTTTCTCCGAAAATTACCTTGCAGCCATTTTCGCAAAGCTTTTTTGCAAGTTTACCCATTGACGGATTTGCTGCCAGCCCCGATGTAAAATCCGAACCGCCGCATTCAAGGCCAACCGTAAGAGAAGACAGAGGCATTTCAGTTCGTTCCATTTCGGAAAGCTTTGAAGCAAACCTGCTTATTATTTTTACTCCATGAGCAATGCTTTTTGTTGTTCCGCCAACATCCTGAATGTTGAAATATTCACATAAAGGCTGAATTTTTGCAATTTCTGCGGCCAACTCAGATGCTTTTATTTCCTCACAGCCAAGCCCAACCACAAGCACAGCGCCAACATTCGGATGTGTGCCCATTTTCTTAAGACAGTTAAAAGAAAGAGTCAGATCCTCCCCAAGCTGATCGCAGCCATATGCATGTGTATATGCGTCTGCCAAAGGCACCTGCTGCGCTATCTGCTCTACAACATGATTGCTGCAAGCAACCGTTGAAATTACGGCTATACGGTTTCGTATACCGCCCTCTCCGTTCTTCCTTTTATATAACATAAGTGTTTTCATAAATCGCCACGTCCTCTTGCACTAACCAGGTTATCAGTGTTTATACATTCTCCGCGCAGTATGCTTTTGCAGGCAATTCCTATGGGATATCCGTATTTTATTACTTCTTCGCCAAGATTTATGTCTTTAAGCGCAATTTTATGTCCTCTTTTTATATCTGACAATGCACGTATGCCCTCTGTGTCCTTACCGTTTGTATCGGTTATGGCTACTATTTCGCCTGCCGGTATATCTTCCATTGCAGTTGCCGCAGTATCGGTTTCGGTAAGCTTTAAAGCGCTTTTTTTCATATTCAGTCAACTCCCGCAAAACACACAATATTTGTCTTAAATAATTTTTTACAAAAAAAATCTTATTGACAACAGTATATACCTGATATATGCTTTTAGTAAATAGCAAAGCTTTAAAAGCCAGTTATACAATTTGTAAAAGGAGGGATTTGCTTTGGACGTTAAAAAATATGAAGCACTGTTGTATTCTCTTGACCTTGGAAGCTTTTCGGCAGCCGCCGAAGCCTTAAGATACACTCCCGCCGGAATAAGCCGAATGGTTGACGCAGTAGAGGCAAGCCTTGGCTTTGCCGTGCTTAAAAGAAGCTTTACGGGCGTTTGTCTTACGCCAAGCGGCGAAAAAATTATAAACGAAATACGTTCCATAGTAAAAAACGAGCATATGCTTTGCCAACATGCCAGTGAGTTAAACGGCCTTGTAAGCGGCGACATAACCGTTGGCGCCTACTACAGCATAGCCACACACTGGCTTCCAGAGGTTTTCATAAAATTCCTGCACGATTATCCAAATATAAACATAAAGCTAAGAGAAGGCGGACATCAGCTTTTAAACACATGGATGTCTGAATCAGACATAGATTTTTGCATGTACAGCTTTGACCCGAATATTGAATGCAAATGGTTTCCTTTGCAAAAAGACAGAATGGCCGCCGTTGTTGCCGAAAACCACCCTTTTGCCAAAAGAAAATCCGTAACGCTTGACGAATGCTGCAAAGAACCGTTTATAATGCCGGCAAGCGGAAGCGATTTTGATATAATGAGCATACTCAAGCAAAGAACGGATAAGCTTAATATCCGTTTTTCAACCGTTGAAAATTATTCCGCGCTTGCAATGGTTGAAAGCGGCCTCGGGATAAGCATAATGAACGAACTTATTACAAAAGGTCTTACCCGACGGATAGCGCTTGTTCCGCTTGACCCTCCGCAGACAATATCCCTCGGTATCGCCGCGCCTTCAATGCAGGCCGTTTCACCCGCCGCAAGAAAGCTTATAGAGTATATAAAAAATACACTGTGTAAAAAAACAGTGCTTCCTGAAACAAACACTGTTTAAACCGGCTGTTTCGAATTATGATATTGCAAAAACCATGTCTTCATCTGTATAATGTTTATATAGTATATTATATTTATGCAGTTTAACAATTTTTCGGCTGATGATGAGTTTGGGGGGGAATATAATATGGAAAATAAAGAAGTAAAACTGATTAAAATACGTTCCGGCTATAATTTTTTTTATTTGAAAAATTATTACTGCTCAATTCTTATAAAAAACGATATGGCCGATACCGTAAACTGCGATATACTTCAACACGCCCTTGACCGCACTATATTGAGATACCCATATCTTAAGCTTCGAATAGTTTGGAAGGATAATGATATTTATCTTACGGAAAATAACAATCCCTTAACCGTAGGCAGGGGCAATAAAATGCGCGGTCTTGGAAGCCCTGAAAACGGGTTTCATTTGATTGATGTATATGGCTACGGCCACACCATCTGTCTTCATGCTCATCACGGCATTGCCGACGGAAACGGAATACTTCCGTTTTTACGCACTCTGCTTTATTGTTATCTGTGCGAATATTACGGCAAAAACTTTAAGCCTGGAAACATCAATCTTCCCGACTCTCCTATAAGCCCCGAAGAAACCGCCGAGCCATGCGGTGAAGAATTTTATCCGGTTACCGACAATACTGCCGTTAAAGTCAGCCTTGGCGGTTACGGAATGCCTGAATACATGGTTATTCATAAAGAACAGTATGACACCCATATAAGCTTTCCTATGAGTGAACTTGTACCTTTTATGAAGCAGAAAGACTCAAGCCCTGCCATAATACTGTCTATTTTTTTAAGTCAGGCAATAGAAAGGGTTCATCCTGACCACGAAGGAAATATATTCATACCTCTTGCGTGGAATTACAGAAGTGCTATAGGCATGGATAAAACGCATAAGAACTGCTCATTTGCAGTATTTTTAAACTACAACGACAGAATTAAGAAGCTGCCTCTCGACATGCAGGGTACGTGTTTTAGAGGCATGACCTTTGCCCAGACCCGCGAAAGCGACGCTATACGCATTATAAACCAGCAGATAGCGCTTATGAAAAAGCTTGATACTTTAAACGGATACGAAGAAAAATCTGCCGCGTTGAGCCCTATGAGTGTAAACTGCGTAAAAACATTTTTTATGAGCTATGCCGGTCAAATGGCGCTTGGCGAATGCGAGGAAAAAATAAAAGACCAACACATTATCGTTTCTTCTTACGGCGGAATGATGATCGAAATGGCTTCGGTAAACGGCCGGATAAGCATGAATATCGAAACTCCGGTTGATTTTCCTGATTATTTTGACGCTTTTTGTGATATACTTACAGAAAACGGAGTGCATTGCCGCAGAGAAAAAACCGAAAAAATAGTATTTCCTGAATCCGCAGCGTCTGCGGCAGACGACGCAAAAGCCGCCGGTGCTGTTTTATAAGCGATTACCGCGGCAAAGTATTAATATTTGTTTTAGGGGAGGCAGCAAAATACATGGAAGAACTATGGTCATCACAATGTCTGTTTTATTCGCTTACAGAAAAATTTTCCAACTTTGTTCAGGCAAGAATCACTCTGGATGATATTATCGATAAAAATGTAATGCAGCATGCGCTTGATACGGCAATTAAACGTTTTCCTTATTTTAAGGTCAGGCTTATACGAAAAGGCGAAGAATTTGTGCTTGAAGACAACGATAAGCCTCTTTTGGTCTACAGCGATGCCTATTCCCCTACGCTTGCTCCGGAAAAAAACAACGATTACCTTATAAGGCTCTCTGTTGACGGTTCAATGCTTAACCTCTGCTTTTGCCACGCCATAACCGATGGCCGGGGCATAATGACGCTGATTAAAACACTGCTTCACTACTATTTTCTCTATCTTACCGGAATCAACTCAAAAGCTCCTGATCTGCTGCTTGCCGATTCCGAAATACCAGCCGAAGAAATAACCGACCCTATGCTTGACTTTAAGCCTGTGGACACGTCCTCAGTACCAATGCCAAAAGACGAGCCTCCTTTTGTTCTGCCTGTGGAATCAGATCCTTCAGGACGAAAATATTATCTTTGCTTTACGATAAATTCAGATTCCTTTATGAAATATTCGCGGGATAACGACGGCAGCCCAAACGCCCTTCTTGCTCTGTTTATGTCCCATGCAGTTCATGCCATACATCCCGATGCCAAGAATATAGTTGCCGGTGTTGCCATAGACCAGCGCCGCGCCTTTGACTCATCAAAATCACATTTCTGCCGTGTCGGTCTTATACATATAAAAAACAGCCCAAAAATGGAGAAAATGGATATTTCAACATGTGCAACCTGTTATCGCGGAAAAATAATACTTGAAAGCGATGTTGACAGGGTAACAGAAGTTTTGAGTCTTTCACAGCAATTCAATATGTATCTTAAAAGCCTTAAGACGTTTGATGAAAAATGTGCCGTAAGCCGTGCCGCCGTGCAAAGAGGCTGCATGAACGATACTTTTTCTGTAAGCTACGTTGGAAAGCAGGATTTTGGCGAAATCAACAATCATATCCGCTTCATAGGCGCAATGGTTGACGCATCAACTCTTCATCTTTCAATTGAAATAATGAGTATTCCCGGAAAATTTTTCATTTCTGTAAGCCAGGATTTTTCAAGCGACATATACGTAAAAAAGCTTATGGAGCTTCTTGAGGCCGAGGGTATTAAATGCACTGATTATGTAGCCGGCTCTTCGCCGTATGTTTATGCGCCTTTTGCAAAATCATAAAAATCACAGTAAAAATTAAAGCGGGTATTTTTCAGAGCACATCCTGCTGCTTTGAAAATACCCGCTTTATTAATCCGGTTTCACAATGTTTTATTGACAAGATTATTGTTATTTATTTTCCACGTGCCACTTTTTCTTGTTTTCGTAAAGCATATTATCAGCCTTTTCAAAAATGCTGTCCACATTGCTCTCTTCTGTGTCGCAAACCGCATATCCAACGCTAACCGAAAGCACATATGTATCCGGTTGGCCGATTTTTTCAGCCTGTGCCTCTTTAAGACTGTTTTGAATATCCGATATTATTTTTTCAGGCAAATATGCCGAAGCCTCTGTTACAAAACAGAATTCATCTCCTCCGTACCGCGCAATAAACGCATAATACTTTGAAGCAACATTTCTCAAAACATCTGAAAACGTTTTAAGCGCACAGTCACCTTCAATATGCCCGTAAATATCGTTAATCGATTTAAAACTGTTTATATCCATCATAAACAAGAGCACCGGCTTATCGGCTGTAGCCTTTGAAAGGCACTCCTCCATGAAGAGATTAAGACGTCTGCGGTTATTAAGCCCGGTAAGCGCATCGTTATATATCTGCTTATTTTGAATCATCAAAAAGAGAATAAGAATCATCATGAAAATATTCAGCGCAAGCAACGGCACCCTGGGAAAAACATCCTCAAGCAAGCCGGAAATCAGTGGTGCTATCATATAAAGCGCATAGGTGCGGTACTCCGACCGTTCCTGTTTCGAATGTACTTTGTCAGCTTTATGCAGGGAATAAATTGTTGGAACAAGCAGATAAAAGTAATTTACAATACTTTGGAATGCGAATAACGACGTTTCAATATAATGATTTTTCGTGTCTATATAAAATAACCATCCTGTAAATATCGATATAATGTCTATAACGCATACTGTAAAAATCGGGATTTTAGTCAGATTATCAAGCATCTTTTTTCTCTTGCTTGAATAATGCAGACGATCCTCGATAAACCTATACCAAAAATAACATCCGCAGGAAACCGATATATCCGCTGCCGCATTAACAGAGGCGCTAAGCATGTGTGGCGGATTAAGTATTCCGTCTTCGGTAAGCGCCCATATTATATCCATACTCAGCATACCAAGATATGAATAGATCATATTGTGAAGCTGACGTATCTCGTGTTCGGTTCCTATACTGTTGTTTAGCCTGTACCACACAGTAACGGCAAAAATCAGACAGTATGCTTCTGTTATAGCATAAGGCAAATGCGGGTATGTCATATCTGAAAACATTTTCTTATTCCTCCGTGCAAAGGAATATATCCTTCGATATATGATACTGAGGGCAGATACCGTGTTTTTACAAGTCTGCCGATATACAAATTATATTTATTATACACCAAACATGAAAACAAAAAAACCGATTTAACAAAATTTTGTACAATTCAACAATAAAGTTCATAAGAAAATCGTTTTTACAGTGTTTAAAACTGCATTATACAAAAAATATAATCTAACGTTTTAGTGAAATGCCGTTTTTTACAGCCAATATATTTTATATTAAATATGCAGCCACATCAATCCACAGTCAAATACGTAAAAAACAAGGTGTTTTTGTTATCAGCAATCATCTTTATCTCCAGCAAAAATAAATTGAAAACAATGTTTTTTTATATCACAAATATGAATAATTGTACAGCGATTAAGCAGATGTTAAAATGAAACTTGTCCGGCTTACCGCGATATGCAAAAACGATTTTAATATAATCAAAACCGCCTGCCGGCTTCACGTTACACAGCTTTGCATATCAAACTCAATTAAAAATCCGAAAAACATTTTGCCATAATCAATATTCATAAAAATATCGATTATACGGCTTGATATATTGTTTTCAATAAAAGCGGCTATACCGGTTTTTTTAATACACGACGATATTGCTGAAAAAAACTAATATGGCTGAAATTGACAAAAGCATTTGTCTTGTGAATGAAACATGTTATAATATATAAAGTGTAAACACGGGCAGTTTAAGGACATATACGGGGTACGTTTTCAGAAATAAGACGGGGGGAAAATCACTTATGACATATGAAGATAATTCACCAATCATTTTTTATCAATATTTTGATACAACCGATACAGAATATTTTAAAAACCTTGTATTGAAAATTTTTAAGCAACGCGGCCACAAACGTGACATTGAGTTTCGGCTGTGGAACTGCTACCATGATCTTCCGGATCGTGACGGTGACATATTCTCGTTTGACTGTATCGTGCTCAGTTCCCTTTGTGACAAAGGATTTTTCAGGCAGATACCGGAAATCATCAGTACCGACGGCATTTTTGAATGGATGCTTGACACTACGAAGTTCAGGCAAAAGCTTTTCAGTATGCCTTTCATTACCTGCTTTAACTCAATAATATGCAGAAAAGCCGATTATCGCGGCATAGACAATATATACGATCTGAAAGGTCAAATGGTTACTCCTCTTAAGTCAATGCTTGGCTTTTATTATCTTCTGTCGTTTTACAATTACCAGGATCGTACAGCCGGAAAATTAAGCGAAAACAGTTTAAGCGCAGGCGCTGTAGATGTAATAAATCTGCTATCTGACCTTATGGGAGGAAAGGATGAGGTTGAAAAATCCGCATTTTCAACATTTGACGGGGTTGAGCGTTTTAATAGCGGCGAAGCAAAATATTTTCTTGGTTTTACTGAAAATCTGCGTCTTATGAAAAAAGATGAATACATAGTAGTGCCTACGAATTTTTCAAACAAAAAACGTGTTGAGCTTCCGCTGTTTTCTACTGATGTTCTCTCCCTTGGAGCGAACGTGTCCGGCGAAAAGCTGCTTGACTGTATTGATCTTATGGAAATAATCACAGCGCCTGATTTTGAATACAACATCTGTGCCCCGAACAGCAACCTAAGTTATATGCTTCCCGCAAACAAACTTGCATACCCCGGGCTTATTGAAAAAGACGGCATATATAATCAGCTGCTGTCCATTGTATCAAATCTCAACAACTGTGTTTTTCGTTTTGGAAAAAACTATTATGAATTGTTTCCAAAAATGGAGCAGGCTTTATTAAAAGCACTTAAAGACTGATTTGCATTATTATTTGTGTAACCCGCCTGCCTGATAAATAAGTGACCGGTAAAAATGTAACACACAAATGTATAAAAACAGCGTTTTTCCGTCTGTTACAACATATTAAATCGCTTATTCATTATTTTATACGGAAATATCATTGCTGTTGATGAATAATAAACACAAAATAAAGATCACGTTAAAGAAAAAAACTTTTACTGTGGTCTTTTTTTGTATCATTTAAGCTGTGGCTGATTTTTACACGGTTTGGCAAACGGCACTGCAAAGCAATGACTCGTTTAATAAATCATTCAATCCGTTTGTTCTTTGCTCACTGCGCTTTGACATTTTTATATTTTTTTGCCAAAAACTGTATGCTTTACCCTGGCACAACAGCGTCTTTTTGGAGCTTTGCACACAGTCCCTCTTCAAACTTCCGCATGTCATTAAACGCTGTAAACTCAATGGGTTTTATTCCTTTTTTTTGACTTGAAAACGTTGAAAAAAGACTATATATGCGCTATAATTCAGATATATTTATAATATGTATTGGACTTGGGTTTGTTTCAAAAGGCAGGCTGAATCGTTTTGGCAACATTGCTGCGCCGGCTCGCGCCGCATAGCGTAAATCCGAATTGCTGTACCGGTTACTCATACATTGGCAATACTTAACTTTACTTAAGAATATGGCGGTTAACGTATACATGAAAAACGTTTATAAAGAACAACAACATCAACAGTGGCTGGTTCTGGTTGGGGAAATACCAAATTTCATCTGCCTTGTTATAGCTTTGGCCGCAACGACCTCCCTTACCGTGTGCCTTGATTTAATTGATTCCTTTACGCTGATTCTTCACGATGCGTTTATTTTGTTTCTCACTTACAGGCTTCAGAACAATACGAAGTATGAATATAATTACGGCGTAGGAAAGATCGATGCGCTCGCTTCTCTTTGCTGTGACAGCGTGCTGATGATGAGCGTTCTTATTTCATTTGTTTTTTCCATAAGTCAGATCATAACGCCTGAACAGCCAAGCGGACTTCTTATTGCTGTTGTCCCGCTTAAGGTTATTAATGTATCGGTTGATTTATTTATGTACTGGAATCAGCGAAAGATATTCAAAAAAGAATACAACAGACTTGTAGAGTCCGAGCTGGTTATTCAAAGAAAGGAATTGTTTTTTGATTCCGCTGTACTGATTGGCCTTATCGGATCTTATATCTGCATTGATTTTAAGCCCGGGTGGTATATTTCACCGGTTCTGTGCCTTTGTCTGGGAATATATCTTATGCTTCAGTCGGTTGGTCATATCAAAGATTCAATTAACGAATTAATGGACAAAACGGTCGATGAGGATGCACAGATGCTCATTTTGCAGGCACTTGCCTCATGCCGCGGAAGTTATCGTAAATTTAACGAGGTGCGAAGCAGAATCAGCGGGGGCACGGTATATGTGGATCTCCTGCTTTCTTTCAGTGACGGCACAAGCTATGCACAGATGAAAGAAATGGTTAACAATGTGTTTGATAAAATAAAACATAAGTATCCCAAAAGCGTTGTAAGCATAATTATTTCAAACGATGCAAAACAGCCGGCGAAAGAGGAGAACTGACTTAAGATGAAGCATGTAAAGGTGAAGCACGGATTAAAGGGTAAGATCATCAGAATCATGCTGATTTTTTCAATCATACAGATTATTGTTGCAATATCGGTAAGCGTCAGAGTGTTTTCTGTAATTAATTTAAAACAAAACGAAAAACTGTCAGGCGAGATTGCCGCTGCAACCTTTTCGATGATTGATAAGAACGACCTGATTACGCTGAGAAATCAGATCGTCCAAAAATATCTGAAGCTGCACGGTGAAAATCTGGTGCCGCCGCAAAATTCATCTCCTGAGCGGTTTACAGAGTTCTGTAAGTATTTTGACAGTGAAGCGCAGTCTGAAGAATATAAAAAAATATGCAATGTCCTCTACAACATTAAAAACAGCTATGACGTGGCTGACCTGTATATTTTCTATGTTGATACTGATATCAAAAATATAATCTATATTGCAGACGGTATCAAAGATAATCCGGCTGCGGTTATTCCCGGAGACATGGACTATATCAGCGATTCAACGTTAAACAAATACATTAAAAATCATTACAGGAATGATACTTACATAAATTATATCAAAGGATACGGTCTGTCCAGCGTAAGCGGCGAAACATTATTTGACGATGAGGGCGAGCCGCTATGCACTATTGCCGTTGACGTACCTATAAATAAGGTTGTGAAGGAATGTGGAATTTTTGCGCTTGAGATGTTCGCAATCATGTTTTTGATGCAGATTCCCATCGCCTTATTTATGATACGTCATGTCAACAAAGTAGTTGTCAACCCGATTAATCAGCTAAATGAAGCGGTTTCCGCCCTGGTTGAAGAAAAAGAAGAGAACGTGGGAACATCAAAAATATCCCGCCTTTCGCTGCACAGCGGAGATGAAATCGAACAGCTTTCAATAGCAATGAAAAAAATGGAGCTTGATATTAACAGCTACATGAAAAAAATTACGGATATCACTATGGAAAAGGAACATATGCAGGCTGAGCTTGATATCGCCGCCAAAATACAGTCGGAGGCGCTGCCGCATCGTTTTCCGCCGTTTCCAGATAGAAGGGAAATAGATATTTTTGCAAGCATGGAACCGGCAAAAGAAGTCGGCGGTGATTTTTATGATTTCTTTATGATAGATGATAACCATCTTGCAATGGTTATAGGCGATGTTTCAGGCAAGGGTATTCCAGGAGCCCTGTTTATGATGGCAGCCATGACAGTTATCAGAAATTACTCCGAAGCATGCTTTTCTCCTAAAAACATACTTGATCGGGCAAACAAGCAGCTTTGCGAGAATAATGATACACATATGTTCGTAACTGTATGGATGGGAATACTCACTCTGTCAAACGGAGAGTTGGTTTATGCGAATGCAGGACATGAATATCCGGCATATAAGCGTTCTGAAGGAAAATATGAGTTAATAAAAGAAGAACATGATTTTGTTCTTGGAGGCAGGAAGAAAACTGCTTACACAGAATTTCGCAGGAAAATGGAACCCGGCGATGTACTTTTTGTTTACACTGACGGCGTGCCTGAAGCCAACGATAAGAACGAAAAAATGTATGGCACAGACAGAATGCTTCAGGTTCTGAACAAAAATGTTGACTTGGACATGAATAGCACGCTTAAGGAAATCGGGAATGATATAGCCGTTTTTACCGACGGAGCGCCGCGGTTTGATGATCTGACAATGATGGGAATAATGTACAACGGAAGTATTTCAATTTAAAAACAACTTGGTAAACAACATTTGCGCTGGTTTTCTGCAGGAAGGAACATATCATAATGATAAATCAATTGTTGTCGCTTTTTATGAAGAATGTAGCGGAGCACAGAAATGATCCGTTTATTATTGACCAGGACGGAAGAAGACTTAAGACATATAGGGAAGTTGATCTTATTTCCGACAGAGTAGCTTCCTATCTTAAGAACAACGGAATCGGAAGAGAATGTGCAGTAGGTATACATCTTCCGAAAAGCATGGAGTATATTGCTGCAGAGCTTGGAGTAATGAAAGCAGGAGCAGCTTTTCTTCCTCTGGATTATTCCCCCGATTCAGACAGACGCAGATTCATCATCAGCGACAGTGAATGTATGCTTCTTATAACGCCTGAGATATTCCTCGAAACACAGAAGGAAGAACCTATTTGCAAGCCTGTTGAGACAGAGCCTCACGATCTTGCATTTATGATTTACACTTCCGGTTCTACCGGTGTTCCCAAAGGCGTCGAACAGGAATACGGAGCATATACAATGATGGTTGATTCCGTAAAGCTGCTGTGGAACGATATAAGCGGCAGCATAAAGAGCAGCAGCCAGCCTCAGGTGGCATTAATTCCCCCGCTATATTTTGTTGCGTCTATTGAACTTATGGGGCTTGCCTTAGTGGGAGCGTCCTGTCTGCATGTAATTTCTGATACCATGCTGCTTGATTTGAAAAGGTTTAAAGGCTATCTGTATGACAATGCTATGGATATAGTGTTTTTTTCGCCATCACTGTTTCGTAAAGTTGGCGATTTGTCACATCTTGCCCTGTCAATCGTTATTTTAGGCGCAGAGCCGGCTATCAATTTGTATAGTGAAAATCTTGTGCTTATAAACGATTATTCAACAAGCGAACTGGCTTTTGTAGCAATGTTTTTTAAGGCTGACCGAATGTATGAAAATATGCCTGTCGGCCCTCTTAATGGGACAACCGAAATAAAACTTATTGATGAAAAAGGCAATTCATCAGACAAGGGTATAATATGCATTTATCTGCCGTTTTTCAGAGGATATCATAACATGCCGGAGAAAACTGCCGAGGTTATTATGGATATAGACGCAAAGCGATTCTATTATACGGGAGATATCGCTTCAGTCGATAAAAACGGGATCTATACCATACTTGGCCGCGCAGACAACATGATAAAAATCAACGGCAACCGTGTTGAAACAGGTGAAGTTGAAAGTAAAATCTACAATGCTTTTCCAAAAATCAGCAAAGTTGTAGTCAAGGGATTTGTGAATGCTGACCATTCATCCTACATCTGTGCGTTTTATACCTCACCCGAGGAAATACCGTATGAAGAATTTAAGAATAAGCTCACACCGTTTGTCATGCATTACATGATTCCGCGTTTCTTTGTACATTTGGATAAATTTCCGCTTACTCCAAACGGAAAAGTTTCTCTTAGTGAACTTAAGGCGCCTGACAGCGGGCAGTATCATGCGGTTTACGCACCGCCCGAAAACGCAGCGGAGGCGCTGCTTTGCAGAGAATTTGAGCGTGTGCTGTCAGTCGACAGAATCGGCAGGTATGATAATTTCTATCAGCTTGGCGGGGATTCCCTTGCAACTATGTCATTAATAACATCACTTCCTGTTTCCGGCATTTCTTTTAAGGAAATAATAGAAGGAAAAACGCCTGAGGGAATTGTTGCGCTTTGCAAAGAGCGAAATATCAACATACTGTCTGACGAGGATAATACCGAAAGTGTAATACGAAAAGATTATCCTATAAGACCGGTGCAACGGTGGTTTTTTGACTTACAGCTGATACATCCCAAGTCAACCGGTTTTAATCTCAGTGTCCTTTTTCGTATTCCGCCAGAAATCGATATTGATATGCTGGTTTTTGCTGTCAGAAAGGTAATCGACCATCACAAAACTTTCGGAGCAAAGCTCTTTTTTGATGATGACAGTTGTGATCTGCGCACAAGGTTTGTTGATGAGCGACAGGAAATACAGATTACGGATCTTTCAGAAGAAGAATTTGCCAAGATAAAAAAACAACTGATCAGACCATATATGCTTATAAATGAGTTTTTGTATCGAGTAGAGGTGTACCGAACAGAAAAAGCAAATTATCTTTTTATGGATGCACACCACATAATTATTGACGGTACATCAATGCAGCTTGTTTACAAAGAAATTGACATGCTCTGCAACGGTAAAAAGCTGCCGGAGGAAGAAGCCGGGTATGCCTGTCTTACCGGCGAAGACATTCTGTGCAAAAAAGACATTGATGGCAGACGTTTCTGGAATCTTATTCTGTCAAAAGCAGACACAAGTAAATATTGCATTCCCGCAGACTTTAATACGAAAAAGGACGAAGCATATGAACTGACGTTCAAAATTGACAGTATTGCCCCCGATTATTTTAAAAAAGCAGGATATTCGGAAACCGTTTTTTTCCTTACGGCAGCGCTTATCACAGAGGCAGAGTTTCTCGGTAACGCAGATGCGTTTATCAGCTGGGTCTATAACGGCAGAGATACAAGGCAGAAAGCAGATACTATAGGCCTTCTCATACACGAAATGCCTCTGTATCAGAAGATTTCTGAGAATATGACCGTAAATGAGCTTTTGATGAAGGTTCGGGAAAACACACTTGAAGAAATAAGCCATGTTTACAGCGATTATTTCGTTTACGGAACTGCTTTGGAGGATAATGATATCTGCTTTATGTATCAGGAATATATCCATGCCCAGCCAATTATATGCGATAATGAGCTTCCGTTTATGGATATAGAAAATGAGTATAAGACAGCGACAAATCTTCTTGATGTTGAAGTTTGGCGTGACAGGGACAGTGACGCCTTCCTGCTTTACCTTAACTATAACTCAGGACGTTATTATGAGCAAACCATCAGGCGTTTTGCCGATATGTATTTAAAAAATGTGCAGGAAATGAAACACAATCAGGATGTGAGAATCGCTGATTTGAAAAAAGCGGCAGCACAAAACACAAAATGATTGCCGTCTTAAAGACAATAGGAGGATATGACTATATGGAAATCGTAAAATCTCTTAACGGAACAGAGCTTACGCTTGTCGTTAAGGGCAAGATTGATACAAAATCAACTCCGGAGCTTGAAGAAGCGCTGGATGGTGCACTTGACGGCATCACAAAGCTTATATTTGATTTCAAAGACGTCATTTACATCACATCCGCTGGACTGCGGGCACTGCTTGCCGCGCAGACAACTATGGATGATGTAAACGGCGAGATGATTATCAGATACGTCAACGAAGAGGTAAAAGAGGTTTTTGATGTTACGGGATTTTCCAAATTTCTGACGCTTGAGTCCTAAACATCCGGCAAAGGCTTAAAAGCTGCCGGCGGTGGCGCCCTGTCGTTTGAAAACACATAAAAGGTCGTCACATGTTTTAAAAAAGAGCCTTTACAGCCTTTGCATTTTTGCCCTTAGCCTGCATTATAGCCATATCAACGGCATTATTCTTTGCCATGTCACTGAGCTTTTTGTCATAGCCTGTTTTCTCTGTGTTGTACCTTGCTTCAAGTTCAGTGTATTTTTTTGTAAGCTCTGCATTGTCACCTGTTGTCTTTTTAAGGTCTGCAATGTCCTTGTCACGATCCTTAATTTGACCTTCAAGGCTTTTCTTTGCTTCATTTACTGTATTGAAATCAGCTTTCGATACAAAGCTTTCACCAATCTTTGTCGCTGCCTGTTTGTCCATTTCCTCTGTGTAGCTTTCGCCTACTATTTCCTTTAGCCATTCCAATTTCATAATTTTTCCTCCTTGTAAGCTTTTTCCTTTTTGTTCAGCCAGTCCTGATATTTAAGCTGTGCCTGTCATTCCCGACACCGGGATATCCGCATAAAAATAAGGCCTGTTTAACGTCTGTACCTAAAGACGAGATAGTCGGATCATCTCCTTTCAAAGCGAAATATATGAAATGCCTTTAAACATGTTTGTCACCTCCTGAAAATTAGTATAAAAAAACCGCCTAAATGGCGGTAAGCTATAACACTATTTTTTTAAAACCACATTACAACTTTTTCTTCAGGTAATTGTTCTTCATCAATTAACTTAATAAGAACTTTAACTGCATGAGAAAAATATGATGGTAACGGATCGTCGAAAGATGTTTTTTCGCTTTCTATTAAAGATTTTGTTTGAGAATTAATTTTTATATAACCCGTCTCCGAACTATTTTCTGGAGCATAGTTTGCCTCAATACAGCCATTATTTATTTTTATATTTTTTAATATTAGCATAAAACTCTTTCGCCTCCTTATCATAATTGTATTTTCTTGAAGTAATTATATGCGCATCAAATTGAGATGTCCCTTTATCAACCAATTCTTTCTCCATTATTTCATGTTTAAGCAACGTCATATCATGCTTTTGGATATCTTCTCCTAATATCAATCTTTCCCATGATTGTGCCATCATAAAATCTGGTTCAAAATATTCTGACTCAGAACCGCCAAGATTATGCTTTGTATTAAATATATAATCCTTCACATACTGTATTTTTTCCCTCTCAACACCTGTATTTTTAGATATCCTATCAACGTCTGTTTTCATTTTCCGCACAGACGCATAATATATTTCAGCATGCTTATCTGATTTTGCGCTATATGGGTTCCTTGCGCCACTTATAGCTCCTGAACTTATTATACCACTTTCATTTGCTTTATCAACATATTTCTCTCTCCACTGTTGATAACTCATATCCCCGGAACAGTATAACTTTTCCCATCACTGCCCCTTGCCGCTCTTTCTTCGCCCTGTGTAAACTCGTCATTAAAATATGACACGGTTGTACATCTGCAGTTCGGATGAAGCGGCGGAGCATTTAAACCCATTTCAAACTCTTTTAAATCAAATATTTGACCGTCCATAGGACCGCATACATCACATGTGCGTTCATCAAGAGTTGCCAAATACTCAACCTTCTCAACACCTTGCTCTTTGTAGCTGTCCTGTTAGTCGGATCATCTCCTTTCAACGCGAAATATATGAAACGCCTTTGCGCATGGTTGTCACCTTCTGAAAATTAGTATTAAAAAACCACCTAAACATATTTGTGCAGGTTGTCCGTTATTTCGTCAGTACTTTTTTAATCTGGTCATATTTAATATCTTCCGCTTCTGTTCCGGCTTTATAATCGACATCCGCAAGATAATCTTCATTGTGTTTAAAAATTTCAACTATTGAAGCCTCGAACCCGTTTTTTAAAAGCACCCTGTCATATAACTCTGTTTTCTTCATTTTTGCTCATTCCTTTTCTTAGTTGTTATATAACTCTTGAAAGGCTTGTTTCTCCTGTATCTTTGTCAAATATCCAGACTGTTTCAGCATTGGCATTTTTGTGCGCAAAAGCATAAAAAGCGTCGCTTAAGAATGAGCTATACTTATCTTGAGGTTGCACTTGCAAACCCATAGGCCACATGTTATTATGATTTCAAAAGTATGAAATTGTCATCATTTCAGTTGCGCGATTGTGCGTAATAAGGAGGTCCAATGGTGAACACGATAAATAATGAAAATGCCATGAAAAAATCGAAGGCTCAGATTTGCTCCGCACTTATGAAACTGCTGAAAACTGTGCCATACCGCAAGATCACCGTTTCACAGGTATGTACTTGCGCCGGCGTATCAAGAACTGCTTTTTATAAGAATTTCAAGTCCATGGACGCCGTGGTTCTCCATAAGCTGACGCAAATGGAAAAAACATACAACAAACATCGCCTCCCCGATGATGATGTCCGTTCACGTTTCACGGAATTCTATTCTTTCATAAAAGCCGACAGGAATTTTGACCTGCTGTTTGTCCGCAATAATCTGTTTCCTATTTTTGAGGAGCAGATCAAGGCCAGATATCTCGATTATATGGCAGTGCAGGAGAGCCGCACCCTTAAGGGATTCCAGCGGGAATATCTGCCTGAATATCTTTCCGCAACAGTTGTGTCTCTGCTGCGAAAATGGTCGGAAACCGGATACCGCGAGCCTCCGGAGCTGATGTCCGATATCACGGCAAGACTGATGGCCGGTTATCAGCAGCTTCTGCCTTTGCCTACATTGTCCGGAGATCATAAAAATGTGCAAAGTAGCACAGATACCTCCTCGGAGAACCCTGCCGGTCTGCCTGACAACTTTTCTGATATTCTTAATAATATTCCCACAGGCGTGTGCGTGCTGTTCATGCCCGACGAAACACATCAGAGGATTCTTTTTGCCAACACGCAGCAAATGCGGCTCATTAGCCCAAATATGCCGGCACCCGAAAAGATGGATCCGCAAAAGAACGCACTCCGTGCCGCCTATTACGAAAACGCATACAACGGCGTTCACCCCGACGATCTGCAGACAGCTCTGGAAACGTTCAGGAAAAACTATCAAGAAAAGCAGTTCAAGGTTCCGCCAATCCGGCTCAGAACAAGCAGCGGCGACTACATCTGGGTGGCTATGGATGTAACGCTCCGTGAGTCATTGCCGGACGGGAAGCTTTTCTACGCTTCTTACCGCGACATTTCAAAAGAAGTTCAACTCCGAAAGGAACTGGATCTCCAGCGGCAAAAGAATGTAGAGAAAACACTTTTGGACACAATCGGACATCTTCCTGCCTGCTCTATTCTGTATCGTGAGGAAGAAGACGGCACAATTGTTCCCGAGCGTTTCTCTAAAGAATATCTTCATTTCAGGGGCTATCCGGAAGATGAAACTCCCGATGCGAACGAAAACGGCTTTTTGCAGACGGTTCATCCGGATGACCGTGGCAATGTACTTAAGGCAATGAAGGCATGTCACGGTGGACGCGGACTGTATCCAATAATAGTTCGAATCAGTATTCGCGGCGACGGATATAAGTGGGCCAGTGCTAATTTTACCTGGTTTTCAATTTCGCAGATCAAATATCTTTATGTTGTATTCACCGATATCGATGATCTGAAGAAGCAGGAACATCTGCTTCAGGTGCAGTATGACGCCGCGCAGTCTTTTCTGGACTCAGTCGCCGATACTTATCTAATGACGCAGCGTTCAAATCTGACGCAAAACAAGGTTGAAGCACTCCGCGGGTACGGCGCTCCTTCGGCAAACTGGGAAGGACAAAGCTATGACAAGCTTGTCGACAGGATCATACAGGAGATACACGGAAACGAAGACCGCAAAAACTGCACAGAGCTTCTGGATCGGTCATGCCTGCTTAACTCCTTTGAAAATGGAATCCAAACGGTAACCAAAGAATTCCGCTCACAACCGGCCGGACAGGAAACGCTTTGGCTCCAGGGCATTACCACCCTTTCCAAGCACCCTGAAAGCGGCGATATATTTGCATTTTTTGCGCTCAGCAGCATCCGTGAAAAGAAGCTGTCAGAAGCTATCATACACAAAATCGTTGCTGAACAGTGTGATTATGTCTGCTGTATTGATGCGAAAAGGCAGCGGTTTGTACTGTTCATTCCAAACAAGCGGTGGGAAGGCCGTGAAACTGTCCGTATTGATGCCGACTATATGGAAACTCTGAATTCTGTTTTCATCAAATATGTATTGCCCGAAGAACGCGATACATACAGAGACTTTACAGACCTTTCCCATGTGCTGGCGGCGCTTGAGAAAAAAGAGAGCATCTCGGAACTGTTTCACAGCAAAGATGAGGTAGGAATCCGCATCAAACAGCTGGAGTTTTCGTATCTTGACAAGGCAAACAGCCTTATCTCTCTGGTAAAGACGGATATTACGGACGCACAGCGTCAGCAGCTTGAGCAGGAGGAGCGTCTGCGCGAAGCGCTTTCTTTTGCGGAGCACGCAAACGAGGCAAAGACTACGTTTCTTGCCAGCATGAGCCATGACCTGCGCACGCCTTTGAACGGAGTTCTCGGCTTCACGGCATTTGCGCTGCATGAGAACGATCCGAAGAAAAAGCAGGCATATCTTGAAAAGATTGAGTCCTCCGGAAATCTGCTGTTAGACCTTATAAACGACACGCTTGATCTGTCGCGCATTGAGAGCGGCAAGGCCATTCCGGAGCCTGAGGCAGTGATGTCGGATGATCTTGTTCCGGCGGTCGTAACCGCACTTCGACCATCTGCAGAGCTTAAAGGCGTCAAACTTGTTGTTGATTATACTGATTATAAGAACGAGCCTATTTGGGCGGACAAGCTCAAGATCAACAAGATTGCCCTTAATCTTCTCTCCAATGCGATCAAGTTTACGCCATCCGGCGGAACGGTCACGGTTACTCTCTCCTGTGCCTTAGCACAACCCGCCCAGGAAAGCTGCGGTTTTATAATAGAAGATACGGGCATGGGCATGAGCGCGGAATTTATGAAGCATATGTACGAACCGTTCTCACAGGAGAAGCGTTCGGAAGCCGTACAGACTCCGGGAACCGGCCTCGGTCTATCCATTGTAAGGCGATACGTTGATCTGCTCGGCGGTACGATAAGCGTTGAAAGCCGTCTGCATGTAGGTACGCGTTGGACAGTAATCCTGCCGGTTAAAAAACTTGAGAGCGTACTTACGGAAAAGCCAAAAGCGGCAAGCCAGGATACTCTGCGTGGCAAGCGTGTTCTTTTGTGCGAGGACAACCATATGAACACCGAGATTGCTTCCATGCTGCTGAAGAACAAAGGAATGTATGTTGAAACAGCTGAAAACGGCGCAATCGGGCTTGAGAAATTTTCTGTTTCCGGCCAGGGATGGTACGATGCGGTGCTAATGGACATCCGTATGCCGGAAATGGACGGTTACGAAGCGGCAAGACGGATTCGGGCGCTTGAGCGTGCAGACGCTGCGGCGGTACCTATTATCGCCATGACTGCGGACGCCTTTGAGGAAAGCATCCGCGAGGCAAAAGACGCCGGCATGAGCGACTATATCACAAAACCCGTCGAACCGCAGAAACTGTATTCAGTAATTCAAAAATGCATTAAATAAGTAAAATTATTAGAAGAAAAATTGAACCGGAAAAAGTCCGCAGCTATTAGAGTGAGGTCTGACGGAATTTAGAATCAGCTGATATAATATAAATATTGCCAATTCCAATTTACCAACAGAAGAAAATCATCTTCTGTTGGTTTTTTTTAGATATTTGAAAAAAAATTTCTGGTATTAATGTGATAATCGCATAAAAGACATACGGCTATTTTAGCAATTTCCGGTTCCTTATTCGCCTTTGCATAAAGTTCTATGATACGTGTTTTTATCTTTCTGTTACTTTTTTCACGCTCAGACTTTTTATGCCTTGCAAATTTGTAAAATGCACTTTTGCGGCCATTTAAAACCAGGCATTTTGCTGTTTTGTGCTATCATGATAAAATTTTTACTGCCGTTAATCATTTCCTTGGCGCGGCGTGAATATCGCAATAGTAATATATGCTGAGCATTCCTTTTTTGCATGGCTTTTATCTGTAGTGCTGTATTATTCCATACTTAACTAAAGGTATGCCTTGTTTGTTATTCTATGTATATACCATGTTGGACAGGAATCTCTGATTTCTTTATTTCTGAATCCATTGATTATCCTCATTTCTCATTTCCAATATTTTTTATATGCTTCCATAACCTCTAATTGAATTTCCTCTCTGAAACTCTGCGGTTGAATAACTTCACATTCCGAAAGATGATTTAACACAAAAATCTTCATATCCGACTTAATAGTTTTTATTCTGGCATGAAATTCATCATTTTGCTTACTTTGTAATATTACACTGCCGTCAAATTGTTGAACAACAGATTCCCATAGATTCTCTTTACCTTTTATCTCAAAATACCCAAAGTCTTCTCCCTTTTGATATATATACTTCTGCACATATAGCGTTGGATTAAAACCGCCAAATATCATATCAATTCCATATTCTAAAATCAGAATATCTTTTATTCGATCAATGCAAAAATGTGTGAGTTCCTCTGTGTCATCGCGTTTGCCTATAATATAATAATTGCCTTTTGCCCATACTGTGGCATATGGACTAATAATAATTGTTTTCCCAATTTCTTGCTCGTTATCTGTGCTATATTGTAAAACTTTTATAGAAACCTTGCTTCCTTGGTTAATTGCAATATTTAATGTATCAATATTATAAAAAATATTTTTATGGGTTTTCACTTTTTCTGATTTCACATAGACTGTTTTCTGAAACATTCTTCCCTGAAATATACTCTGTGTCTGTATCAATTTCTTGATTATTTCTTTCCCCTGCTCCTCATTTACCATTTTCGAAGCTGCAATAGCATCACATAATAATCTTATTTCAGCACATTCGAACTCTCTGTCAATCAAAAAATATCCTTCTCTGTTGTCTGTATAACCCTCTATCTCTATTCCCATCTCCAATTGTTGTAGTTCTTTCTGCAATAGTAATGCCATTAAGTACCATTGTTTCAGTAATCACTGTATCACCTATCACCGATGTAACCTTTGCACCAATGCGATAGGCAATATTGTCAAAATCAAACACCTGTAATTCCGAAATATCGTTTAAAACACCCTGATACCATTCATTTATGCTTGTCTGCAAATTGTCAAAATCTGTCTGCTGTGCAGAAAGCTGGGTATCCGCTTGTTTCTGAACCTCATCCTGATACTGCTTAAAGGCAGTGCTGTACGCTGTGAAATAGTCACTTGCAGTAAAGCCAGTAAGTGTGCAGTAAACACCCACTCTTTCATCAGTAATGTTGTACTGTGTAAGACTTGTTGCCCCAGCTGTTACATAAATAGTTGCAAGAGGAATTTCGTGCATATCTGCATTTTGTGTTAGTGTCGGCACTGTTGGATTTGATGAGGGTGTACCCTCAAGAACATACACTCCACACAATCTGTTTACATAGTCTGCCCTTGCGACAATACGGTCATATCTGCCGTAATTTATATTCCCTGTTGTAATCAGAATATTTTCATTTTCATCATTACTGCCGTTTCCGATGTATAAATAGGGCTGCGCAGGCGGTCACACAATTCATCAAATTTGATGGTCTTATTTGACCAGAACTTTGCCGTCCTGCTGTTGCCATAGGCGATATTCAAATCACGCATCTTTCATGACCTCCTTCAAATCACTGCAGAAATATCGCAGTCTGTAATTTTTCCTTTTGGCTCTCCTGATTTCAGCATCCATCCCGGCGGATATGCTTTCGCCAAACACCCAAACCTCGGTGCAGTGGCTCATCAGCACATTTCCAAAATGAAGCCCCAGCTCACGTTCCGTTAAATCGTTATCGTTAAGAAACTGCGGAAACAGCAAATGCGGAGCGATGGGGATATACCCCTGCTCCACAGCAAAACGGCTGTACTTTCGTGCATTTGCAATGTTCCCGGCAATGTCTCCCGAAAACTGGGAGCATACATACACAATCGGTCTGTACGCTCTTGCCGCCCTCGTTTCTTTTTCAATGGAAGTCAGTGCTTCATAGGTGGTTGGATCAGGATGTCTCGCCTGTCGGCTCGGTCGGTGCTTCTGCTCCGCAGAGGTTGCCACTGGCAACCCGCACCCTTCGCTGTTATACCTGTTCACACCCACAAGATTTACCTCCCATCAGCTTTCTGCTGCAGCTTTCGCAAAGGACGGAAGTGCCACACAAATCGCCCTCGCCATCAGCAAACACCTCTGCCAAGTCAACCTGTACCTCCGAACCGCAATGCGGACAGCGGCAGAATACATTCTCGTCATTGATTTCAATGGAAACCTCCATCGCATCATTCAGCTGTTCTTTCACATAAAACATCTTATTTGTCCTCCTCTAATTTGGTTTTGTACCATTCAAGATGGCGTTTTCTGTCTTCGTAAGCAGGGAATGCCACGAGCAGACCTACATCAACTTTCTGCAGGATTTCCAGCATTTCAATCTGTTCTTTGGTCAGATACGGTCTGATGCTTTTGCCTTTTTCGATGTCATTAGCAAGTCTGAACTGCTTTGCCGTCATGCCCAGCACGATGCGGTTCAGCATATCGCACTCGTTACTGAAGTGGTAAGGCTTCGGCTTGTCATGGAGCAGCTTGATGTTTTCGGTCAGAAGCGGAAACTCCTGTCTTGCCGATACCAGCGTTTTGATGAATTTCTCCATCTCATTGAAACGCTTGATGTACAGTTCCTTAAATCGCCCGGTGTATCCCATAACCAGCATTGTGAAACCGTCACGGGTCATTTGATAGCAAGGAAGTTTTCTCCCCGTAGCATCTTGGTACTTGTCAGCAGTAAAGTTGCATTTTACAAATTCTTCACTCAGTCCAGATGTGGGCTCAGTGATTCTTGCAATGTCACGCAGAACGTGCTTATGCTGCTTTTCAAAAAAGTCCGCTACAAACAGGCTGTCCACCCTCGCTGTGTCATTGGAATCGGCAAAGATGCCATATTCGTCTTTGGGTATCAATTCTTTCATAAAAATACCGCCTTTCAAAAAAAGTAGGGTCTTGCCCTCTGATAGTGAAAGGACAAAACCCTGCGTTTTAAGAACCGTATTTTTAATCTTTTTTATTCACTGTTAAAATTATTTCTTTTGATGCGTAGATATATTGTTTTAACAATTAAAATGTGCTATACTGTACTCATGATGCACAGTAGGAGGTTCTTATGAGTTACAAAACTACAGATGGGTTAATGCGACATCTTCGAGACAATGGCATCGCAATTTCAGGAACTGCACAAAAGAGGCAGTTGATTAATACAGGTTACTTTCATGGATATAAATGGTATCGGTTCTTCAAAAACGCAGGAACAAAGTTGCCATTTGTCACATATAACGAAATATATGCAACCATACAATATGATTCGGCATTGAAAACACTTTTGTATGGCAAAATGATGTTTATTGAAACAGCCATTAAGAACATCTCATTAGAAGGTATTCTGGTAAATGCAAATTCTGAAAATATCCAAACGATGTATGATAAAGTTGTAAGTGGATATCATAACGCTCCATCCTCATCTACTCCAGAGCAGAAGAAAAAGCTGCAGCAAAACAAGCTGAATCTGCAAAATTCCATTCAGTCGAATCTCGCCAATGCATATCGAAAAAACAATCCGAAAATCACGCATTTTTATAACAATGTTGGATATTCAGATGTTCCAATATGGGCTTTGTTTGAAATCATGACAATGGGAGATTTAGGATATCTGCTGTCTTGTTTAACCTATGATGTCCGAGACGATATTTCAAAAAGGATAGGACTTAACCTTGCAAGTGATACTGACAGGCAGTTATTGTATAAGTATATTTATACTCTGAAAGACTTACGCAATGCGATTGCTCATAATGCCGTTGTTTTCGACACAAGATTCAGAAATATCGACCCTACTTCTGCTATGAAGCAATGTCTTAAAAATGAGATTGGTGTCCCATATATCAATTTCAAAACAATTGGTGACTATATCATTCTCATGTGCTACTACTTAAAATTGCTACATATGCCAAAAACTGAAATAAAGGCCTTTATTCGAGAATTTGAGAAAATCACGGATGATTATAAAGTATCCGTCAATCCAGCTGTAGCAGCAATCGTCATTCATCCGGATTTATCAGCACGAATGTCTGCCTTAAAAAATTTCATTTAGGTCTTGCATATTTCGAACAGAAGCTGTATAATATAAATACTAATTGGGGTATGTATTCGAGGATACATACTTGAGAGAGTCGGAGAAATCCGGCTCTCTTTGCATTTTAGAATTTGACAGAACCAATCAAGCCTCTCACAGAAGCTCAAACCGATTGGACTTTCAGGAGAGACGATTCATTTCGTCTCTCCATTTTTTGTGCATTAATCTTTTTTGTAGAAGCTGCATTCGTACCCGTCGGCACGGAGAAGAAGCCCGGAAATCCAAGGCGGAGTCCTGCCCATCTGCTCACACACAGCATCAAGTGAAACTCCCATACTGCACTCAATAATCAATTCATCATGCACATGACCGCAGATAAAGCAGTGCGACAGGGTTCGCATGGAATGAGCCAAAATGTCCCTGCTGATTGCCTGCACGATATTTTCCACAAACTTGGGACCGTAGCTTTCGATGCGTTCCCATTTCTTCGTACCGCCAACACCCTCATAGGTTACCGCCT